>Ga0208833_1000027_pt1 | contig 47315 bp, 46 predicted proteins | sample DeeseametaMP1788_FD_184181 | JGI IMG/M metagenome (GOLD analysis project Ga0208833, IMG submission 184181) | Marine microbial communities from the Deep Pacific Ocean - MP1788 (SPAdes) | ecosystem: Environmental > Aquatic > Marine > Oceanic | place: North Pacific Ocean | collected 2011-05-03 | reverse complement strand
CAACTTTGATCGTAAACTCGACGCTCTTGGCCTACGTTGTCCAGAGCCTGTGATGATGGTACGGTTAAATGTACGCAAGATGGAACAAGGCGAAACACTATTAGTCATCGCCGACGATCCATCCACTACGCGAGACATTCCTAAGTTTTGTACCTTTATGGATCACCAGCTTCTCGCTAGCAGCACTGACGAGATGCCCTATAAATACTTAATCCGTAAAGGTTTGCCTTAGGCCGCTTAACCATAGCTAGTTACATTAGCTAGTCACACTAGGTAGCCACATTGAGTAACGATAACGACCACAGCTCCGACTTTAATTCGATTTTAAGCGAAATATCCAAAGCTCAAGATAACAATGAACTGCCGCCTGTCGATAAGTGGGATCCGGACTTCTGCGGTGATATGGCGCTGGTCATTAAGCGCGATGGTACTTGGCATTACGAAAACTCGCCCATCGGCCGTCAGCGTCTGGTCAAACTGTTCTCTACCGTACTTAAAAAAGAAGACGACGATTACTTTTTAGTCACACCGGTCGAAAAACTCGGGATTAAAGTCGAAGATGCGCCCTTCTTAGTGATTAGAATGGCGGTTGAAGAAACCGACAAAGGCCCCGTTATCGTCTTCACAGATAATTGCGATAACACCATACTCCTCACCGAAGACAACCCTCTTTGGGTGGAGCAAGATCCTAAAACCGGGGAACCTTCGCCTTATATTGTTGTTCGCAAAAACTTACATGCTTTAATTCATCGCAATGTCTTTTATCAATTGGTCGAGTTAGCCGAAGAACGCCTCATCGACGACCAAAAACATTTAGGCGTTGTTTCTGCTGGCCAGTTTTACAGCCTTGGTACTATCTAAACCGACGCATAACAAAAGAATATCTCATGCCTAAATTTCAACCTTTATCCAAATTTACCCTTAGTTGCTATCTCATTGCGGTTATTATGATTGGTTTTATCTTAGCCAATGACTATTGGGGCTGGTTTGAATTCCCCGTAAAGCTTCGCGTGGGTCTTCTTGTAGCGGCCGTCATTATTGGTCTTTCGGGCTCATTATTCAGTATCGTTAAACAACTTAAAGGGATGTTTCAAAGCAAGCGATAGCTATCAATGGTTGAAAAACACATTCGCGACGCCATCTTTGTAAGTAACACACATTAATTTTGGTGATTCATGAAAGTTCTAATGATATTAACTTCGCACGATCAACTGGGCGACACTGGCAACAAAACTGGCTTTTGGCTGGAAGAATTCACCTCGCCTTATTACGTCTTCAAAGATGCAGGAGCTGAAATAACCTTAGCTTCGCCTAAAGGTGGTCAACCACCGCTCGATCCAAACAGTGACGGCGACGATGCACAGACTGAGACCACCCAGCGCTTTAAAGACGACAAGGCAGCCCAAGAACACTTGGCTAGCACTAAAGTATTGTCGGACATTAACCCTGATGACTACGATGCTGTATTCTATCCAGGTGGACACGGTCCATTATGGGACCTCGCTGAAAGTGCTGATTCAAAAGCAATTATTGAAAGCATGTACCAGGCTAATAAACCTGTTGGTGCGGTATGTCACGCTCCAGCTGTGTTCAAGAATACGAGTGACTCACAAGGCAACGCACTTGTTTCAGGTAAGAAAGTCACTGGATTTAGTAATTCAGAAGAGGCAGCCGTTGAGTTAACTGATGTCGTACCTTTCTTGGTGGAAGACATGCTACAGCAAAAAGGCGGTAACTACAGCAAAGGCAATGATTGGGAATCCTTTGTCCAAATTGATGGCAACTTAATTACAGGTCAAAACCCAGCCTCATCAGCAGAATCGGCTAAAGCGGTTCTGGCGCAGTTGGGATAACTCCTAGCAGCCTATTGCTATAACGCTAAGCCACTGGGTTTCGATTCAGTGGCTTTTTTATTGCCTATCTGATCGCAACGAAACACTCTTCAACATGATCATTAACCATGCCCGTGGCTTGCATAAAGGCGTAGCAGATGGTGCTGCCAACAAATTTAAAGCCATCTTTTTTCAGTTGTTTCGCCATCGCGTCTGATTCAGGCGTAGTGGCAGGAACATCTTTTAAGGTTTTCCGATGATTATTAACAGGTTCACCACCCACAAACTGCCACACATAGTCTTTAAAGCTTTGCTCTTTAGTTATCTCTAAATAGCGCTGGGCATTGACGATAAAAGCATTCACTTTCAGCTTGTTTCTTATAATTCCAGCATCATTTAACAGCTGTTCGCGCTTTTTATCGTCATATTCTGCAATCTTAACCGGATCAAAATTATCAAACACTTTACGGTAGTGTTCGCGTTTCTTGAGTACCGTAATCCAGCTCAAGCCTGCCTGAGCCCCCTCCAGACATAGCATCTCAAACAACTTTTTATCGTCATATTCGGGGCGTCCCCACTCGTTGTCATGGTAGTCAATGTAAAGTGGATCATCACTCACCCAACCGCAGCGCTTTTTTGACATTATGATTCCTTAAATTTTTCTGTCGCTAGTCTTTGCTTTTGGCCGAGTAGCTGGCGTTCCACTTGGTGCCAAAGTAACCCGCCACCACCAGCAGAATTAATGCAAAGAATGCTGAGACATACACTAACAAGTTAGGATTCCCCGCACCGTTTTTGACCATGATCGCGATATAAGCCCACACACCAACCATGGGATAAACAAAAATAGCAGGCGCTAAACCTTTCTTTACCTGCTTAAAGCTAAGCACAAGCGCAAACAAAACTAAGCTCAAGGCGCTTTGCATCACGCTAAAACTAGGGTCGCTCAGCCAGCCTTCTCCATTTTCGTTGACCCAACCAATATGCACTAGCCACGCTGACTCATTCGCTACCAACGCCACACTGATCCAGCCAAAATACAGCGCCAAAGTAATGTTAGCACTCACAGGACGAGGGCGTTTATCGAGCACAGCGAGTAATAAGCTGACGAAAATCCCAGCCATGACCACTAAAGACCAACCAATCAACAAATAGGACCACACTACAGTCCAAGCCACGGTAAGGGTTAGCGCTATGGTTAACCAGCAGTTATAACTATAGTCGCCCTCTTCTTTGCTGGAAAATGCCAAGCGAATATCTTTTATCGCGATGACCACCAACATGACGAAGATAATGCCCCAAATAGAGAAGGCATATGGTGCTGGCGTGAAAGCAGTGGAGAGTCCTTTGCTGACGGTCGCTTGCGTCTCGCCATTAATCCCAACAATACTGCTGTAATAGCTAATAAAAATCACGGCTGCGACTAATATCAGGTTGGTAATTGCTCTAATCTTCAACATTTGTGCATTCTCCTGAATTTGTTGGCTTTCTAGGTTAGAAAATAACCCAAATTGCCGTATAATCCGACCTTTAATTAGGATCTGATCCTAGTATTCTTATTCATCACCTTAGCGAAGGCATACTTGTGACTCAAGCTAACGAAAGTACAAAAACATTTCAGGGGCTGATTTTAACCCTGCAAAACTACTGGGCCGAACAAGGCTGCGTCATTCAACAACCACTCGATCTTGAGGTTGGCGCTGGCACCTTCCATCCGGCGACATTCTTACGCGCTATTGGCCCTGAGCCTTGGAGCGCGGCATACGTGCAACCTTGTCGTCGACCGACCGATGGGCGTTATGGTGAAAACCCAAACCGATTACAACATTATTATCAATATCAAGTTGTTATCAAGCCTTCCCCGCTTGATATCCAAGAAATGTACTTGGGCTCATTAAAAGCCATCGGTATTGATCCGCTTGAGCACGACATCCGCTTCGTGGAAGACAACTGGGAATCACCAACGCTTGGTGCTTGGGGTCTCGGCTGGGAAGTATGGCTCAACGGCATGGAAGTGACGCAATTTACTTACTTCCAACAAGCGGGCGGCATCGAGTGTAAGCCGGTCATGGGCGAAATTACCTACGGTTTAGAGCGTATCGCCATGTACCTACAAGAAGTCGACAGTATTTATGACTTAGTGTGGACCGATGGCCCACTGGGTAAAGTTTATTACCGCGACGTGTTTCATCAGAACGAAGTCGAGCAGTCAAAGTACAACTTTGAACACGCTAATGTGGATAAATTATTCGAGCTGTTCGATTACTATGAGTCAGAATCTAAGAACCTTATCGACAATAATTTACCGCTACCAGCCTATGAGATGGTGTTGAAAGCCTCTCATACCTTTAATTTGTTGGATGCTCGTGGCGCTATTTCCGTTACTGAGCGACAGCGTTTCATATTGCGCGTTCGCACGATCGCCCGCGCGGTGGCTGAAACCTATTACGCGGCTCGTGAAGAATTAGGCTTCCCGATGCTTAATGGCGAATCGCCACAAGACGCACAGAAGGAGGAAAAATAATGACATCCTCTAATCAACATTTTTCTGATCTATTATTCGAATTGGGAACTGAAGAACTGCCGCCGGTGAGTTTGAAAGCCTTGCGCGATGCATTAAAAACAAATGTAGCAGAAGCCTTAACGGCTCAAGACTTCAGTTTCGAGTCGATTGAAAGTTACGCCACGCCACGTCGCTTGGCGTTAATCGTGCGCCAGTTAAGCGATGCCCAGCCGGATAAAGAAGTCGAGCGTTTAGGGCCAGCTGTTGCAGCTGCCTTTGATGATAATGGCCAACCGAAGCCGGCGGCCGTTGGTTTTGCAAAATCTTGTGGCACTGAGGTTGATCAGCTTGAGCGTATCGCTACAGATAAAGGCGAACGCTTAGGTTTTACCCTTTCGCAAAAAGGCCAGCCTCTAAGCGAGTTAATAGAACAAATCCTTAATAGTGCGCTAAAAAAGCTGCCAATTCCTAAGCCAATGCGCTGGGGTGATAGCTCTGCACAATTTATTCGCCCTGTTCATTGGGCAGTGTTGTTACATGGCTCTTCAGTGCTTGAGGCAACAATCCTAGATACGAAGACTGGCAATATTAGCCGCGGTCACCGCTTTATGTCTGAAGGCGATGTGTCGCTATATGACGCTGACGATTACGTGAATAAGCTCAAAGCCGAGCATGTGATTGTCAGCTTTGAAGACCGTCAGACAATCATTGAACAACAAGTCAAAGACGCTGCCGACAAAATTGGCGGCGTGGCACAAATCGAGCAAGGCTTGTTGGATGAAGTCACTGGGTTGGTTGAATGGCCAGTCGCACTAACTGGCGAATTTGATACGGAATTCTTAAAAGTTCCAGCTGAGTGCCTAGTGTCGTCCATGGCAGAGCACCAAAAGTACTTCCACGTGCTGGATAACGACGGCAACTTAATGCCTAATTTTATTACTATCAGTAATATCGAAAGCTCAAATCCTCGTGTGGTGATTGAGGGTAACGAGAAAGTTATTCGCCCTCGTTTAGCCGACGCCATGTTCTTTTACGAAAAAGATCAGCAAACCACACTCGCCAGCCAGCAAGAGCGTTTGAAAAAAGTGGTTTTCCAAAATCAGCTTGGTTCGGTACAAGAAAAAGCCGAACGAGTAGCAGAATTAGCTAAAGCGATTGCACCACAAGTTGGCGCTGATCCCGAACTGGCTCACCGTGCTGGTTTGCTGTCGAAGTGTGATTTGACCACACAAATGGTCGGTGAATTCGACAAGCTTCAGGGCATTATGGGTACTTACTACGCCCGCCATGATGGCGAAGACGACAGCGTTGCTATCGCCATGACTGAGCAATACTTACCGAAGTATTCTGGTGATGCGCTAGCACAAAACCCAGTTGGGCAATGTATCGCTATTGCTGATCGGGTTGATACTTTGGCTGGTATTTTCGGCATCGGCCAAGCCCCGAAAGGCGCTAAAGATCCATTCGCGCTACGTCGTGCCTCCATCGGTTTGTTAAGAACCATTGTTGAAAATCAATTGAATTTAGACCTCGACCAACTCGTCGAACAGTCGCTTAGCCAGTTTGATGGCAAGCTGACCGATGAGTTAGCCGCTGAAAAGCTACTCAACTTTATCTTTGACCGTTTCCGCGCTTGGTATCTTGATCAGAACGTCAGCGCTAATACAGTTAGCGCTGTTATGGCGCTTCGCCCGACAAAGCCCTTAGACTTCGACCAACGCATCAAAGCAGTGCAACATTTCCAGACGCTACCTGAATCGGAAAGCTTATCAGCCGCCAATAAACGTGTGAAAAATATTCTCGCTAAGGCGGATATTGAGGTGCCTGATACGATCGATACTGGCCTGTTACAAGACACAGCTGAAAAAGCTTTAGCCGACACCATCAGCAAAGTCGACGCCGAATTAACGACTATTGATGATTACCAAGAACGCTTAACACGCTTGGCCGCACTTCGCGACGATGTTGATGCTTTCTTTGATAATGTCATGGTGAATGCAGAGGACGCAGCAGTAAAAGCAAACCGCCTTGCATTGCTCAAGAAGTTAGAAGCTATGTTCAGCTCTGTAGCTGATATTTCTTTATTACAAAGCTAACTGATGCTGATGATCGACTGGTCAACGAAGAAAGTCATTATTCTGGATCGTGATGGTGTCATCAATCACGATTCAGATGCCTACATCAAGTCAGCCGACGAGTGGGTGCCTATCGCTGGTAGCTTGCCTTCTGTAGCGAAACTGAATCAAGGGTTTAAAGTCGCAATTGCCACCAACCAGTCGGGTATTGGACGCGGCTTTTATGATGAATCCGTGCTTTCAGAGATGCATCTCAAGATGGCTCAACTGCTAAAAGAGCAAGGCGGCCACATTGATCACATTGAATTTTGTCCGCACCACCCTGATGATGGCTGCGACTGCCGTAAGCCCAAACCGACCATGCTAGAGCGTATTGCGACTAAGTTCGGCGCAATGCCGCAACAAGTCGTGTTTGTTGGTGACTCCAAGTCAGACTACGAGTGCTCGCAGAACTTTGGCTGCGATTTCGTGTTAGTGTTAACTGGTAAAGGGCTTAAAACTTTAGACAAGTTGGCAGGTAAAGATATCACTATTGAAAAAAGCTTAGCGAAGCTTGTAGAGGAAATCCATTGAACACTTTAATCGTCGGCACTGGCAAACTTGGTCAGCGTTTTTATAACTACTTGGTCAGTAAAGGCGAGCAGCCTTATACTTTATCGCGTTCGGAAAAGCCATGGGCAGATAAGCATATTCAGTGCGACTTACTCAAAGTCAGCGATACTTTGCCGGAGCTTCCGAAATTGGATAATGTTTACATTATTCTGGCTCCTGATGAACGCACTGAACCAGCTTATCGCCAAACGTATATCCATGCCGTATCGCGCTTGATTCAAGAGCTTCATAAGCAACAAACTGAATTTCACTGCACCTTCTTATCGTCTACCTCAGTCTACGAAGGCAATATCGAGCCGTTGATTGATGAGTCAGTGAAGCCGAAGCCAGCAAACTTTAAAGGTAAGTCGCTGCTTGATGCTGAGAAAAGCTTGCAAAACCTTCACCCTGTGACTTCTATTGTCCGAGCTTCTGGACTTTATTCAGCAGAGCGAACGAAGTTGATGGAGAGTTTGTTCGATAAGGATAAGTACCACGAGCCTAAATGGCTTAACCTCATCCATGAAGACGATTTATGTTATTGGTTGCACCTTGTCGGCAAGCGTGAAGTTAGCCTATCAATAGCCTCCGATGGTACTGCTTTTACCCGTCAGCAACTTCAAGATTATCACGTTGGTGGCGAGCGCCCTTCGGAGCAGCCGGTTAAACAATATCACTCTGTGCTGCTTAAACGAATTAGCCTTCAATTTTCTAATATTTTTGAGTGGATTGATCAGACTAAAAAGTAATACATTGACCATTCTTGACATTTTAGGGAGTGATCCACTGGCTCGATCTGTTACAATTTGTGCCGCTAACTCCCCTAAAGATATAGACTTGCGAGATTTTTGATTATGACAATGAAAAAGAATTTAATTGCTTTAGCACTTTGTGCTGCTGCTCCTGCGGCATTCGCTGACGGCCTACTTTCTGATGCACCAGAAGAAGGTCATCAAGGTAATATTGATCTTGGTTATATCAGCACATCGGGTAACACTGAAACAGAAAGTCTTAACGGTGCATTCGACTGGGTAGCTCGCGCTTCCGAGAATTGGGCAACAGGCATTCAAATTACAGGTGTCAGCAACTCAAGCGAAGATGAGCGTGACGCTGAACAGTACACGTTTGCTTGGAACAACCGTTATGACATCAGCGAGAAAAGCTTTTTCTACGGCATACTAGATTATAAAAACGATTACTTCGGTGCTTATGATTATCAAGCGGGCGCATACTTAGGCTATGGTCACCAGTTCTATAAAAGCGATGACGGTCACTTCTCGCTAGGTATTGGTCTTGGTTACCGTATTAATGCCGTCTTCATCGGTGAAGACGAGAAAGAAAGCGTGATTCGTGGCGATCTAGATTTTGCTCACCAGTTGACGGACAACGCTCGCTTTACTCAGACGGTGAGCGCCGTGTGGGGGCAGGAAGTTGATACTTATGTTTCTCGTTCTGCGATTTCGACGAAAATCTCTGAGAATCTAGCCATGAAGTTATCATACTTAGTGAACTATAACTCAGTGGTTCCAGCTGGCGCTGAAAAAACTGACCGCACTACAACTGTTGGTATTAGTTATAGCTTCTAAACGTCAGTGTCATACTAAAAAACCGGCTATTAGCCGGTTTTTTTATACCCATTATATTCTGAGTCCAGACTAAGCTTCGACCTAACCCTCTAAATGCTCGTTTTTAAGACGCACATAATTATCCGCTGAATACTTGAAGAACTTAATCTCTTCATCCGTTAATTTCCGGATCTTCCGTGCGGGAGAGCCAACCCACAAGAAGCCACCCGTGAGCTCTCTGCCGGGAGGCACTAGGCTATTTGCACCGATAATCGCATTCTCACGAACAATGGCGCCATCCATTACTACGGCTCCCATCCCAATCAAACAATTATCTTCAATGGTGCAACCATGAAGGATCGCTTTATGCCCTACCGTAACGTTATCGCCGATGATTAAATCATGGCCTTCTGGATCATACGGTCCTGCATGAGTGACATGACAAACAGTGCCATCTTGAATACTGGTGCGCTTGCCAACGCGAATAGCATGAACATCCCCGCGGAGCACAGCCATTGGCCAGATAGAGCTATCTTCGCCAATTTCAACGTCACCCAGCACTAGGGCGGTATCATCAACAAACGTTTTATCGGCAATTTTTGGTGTTTTTTTCTGAAAAGTACGAATAGTCATAGACTGTGTTTTCGATAAGCTTGCCCCATTTTAGCGGTAAACTCGATAATCGCAAAATAAAACTCCTGCGATCATTTGACAAACCCTACCCACGGGCTATTCTAAGGAAGGACTATATTGAGTAAAAATAATTATTATGGGGTTAAGGGTAGCTTTGGAGCAAAGGATTAAGCCACTAGATAAACAACTTATCAACAGTATACTGGATGATGATTATGCAGCTCTTTTGCTCTGCAATAAGCGTTATGTCATTAAAGTGGTGTCGATTGACTCTGTTATTTCTCCAAACCTGCTATTAGGCGAAGAAGTTGCCAGCATAGTACCAAGCTCTATTCTCGATGGGACTGACAAGCGCGCTATAGTCAAGTTACCCAAGCTCGACGCTGATAAAGAGTTTTTATTATCCGCACATAAATTAAAGCAGGGCGAATCCTTTGTTGATCAAGTCTTGACCCTACAGGTGTTGCCACAGCTTCATTCAACCAACTCAGTACAGAAAGACAGCGTCAGAGACTACAAAGAAACGATTCTGAAAAACGCTCCAATATTTATTTATGTTCTTGATTACCAAGAAAAAATATTCACGGACGGTCTTGCTAACTACGCCAAACTCCTCGGTTATACTGAAGCAGAAGTTTTAGACATGCCAGATGGCGTGTACAGCTTTATTCACCCCGAAGACATTGCCGTGGTTGAAGAACAAGAGCAAGCTTTGCGTCGTAGTGATGATAGAACAGTAGTTCCAGTGGAGTTCCGCTTACAACACAAAAACGGTGACTGGTTCTGGATTCAGGTTCACAGTACTATTTATTCTCGCACCGCTGATGGCGAACCGCTGATTGAGATCGGCTCCATCCACAAAATGGATAAAGATCACGAAGCGGAGCTTGCCCTACAACAAAAAGATAAATACTACCGGACGTTGGTTGAGAATAGTTACGACTGCATTCTTATGTACGATAAGAATGGCCTAGTCACTTACATCTCGCCATCCGTCACTCGCGCAACAGGGTATAGCGAAGAGGATCTTTTAGGAAAAACCTTAGAAGGCTTCATTTACGAGGACGATCGCGAAGATGCTAGCGTTAACCTACGCTACGTCGCGGAGAACCCGGGCTCCTCTTCAGTCGTTGAGCGACGCATTCGCCACAAAAACGGCGATATTCTTTGGATTGAAAGCCGCTTAGCAAACCATCTCGATGATCCCGACATTCAAGGCGTGACCATCAACTTCCACGTCATTACCGGGCGTAAAGAAGCAGAGAATGAGATTCACCGTCTGGCTAATTTTGATACTTTGACCGGCCTCGCCAACCGCCACTTATTGCAAAGTTGCTTATTACGAGACATCGAGAGTTGCGAAGCCAAAAATGTCAGCCTAGCTTTTGTTTATATCGACCTTGATAGGTTTAAACAAATCAACGATACATTAGGTCACTCAACGGGAGATCAGCTTCTTATTGCCGTTACTGAGTTCATGAAGAAATGTATCCGTAGCGGCGACACATTAGCCCGTATGGGCGGTGATGAATTCGCTATAGTCCTACCCAATGTCGAGACTGAAGAAGCCCTTGCCGTTGCCGAGCGACTACTGCGCTACCTTAAAAGCCCTATAAAAGTCGGCTCTCACCGTGTTCAGTCTGGCGCCAGTATTGGCATCAGCATGTATCCTGATCACAGCGATAATGCTGAAGACCTGTTCCGCTATGCCGATATGGCAATGTATTCCGCTAAATCTGAGCGTAATCAGGTTCAGTTCTACAAGCGCAAATACAGCCAGCAAGAAAACAAGCGCCGCTTGATAGAAAAAAAGCTCAAAGTCGCCATTGCGGAACGACACCTGCATCTCTTTTACCAACCGCGAGTTGACATCAATAGCGGTAAGATTCGCAGCGTAGAAGCTTTATGTCGCTGGGATGATGCCGAAAGCGGTAGCATACCGCCCAATATCTTTATCCCGATTGCTGAAGAAACAGGTTTAATACATGAGCTCAGCCAGCTGGTGATGGAAATGGTCTGTCAGCAGTTAGTTGACTGGCACAACACTGGGGTTGATGTCACTATTGCCTTTAACTTGTCGGTAAAAGACCTCAAGTACTTCGATCTTGTGCATAATCTGCGAGACACCATTAATCGATATGGAATATCAGGTAAAATGCTGGAGGTGGAAATCACTGAAAGCGCAGCCATGACGGATGTGATCAATACAGTAAAAGTTCTTAAACAACTTAAAGAGTTTGGTATCAAGATCTCAATTGACGATTTCGGCAAAGGATACTCTTCATTGGCCTACTTGAGCCAACTACCTGTGGACAATCTTAAAATCGATAAGTACTTTATCTCACGCCTAAGCCCAAACTTTAAAGATCATATGGTGAATCTCAATATCATCCGCACGATCATTTCTTTATCGCAAAGCCTCAATCTCAACACGGTTGCCGAAGGTATAGAAACCCCAAATCAGTACAACACCCTGAAATCACTGGGCTGCCACATGGGACAAGGTATTTTCTTCTACCACCCTATGCCAGCTAATCAACTGTCAAAGCTGCTCCAAAGAGAAGCTCGTTTAGCCAGAAACACCATTAACCAATAGGCTAGCTAAGCGGTCTGTGGATTTGGTTAAAGACTTTTAATTTTGGCTATAGTAAGCTGATCCTTTCCTTATGCTAAGTATCTAAATTTCAAGGCTTTATAGCATCATGAACATAGCTATTGCGAGTTGCTTCGACCTCCCAGACTGGGAAAAAGATGACGTTCCATTTTTTAAAGAGTTAGCTGACGTTGGTATTGAGTATCAAGTTATTCCTTGGGACAGCGAAATCGACTGGAGTCAGTTTGACGCCTGCTTGCTTCGTACCACCTGGGATTATCAGGAACGCATTGATGAATTCATGAGCTGGATTAACCATGTTAGTACACAAACCCAGCTCATCAACTCAAAAGACATTATTGAATGGAATAGCCACAAGCGGTACCTGCGCGAACTTCAACGTGCAGGAATCGATATAGCGCCATCCGAGTGGTTAATGCGAAGCCAGCAATACGATATTAGCAAGCTGATGCAGCAGCATGGCTGGGATAAAGGGTTTATTAAACCTTTAGTCGGAGCAAATGCGCGCGAGTGTTTACCTTTTGATAATAACGCCGCTGGTATCGCGCAGGCACAACAGCACGTCGACCGCTTAACCCCCACGGAAGATCTAGTGTTACAACCTTACTTATCCAACGTAGAATCGTTCGGCGAAACTTCCGGGATTTTCTTTGCTGGCCAATACAGCCATGGCACCCGAAAAGTTCCTGTCCAAGGCGATTTCAGAGTACAGGATGATTACGGTGCTAGTGATTATGTCTATCATCTTTCAGAAGAAGAGCAGGCGTTAGCCCAGAAAGCCATCGCCTATGTGACAGATAACATGAGCTTGCCACTTTATGCCAGAGTAGACTTCCTACACCATAAAGACGGAGCGGTTTATGTCAACGAGGTTGAGCTTATAGAGCCCTCCCTATTCTTTAGGCATGGTGGTAAAGAGAGTTGCCAGTTATTTGCTCAAAACCTTGCAAAATTCATAAAGAGCACCCATTAATCACGTATTACAACAGTTAAAATGAAGTCCACGGAGTTAATCATGAATAAATTATTAGGGATTGTATTTGCAGGCATCTTAGCGATGCAGGGCTGCAATGATCAGCCAGTAAAACCGCAAACCGATATTAAGCCTAACAAAGAAACGAAGGTTTCCGATCCACTACCAAAAGCTGAAGAGAGCGAACCGTCGCAACCTGAAGAGCAAAGCGCTCACGAGGATTACACCCCTGCCCTTTGGAAAATTGAGCATAACGGCAAAACGTCTTACCTTTTCGGCTCTATCCACATGGGCGATAAAAGTATGTACCCTCTGCCAAAGCCGGTAACCGAAGCCTTCGCAGCCAGCGACTCACTAGCCGTGGAAATTGATTTAGGCAACGTTGATCAAATGGCGATTGCGCAAAAAGTCCAAACCATGGCGATTGATCCTGAAAACCCTCTTCCGACGGTCTTAAAAGAAGAGACGTTAACAGAGTACAACGAGTACTGTGCAGAAACTAAAAGCCCTTGCGCTATGTTCAGCTCATTCGAACCATGGTTCGCAGCCATGACCCTTGAAGCACTTAATATGCAGCAGTCCGGCTACAGCGAACAGTATGGTGTCGACATGTACTTTTTGGAACAAGCGCGTAAAGACAAAGACATTATTGAGTTAGAAACTATCGACTTCCAACTTGATACGCTGGATAGCATGCCACTAGAGCTACAAGACGCTTTCTTATACTCGGTAGTGACTAAAGAGGCTGATGAGAATGATAAGCTGGTTAAGGCATGGAAATCAGGCAACGTCGAAGCTTATGTAGAAAATAGTTTTGAAGAAGCTAAAGAAAGCGGCATTGACGAAGAAGACTACCAGTACTTCATTGAAGCGCTACTGTATAACCGCAATAAAGGAATGGCTGATGGTATCGCTGAGCATATAGAACAAGGCAAATCGATATTTGCGGTTGTTGGCGCTGCGCACTATGGTGGCAATAAGAGCGTTAACCATTACCTTGAAGAAAAAGGTTATACCGTAGAAAGAGTTAACTACTAATTTCAAACTGTTCGATCAAAAAAGCCCAGTACCAACTGGGCTTTTTTATTACGTCTAATGATCTTACCTACGAATTTAACGCATAGTTACGAACTCTTCCGCTGATGTCGGGTGAATAGCTACAGTATCGTCCAAATCGGCTTTTGTTGCGCCCATTTTAAGCGCAACAGCAAACCCTTGTAGAATTTCGTCAATACCATACCCAATACCATGAATACCTACCACACGCTCCTCTGGCCCAGCGCAAACCAACTTCATTTTTGTCGGCTCACGGTGCTGCGTTAACGCTGAGTACATCGCAGTGAAAGAGGAAGTATAAACCTTGATGTTCTGATCACCATAAATTTCATTAGCCTCAGGCTCGGTCATACCCACAGTACCGATAGGCGGATGACTAAAGACAACCGTCGGAACATTTGTATAATCTAAAAACTCATGCTCTTTATTATTGAATAAACGCTCACATAAGCGACGGCCAGCCTGAATAGCCACAGGAGTTAAGGCTAACCGCCCTGTATTATCGCCAATGGCATAAATGCCTTTCGCGGTTGTGTTCTGGTATTTATCAGTCTTGATATTGCCTTTTTCATCTTTCGTCACGCCAGTATGCTCAAGCCCTAAGTCCTTTGTCGCAGAAGCGCGCCCGATAGCCCAAACTAGCGTATCCACCGGACCAACCGTGTCACCGCTTTCAAGGTGCAATATCAATTCACCTGAGTCTAACTTCTCCACTGAGCGTGGAATGCTATGCGTATGGAGCTCAGGGCCAGACTCGCGCATCACATCAACCAGAGTGTCGGACAGCAAATCATCAAACTCCCGCAATGGTTTATGCTTTCTTACCACTAGGTGAGTGTCCGTGCCCAAAGCGTGGAAAACCCCAGCAATCTCTACCGCGATATAACCAGCGCCAACCACTGCTGCTCGCTTTGGCTGCTCTTTCAGTTCAAAAAAGCCATCAGAATCAATGCCATGCTCAGCGCCTGGAATGTCAGGAATAATTGGGTAACCGCCTGTAGCAATAACGATATGCTCGGCTGTATAACGTTCACCGTTGACTTCAATAGCATTTTTACCGACAAACTTAGCGTAACCTTCAATCACATCGACTTTATTGTTACCAAGGTTACGTTCATAGCTTTGATGAATCCTGGAAATGTATGCCTCACGACTTTCAACCAGCTTTGACCAATTAAACTCCACGCTGTTTGCATCAAAGCCATAATCAGGAGCATATTTAAAGGCTTCAGCTATTTGCGCGCCATACCACATGGCTTTCTTGGGAACACAACCAACGTTTACGCAGGTACCACCCAATGCTTTGGCCTCAACAATAGCAGCTTTCGCGCCATGCATAGCAGCTCGGTTTGCTGAAGCAATACCGCCACTACCGCCGCCAATAGCGATAAAGTCATAATGATGCTTATCCTGGTTTTTGGTTTGTCTATCAGTCATGGTTATTTTGGTCCAATTCTGTTTATAATGTGCTGATTATAAACACATTAAGTTAATATTTAGAAGCTACTCAAATCACAGGGACGACCATAAAAGGCGAAATGATTTACTACGAACTGGAACAGTTCACATATCGATGCCGTGAGATAGTTTCATTGTTAGCCTTAACTCAATAAGTTGTCACTGTGAAAATATATTTTGATGTTGCCTATTTGTACTATTTGCCGCACTTTGAGCCTGTTATCGATGCTCTGCTTGAGCAAAATAACGCGACACTCGAGCTCGGTGTTGTGTTTATTTCCTCACCTCCCGAGGCCATTATAGAGTCTCTGCAGAGTAAAAATGTTACAAGCAAAGTTATTAACGCTGATGAACGACTGAGTTTCTACCAGCAACAAAAACCCAATTGGGTTATATTCGGGCACGCTGCAGAAATCGCTGAAGACTTAAACGCACAGTGTAACACGGCCCTCATTCTTCATGGCTTAGGCCCTAAGTCAACGTATTACAATGCATCAAGTGCACCAATCCAGTATCGCTTTGTTGAGTCAGATGTTAGAAAAGAGCGTTTACAATCACTTTATCCCGACAAAACATTTATCAATACTGGCTACACCAAACTTGATCCAGCAGTCAACAACAGCTCAATTAAGCTCGATCTAGAGTCACTAGGGCTGGATCCTAAAAAACCAACGTTGCTTTATTCCCCAACATTCTACCCAAGCACCATTGAAAACTTTCCAAAGCATTGGCCACAAGACTTCAGTGACTACAATATTCTTTTGAAGCCGCATTATTTGTCCCTAATAAAATCAGCTTATAAAAAGCAAAGGGAACTGCTAACCCATTGGGCGAGCTTTGATAATGTTTACTTAGCCGATGTCAGTGAGCAAAGCTTAGTGCCCTTTATGGCGACGGCCGACGTTATGATCAGTGAAACTTCATCAGCGTTATTTGAATTTATCGCACTGGATAAGCCCGTCATTATTTGTCACTTTTTAAAGCTTCGCTGGGGTTACCGTGGTCTCTTAAAGTTCAGGCTAAATAAGCGACTATCAGATGACTACGAACTCTTTCAGTCTATGGGTTCGAACATTAATCGCTACTCAGAACTGCATGACGCAGTGACAAAAAGTCTGAATGGGTCGGCTGATTATGCCGATGCTAGGCGCTCTATTACTAAACAAGTAGTGGGCAATGTCGATGGCCACAGTTCTAGAAGAGTGGCAGAATTTTTATTAAACAATTCAGCATAACCTAGGGTTATACAGTATGCGCGTTATCACTTTTGGTACTTTTGATGTTTTTCACGTTGGTCATGTCAATATTCTTGAGCGTGCTCGTTCGTTCGGTACGGAGCTGTACGTTGGCGTATCTTCCGATCAACTCAACTATTCCAAAAAAGGTCGCTATCCCGTATATTCTGAAGAAGATCGTATGCGAATCATCAGCGCCCTCGCATGCGTTGACTTTGTATTCAGCGAAGAGTCTTTAGAGCTAAAAGCCGATTACATCAAGCACTACAACGCAGATATTTTAGTAATGGGAGATGATTGGCAAGGGAAGTTTGATGAATTCAAAGATATTTGTGATGTTAAGTATTTGCCAAGAACCCCCTCAATCTCGACCACCGAGATTATTGAAGTGGTTCGCCATAAAAACCCAACAAAATAATCACCAAAGTAACCTCGTTTATGGATAAAATCCCTATTAGCGTTTTCATTATTGCTCAAGACGAAGAGCAACATATTGCTCGTGTTCTTGATAGTTGCCAACAATTTTCAGAAATCATCGTGGTCGATAGCGGTAGCTCCGATAACACAAAGTCGATTGCGGAGTCGAAAGGCGCTAAGGTTTTGCACCATGACTGGGTTGGGTATGCCAAACAAAAACAATACGCGATGAGCCTCTGTAAAAATGACTGGGTTCTCAACCTTGATGCTGATGAAGAGTTAACGCCAGACATCACCCAAGAGTTCAAACGCTTTGTCAGTTCTAAGCATGATTTCGTTGCGCTAAAATGTCGTCGTAACGACATCTTTATTGGTCGTTTCTTCTCCAAGCTCACCCGCTTACCAACAAACACCCGATTATTTAAAAAAGATCATGTTCAGTATTATATTGATAACCTAGTTCATGAAGGGCCCGAAATTAAAGGGAAGCTAAAACACACAAGCAAATTCTTTAATCATTACGGTTACTCGAACATCGATCAACTTACTGAAAAATATAACAAATACTCGACATTAAAAGCTCAAGAAAAATTTAATAAGGGGAAAAAACCCTCCCTAGTTAAAATTGCTCTGATTTATCCATTAGAATTTATCAGGAATTACTTTATTTACCGTTATTGCTTTTCTGGTATCAGAGGCTTTATTTTTGCAAATTTATCCGCATATTATGCTTTATCGAAAGAAGCAAAACTGTATGAATTAAGCAAAACATCCAAGTAGGTATTTATGTCGAATCCATTATTGAATCTAACATCCCTTCCACCCTTCAAGCAGATTGAGCCATCACACATGGTGGAAGCGATAGAAACTATCATTCAGGATAGTAAAGTTGCTATTAATGAGCTGACCGACAAACTCAAGCCAGATAGTATTACTTGGGACAACTTCGTAAAGCCACTTGAAGATATTAATGATCGTCTTGATAGAGCGTGGAGCCCAATCAGCCATTTAAATTCAGTCGCTAATTCAGATGAGGTTCGTGAAGCTTATAATGCCTGCTTGCCCCTGCTTTCTGATTACGGCACGGAAATGGGACAGCATCTAGGTTTATATAATGCAGTGAAAGCGCTAAATGGAAAAGCTGAAGCATTAAATCTCGACAGTGTGCAAAAGAAAATACTGAAGGACGATCTCAGAGACTTTAAACTGTCTGGGGTATCGCTTAGCGATGACAAGAAGAAACGGTACGGTGAGATTCAAAAGCGCTTATCAGAGCTAACGTCTAAATTTGAACAAAACCTACTTGATGCCACCATGGCTTGGCATAAAGACTTTGACTCTGAAGATGCTCTTGACGGGTTGCCAGAGTCTGCAATCGCAGCGGCCAAACAAACTGCTGAAGCTGCAGGAGTAGACGGTTATCGTATTACCTTAGACTTTCCATCCTACCTGCCTGTGATGATGCATGCTAATAACCGTGAGTTACGACAGGAAGTTTATACGGCGTTCTCAACAAGAGCCTCCGATCAAGGACCGAACGCGGGGAAGTTTGATAATAGCGACCTAATGCCAGAAATCCTTACTCTTAGACATGAATTAGCGAAACTCTTAGATTTTGAGCATTATGGTGAACTGTCACTTGCAACAAAAATGGCTCAATCAACAGACGAAGTCATGAGCTTCTTAACCGAGCTAGCTTCAAAATCCAAGCCTCAAGCCGAGCAAGACCTACAAGAGCTTACGGACTACGCTCGTGAACAACATGGTATCGAAGAGCTTCATGCATGGGATTTAGCTTACTACAGCGAAAAACTTAAAAATGAACGCTACAGTATTTCTCAGGAAGAGTTGCGTCCTTGGTTCCCTGAAAACCAAGTGATCAAAGGCATGTTTGAAATAACTGGTACACTTTTCAATATTAAGTTTCGAGAGCGTGAAGATGTCGACACTTGGCATGACGATGTGCGCTTCTTTGATATTTACGACCTCAACGATCAATTTGTTGCGAGTTTCTATATAGATTTATATGCACGCCGTAATAAACGTGGCGGAGCATGGATGGCTGACTGTGTTGGTCGTCGCGGTACAACTGGCGATGTACAGAAACCTGTTGCCTTCTTGACCTGTAATTTCAACGGGCCAGTCGGCGATACCCCAGCCCTATTTACTCATGACGAAGTCACCACTTTGTTCCACGAGTTTGGCCACGGCTTACACCATATGTTGACGGAAATTGACCATGCCTCTGTTGCTGGTATTTCTGGCGTGCCTTGGGATGCTGTTGAGTTACCCAGCCAGTTCTTAGAAAACTTCTGTTGGGAGAAAGAAGGCTTAGCTAAGATAGCCCGTCACTATGAGTCTGGCGAGCCCCTTCCAGCTGAGAAACTAGAGCGCTTGCTCGCTGCTAAGCACTTTCAGTCAGCAATGCAGATGGTTCGTCAACTTGAGTTCTCGCTTTTTGATTTCAAAATCCACAGCGAGTTTGATCCTGCTAATTCTAATCGTATTCAGGAACAGTTAGATCAGGTTCGTCAACAAGTATCAGTCATACAACCACCAGAGTTCAATCGCTTCCAGCATAGCTTTGGCCATATTTTTGCTGGGGGTTATGCCGCTGGTTATTATAGCTACAAGTGGGCCGAAGTATTGTCCGCCGATGCTTTTTCACGATTTGAAGAAGAAGGCATCTTCAACCCAAAGACTGGGCATGACTTCCTAACCAATATTTTACAAAAAGGTGGCTCCGAGGAACCGGCTGAACTGTTCAAAGCATTCCGTGGTCGCGAACCGTCACCCGATGCATTATTGCGACACTCTGGCATAGGGCAGTAGTTGAATAACAAAACCTTACTCTCTATTGATAATGGCACGCAAAGTTTACGTGCCATTATTTTTGATGTTCATGGCAATATTCTTGCTAAAAGCCAAATCCCTTTTAATGACTATCAGTCTCCTCATCCTGGCTGGTATGAGCTAAAACCTGAAATTTTTTGGGATACACTTTGCTTGGCATGCCAAAGGTTGAGATCTACCGCCAAAGAACACTTTGATAATATCCAGGCAATTGCAGTCACGACTTTGCGTAATACAGTCGTTAATCTCGACGCTGAGGGACGCCCATTACGCCCAGCCATCATATGGACTGATCAACGAAAATTTGAACACTCTCAACCGCTAAAAGGATATTGGAAATATCTCTTTCAGCTAGCAGGCCTTAATGCCACTTTAGACAACTTCCAGTCGAGCTGCCAAGCCGCATGGATTGCTCACCATCAGCCTGAAGTATGGCAAAACACTCATAAATATTTGCTCTTATCGGGCTACCTTAACTTCCAACTAACCGGAAACTATAAAGATTCCGTAGCATCCCAGGTGAGCTACATACCCTTTGACTATAAACATCACCGCTGGGCCAAGCCCTCAGATTGGAAGTGGCAAATCGCGCCAATAACCCCTAATCAGTTGCCTGAGCTGGTTAAGCCTGGTGACCTCATTGGTCATATACAGTCCAATGCCGCTCAAAGCACCGGCTTACCTCAAGGGCTACCGGTCATCGCAGCGGGCGCCGACAAAGCTTCTGAAGTATTGGGTTCGGGCTGTTTACAACCCCATCAAGCCTGCTTAAGTTACGGTACTACTGCGACCATTAACGTAACCAGTGATAAGTATATTGAGCCGGTACGATTTATTCCTCCGTACCCTTCTTCGATTGCTGACTCCTACACTTTAGAATTTCAAATCCACCGTGGATACTGGATGGTTAGCTGGTTTAAAGAAGAATTTGCTCATGCTGAGAAATTATTGTCTGAAAAATTAGGTGTTGCTACTGAACAAGTTTTAGAGGAATCCGTTTCTGATATACCTCCAGGCTCTGATGGTCTCATGTTACAACCTTACTGGTCTCCTGGCGTTAAAGTACCCGGGCCAGAAGCACGTGGCGCAATAATTGGGTTCAAGGACTCACACAGCAAAGCACATGTTTACCACGCTATACTAGAGGGAATTGCATACGGTTTACGAGAAGGATTAGAAAACATAGAACACAAGACTCACCAGAAGATTGAGCAGCTATATGTATCAGGTGGCGGCTCACAAAGCTCGACCAGCATGCAACTCACAGCCGACATTTTTAACCGAACAGCCATTCGACCTCATACCTATGAGACATCAGCGTTAGGTGCAGCTATTAACGCCGCTGTTGGTATTGGTATTTATAATACTTACGCTGATGCTTCCGACGCCATGTGCAGACAAGGGAAAGCGTTCGAGCCAATCCCTGAAAACGCTAAGATCTACCAGAAGCTGTATCAGGAGACTTATAAGCGTCTCTATAAACAGCTAAAACCACTGTATAAAAATCTCCACAACTTAAATTAGCCCCTGCTAGCCAAATTCTCCGTCGAAATCTCTGCACCAACAGCGGCAGTGTTATCGTTTTCTTCAGGCACTATTGCCAAGGATGAGTCATTGGTGAATATCGTTCTACTCCCACTCTCTTCGGGTGCATGCGCTAATTCCGATAACGCAAAAAATCCCCTATCCTCACCATCAATATGCGATTGATGAACATAATTCTTATAGATATATTGCTCGTCTTCCTTTGGGAAAGAGTTGTTATTCAAAACTGACAATGCGTAATCTGTCAGGTCTTTAGGGATATTATGATCATCATTATTTGGTAACTCCTTAAGAGGAACACCCGATATTGTTGCTTTCATATGCATCAACTGCATATAAACCTTGGCCAAATCATTACTGACGGTCTTGGTTCCATACAGCCATGTACTATCTCCCCTTAGTTTCTCCGATACTTTGTAACCCTTTTGCTCATACATTCTTCTGATATTACCAATCTCTGAAGCTGTATAGTGTTCGATTTCTTCGAAGTTGTATCGTGTTCTCCTAGTGGTATTAATTTTCACTAGTAAATTTGAAATTTCAGAGTCCTCTGCTTCGTTACTATAGCCACCACCTATATCCGAATGAACACCAATAAAACTTTTTTGATTTATAAAGCCACCATCATTTGGTTCTAAACTACTTAATGGAAAATTTTCACGTATTTCATCTCTAGCTGTAAAATGCTCTATATAATCAGCCGAAGCAGCGCCCAAATGAAAGTTAAAGTCTTTAATAATATCCTTGTAATAAGGGGCTTCGACTTCCATGCCATCCAAAGGGTTGACTACATGTTTTTTTACTCCTTGATACTCTCTAACTTCATATTGATTAATATTATCTCCAGCTCGATCCTTCGATAAACCAAATATTCCAGACCAGCTAAGAGCAAAGGAGGCAACAGTATCAAATAAACCTATAAAACCAACTTTAACATCAGGGCCTGCGGCTCTATCATGAAGCTCATTAACGAAATGTCTTGCTTGAGCAGCTCCGCGACTAAAACCAAAAACATCAACAATAAACTCTTTTGCACAAGGTTTCTTATCAAAGAAATCAGCAACTTGCTTTATCGCTTCATGAACCCTTTCAATTCCTCCCTCTCCCTTTGCCAAACCAGATCCTTCGTCTTCCTCCCCATTAATGGTTCCTACTCCATTTTTATAGACCATGTCTCGTATCGTTAATTCTTCATTATCTTGACCAGTTTTATAAATTTCAGAAAGCTTAGCGATATTTGACATCGAACTACCTTGTATAACTTCGCCTGCGTTATTGACTACGCTTTCATCATTTTCTTTATTATTTCCTGTTCCATCAAAAAAAACCCCAACTCTCATTACCCAAGGACAATGACTGTCAGATACATTCGGGCTACTCCTTTTACTCATGTTTACTATCCTCTCCTTGTGGCGCACCGGGGTACCAACCCTCAAAGGTTTCCATAGGCCCAGTATAACCTCCTAGCCTCTCTGTTTCTTTACGGTATGATATACAATCAAGTATGTAGTCCTCGCCCTCTTCGTAGTACTTATAGTCTTCAACTACATCATTAGTTTTAACTCCAGTTCCTTCCGCTAGTATCATCACCTCACTCTGAGACTCAGGGTATGCACTTTTTGCTAGCTTGATCCAAACCTTATGGTCTGGCCTGAAATCTATAATGATTTTTGAACGATGAAGCTTCTTCTCATAAACCTTCTTCCAAGGAGGATCTATCAGTAATTCGTTAATTATCTCGCTATCTGGCATTTTTATGCTCGCCTTCATGCGCGCTTTTTCTCTCCATGAATACCAAACCAGGTCTATTGATTCTTGAGGCGCTATAGCACTATATGGGGGGCTTGATATGCCCCCGCCACCATTGATGTTACTCGTTCCACAACCATGAGTCCCTGTCGCATTTGAATGCCACTTACCATCGACCACAACCTCCTCCAGCTCAAGACTCGCCTCCGAGTTGTTATTCGAAGCAAAGTCAAAATACCTTCCATCCGCTTGTTCTTGATCGCCTTTACAACTTGTCAGAATACTTAAGAGTACTAGACTTAGTATCAAGACATTATTAATCGAATATTTTCGTAACATTCTTTAGCTCTTTATTTTCTCTGGGAACGAAACTTTAGGCGTATTTTTATCAATCCAGCGATTTGCGTCTCTGGTCCGGACGTAAGGCGAGAAGTTTGAGTCGGTAATGAATCGAATTAAGTCATCACTGACTGTTGAGTCTTTCAAAAAATCTTTGCCAATCTTACATACTATCTTTAAGTAGTCTTTGATTAAATATTCATTACCAAATCCTAACTTCTTAGAGTCTCTAACCACGCTATCAAGCCACGTTAGTTGTTCCTGCTTTGTAAGCCCATTCCAAAATCCAGAAAACTGAGTAGCGATCTCATCTCGGCACTCTGTTAAGAATTTTTTATAATGATTTTCTGTAAATAACTTCTGTATTTTGTTTTTAGACTTGTCAGACATTGCTAATCCTTCCTTACTCTATCTTAACCAGAGGGTCTCCCTTATCGATGAATCCACCTATAGCAGTTTTGTCACCCTTACGTGCAACAGGTTTACCGTTGATTTTAACTACGCTTGAGCCCTTAACGATAACATCGGTAGAATCATCACACTGCAATTTGTCACCAACCACAGCAACAGGAATACCGTTAACAGTTACTTTCGCCTGACCACTAATAATTGGGCCATTTTTATGCTCGCTACTTTTAGTCCCTTTACAAGTATGCGTATGCCCTAATAGTGCGATTTCCTTCATTCTACACTCCTCTTTCTATGCTCTGTTGTTAATAGTTTCAACTAAATTAATTCTTTCACTACTGAATGAATCATTATTAGTAACGTTTCTCCTATAAGTGATTATCTCTTCTGGAGTACTGTCTTCCACTGTAAGTGAGCTACATTGTCCAAAGAAATTTTCTAACTCACCCTCTTCCTGTAATATGTCTATGTAATCCCGAAGTATCGATGGATCATAAAATCGGAAAAATCCTTTCACTTCACTGCCAGGTATTTTTGTTTCCACCTTCTTTGACCAGAAGTCTAGTAACTCCTCTAAAGATTCCCTAGATTTCAGTATGAAGCCTACACCATTCCCATAGACTCGTTCCAAATACCAATTCACAGTGTTAGAAGCATCTTCAAGTTTGACGAGATAGGGAGCAACACTTGCCAGTTTTAGGGCATCTTCTGATTTGAATAAGCAGCGATGGTTCGCTTTTAGACCTTCCAAGAAGTATGGTATTGAGCTGTCTTTTGCCGCATCAACTATTGCATATAGATCTTCCCCAGTGGGCTCGCAATCATACAAACACTGCCTTAAGTACGCTCGCTGCTTACGGTTCAGCTTTGAAACCTTCTTATTCGTCATCCTTTCTCGTCACACACTCTTCACAGAATGGCAGCCCTTCATTAGCGGCTCCCTTCAATGCTTCAATCTGAGGCGCTGAGCCACTGTCCATATTAATAGCACTTCCTTTAATGTTAATTTCTTTACCTTCCAGCGTTATTCCTGAGCTGTCGATAGTAATAGAACCTCCTGGTCCAGCAATGACCAGCTTATCCGAGGCGTGCAAAGTATGTTCCGATGTGCGGCTAAAAATCTTTTCCACCACCTCAAGATCATACTTGCCCTGTACTTTATGCTCGTAATGCCCACCGACTTCTTCCCAGTGATTCGCATAGGTATACTCTTTACGATGATTGTTAACGTTTTCCAGTAAGTCTTTCGTTACCTCTACCTGTGAATTTCTTCCTACCTTTAGCTCAATATCATTACCAATTTTTGTCTTGCGATCATGGCCAATATCGATGGTTTCATCGTTACTGACTGTTTTCTTGCGGTCATGTTTAATATGACTGGTCTCGTCATTATCTACAACTTTACTTCTATTATTACCAACCCAGTGGCTTTCGTCTTTTTCTACTTCTATGTCTTGGTTTTTTTCAGCGTGAATCAACAGTTGTTCAGCGCCTTTTCTATCTTCGAAGCGTATCTGATTACAATTATCAACACTCCCTTCTGGCGTCGATCGAGACATCCACCCACTTTGTGTTTTATTCGAGGGTAAAGTATAAGGCACAGGGTTATTTCCGTTATACACTCGCCCAGTAATGATTGGTCTATCTGGATCACCATCCTCAAACTCGATGAGTACTTCATGCCCAATTCTCGGAATATTAATCCCCCCAAAACCAGCACCAGCCCATTGCTGCGAAACCCTCACCCAGCACGAGCTATTTTCATCTAACTTACCTTCGCGATCCCAGTGAAACTGAACCTTTACTCTTCCGTACTCATCCGTATAAATTTCTTCATCTTTTGGTCCAGTTACTATCGCACTCTGAACTCCTTTAACACTCGGTTTTGCATGCTTTCGTATTGGCCTAAACTGGACTGATTTCGGAATACAGGTAAAACTATTAGACACTTCCTGCTTGGGTTCATCGTTATTCAGATACGTATCATCTTGGGCTTTGTAGCGCATCTTTGTAATTAAATAACTTTTTCCCATCTCGGTCCGATCATCATGAATACTGACGCTAAAGGTTCCACCGACAGACAAGCTCCGACACGTACTGGTTGCCTCTACTAGCTCATGATATTGCTCAGCTTCTTGTATTCTATGGTTTGCTTCTGACTCACCGACTCCAGAATCATAATATTCACCTGGGTAGTCGTAAATTTCATACGGCTCTACTCCAGGAAAACCATTTTGTGCCTGGCTGTTCGTACTTAAGTCATCATTTGGGCTTTCGAAGTTATAGCTTCTTGCACTGTATTGCCCGTTAGGAAAGACCACCTCTTTATTCCACTGTTCGATGTGCTCGTCGTCCAAGCTTCCGTAGGACTGAGCCACGACCGCCTGCTCGCATGTAGGATAACTTGATTTATTGTCCGCTAGAATTAATTTATGTTCGCCCTGCTGATGTTCAAAGTAATAATAAATACCACTTTCCTCTAATAAACGATTCACAAACTCTAAATCGCTTTCACGGTATTGCACACAATAATCGTGACTTGGATAGCTGGCAGTAATTCTGTTTTCGAAAGGTATTTCATGTTCAGCCAACAATTGCTCTACAATTTCTGGCAGTCTTTGATGTTGAAATATTCTTAAATTGACTCTACGTCCCAAAAACCAAAGTTTTGGAACCACCGTCAGTTGATATCGATACAAATGCTCAGAAGCCGTTCCAAGGCTTATCAATCGGCTGACATAACCGTTAAAATAACGCGTCGCTCCATTATTAAGTTCAAATCCAAAATCTATCGGTTTACCGACTAATTCTTGCGCGGGTATACTCGGCTCTTCAGATAGACAGGTTAACGTGAATGCAAATGGCTCTGATAACGCATCCTCACCTTCTACCAGGGTCAGTAAAAGAGCGTTCCCTCCAAGAGGGGTATCGACTTGTAATAGGCGGTTTCCTTGTGTGTACTTCTCAAATATTCCCATCGTGCTTCCCTTTTGTACTTAAAAGCGATTTCTTATTTGCCTAAAATTTTTATATTTCTATTCAATAGAGACGCGAAAGGGAGGCAAGACCTCCCTTAATGTTCCATGCAGATCAATAATTCTTAAATCATTGATGCTGTTGCAACGTCATAACCATTACTTACAGGGCTTGCTGCTTTGTGGTTATCATCATATGGCGTGTACTTTTGCTCAATCTTAGTAAAACTTAGAGTGATTTCTTCTACAGGACGCTCGCCTTCAGTATTTACACGGTAGCCGCTGATCATGCAGTCTTTAAGCGTGTACTCCATGTAGTTTTCCAACGTGTCCCCTGTTTTCGTTAAATGAATCTGTACTGCTTTACCTTTACCTACACAAGCTTCTTTGAATAAATAAGGCGTAGTGTTATCCATATATTTCGTGATGCGCAATTCACTAACGTCGGCTGACGTCGCTTCGCGATCCTTGCTAGTGCCCACACGTGCAGTGATACCACGCTGTACACCCCAGTCTAGTGACAACAAATCAATCCAGTCTTCATGACCTTTCGCTGTCGTTTCACCCTTGATGTTGTCGTAATTCATAAATATAGACATGAAATTTTCTCCTTTTACCGTCCATATGTCAGTTCATGTATACCGATATAATTCAAGATATATCTTGCGTGAAATTTAATTCACGATCAGATATTACTAATCAGTTCAAAATTATCAACTATTTTACGCAATTATTCTTTAAAATAAGAACCAATTCATAGAAACAATAATTATAAGAACTGTTTCTCAAATAACGCTTGATCTCATCCAGCTTGTATGACCAGTTAAAACTTCTCTAACCCTTATCAAATATGAGACTGCCGGATTTATAGCTTATCTTCATATCTTCTATTTCTTGCTCACCGATCATGGCATGTAAGAAGTGCTCCGATAGCTCAGGCAGCAAACTTTGGTTGATGATTTTTTGAATATTCCGGGCACCAGAATCCACTTCTTCACATCGAGATACAATATTAGATACAACAGAAGAATCAAACTCACAGCGGACCTTATACGAATCTTCAATTCGACTGGCCACCTTGTCCAGCTGAATGCCTGCTATTGTTTCTAACACCGTTTCATCCAGCGGCAAATACGGCAACAGAGTTGCGCGGCCTAAGAAAGCCGGCTTAAACACCTTAAGTAAATCCTCATGGATTAACTTATTTAATGCTTCACCCTCCGGCATAGTCTCAGGATCTTCAGCTAATTTCATAATAGTGTCTGTTCCGGCATTAGAGGTCATTATGATTAGCGTGTTCTTGAAGTCGATATCTCGTCCTTCACCATCTTTTAACATGCCTTTATCAAACACTTGGTAGAACACATCCTGTACACCAGGATGTGCCTTCTCTATCTCGTCAAGCAATACCACAGAATACGGTTTACGCCTCACAGCCTCTGTTAAGACCCCTCCTTCTCCATAACCCACATAGCCAGGAGGTGAGCCCATCAATAGTGAGACTTTATGTTCTTCTTTAAACTCTGACATGTTGATAACGGTCATGTTTTGTTCGCTACCATACATCTGCTCGGCAAGAGCCAACGCCGTCTCAGTTTTACCCACACCGCTAGGCCCTGCTAACAAGAAAACACCCAGAGGTTTCGTTGGATCCATCAGCTTAGCAGAAGACGTCTTCATCGCTTTAGCAATACCCTTGAGGGCGCTACCTTGTCCTACGACGCGCTTACGCAAGGTTTCTTCTAGGTTTAATGAAACCCCAATAGAACTTTTCTGCATTTTACCTACCGGAATCCCTGTCCAGTCAGAGACCACCTCGGCAACCACTCGGGAGTCGACCTCGGGATAGACCATCGGTGATTCGCCCTGTAACTGCTCTAACTCATATCGTAATTGTGCCAACTCTCCAATTAAGTCGTTTGTATCTAGAGCACTAATATCACTGCTACTATCTTCATTTGCAGAGTAGTCCCCAGCATCTGCTTCCTCTTCTTCTGCTTCTGTCACCGCAGAATTGTGTTTTTGCATAAGCTCATTGAGGTTATTGACCAAGTCCAGCTCTTGGTGCCATCGATCTGATACTCGCTCTAGCTCCTCTTCAAGACTTCCTTGTTTCAGTGCTAACTCTTCTAAACGATGTTGATGAATCGCATCTTGCTCAGCTTCCTTATCAAGTATGCTGACTTCTCTAATAATTTCTTCCAGTTTCTTTTCAAGCTGCTCTACCTGTCTTGGTTTAGAATTCTGACTTAGATTGACTCGCGCACAAGCTGTATCTAATAAGCTCACCGACTTATCAGGCAGCTGGCGGCCAGCAATATAGCGCTGTGATAACTTCACGCTATCAACCAAGGCTTCGTCTAGAATCCTAACTTTGTGATGGTCTTCCATAACATCAGTTAGACCACGCATAATCGCGACGGCAGTATCCAAGTCTGGCTCTTCAACCTTCACCACCTGGAATCGACGGGTTAAAGCAGCATCTTTCTCAAAGTATTTTTTATACTCAGCCCATGTGGTGGCTGCGATCACTCTTAACTCACCGCGGGCCAATGCAGGTTTTAGTAAATTAGCCGCATCATTTTGACCAGCAGCACCGCCCGCCCCAATCATGGTGTGCGCTTCATCGATAAACAAAATAATCGGATCCGCTGAGCCCTTAACTTCATCAATCACGTTCTTGAGGCGATTTTCGAATTCACCTTTAACTCCAGCCCCAGCCTGCAGAAGCCCCATATCCAGAACTTTGACACTAACGTTTTGCAATACCTCCGGCACTTCCCCAGCGACAATCTTGCTAGCAAAACCCTCAATGACTGAGGTCTTACCCACACCCGCTTCACCAGTCAGAATTGGATTATTTTGTCGACGACGGGTCAATATATCGGTTAGCTGACGAACTTCCTCTTCCCTGCCTAAAACCGGATCCAAGCTACCCTCGCGCGCTTGCTGTGTTAAATCAACGGTATATTGATCTAGCGCTGGTGTACCTCCTGCCGCCGTAGGCTGGGGGCTTACTTGACCTTGATTTGTTTCACTACTGTTCTCTGTAATCGCTTCGAAATTTGCAGAAAGCTTCTCATAGTTTAACTTTTCAAGCTCAGGTGAAATGCCGCTGGTTAGCATCGACAAACTATCGTCTTTGAGTAACGCTAATAATAAATGTCCTGAGCGCACGCTCGCGTTACCCTGCTCTAGCGACGCTTGTAACCATGCCTGTTTTATGAGGCTGACCAGATAATTGGATAGCGCTGGAGGATGCTCGTTACCCGTCTTAAGCCGCTCTAATGACTTATTCAAATCACTAGACACTTTTTCAGCATTAACGTTAAACGATGCAAATATTTGATGAAAGTCACTGCTTTTATCTTCTAGCAATTTCAAGAACCAATGTTCAATCTCCACATAAAAGTGGCTTCTTGAAAGACATAATCCCGCAGAGGATTCTAGGCTTGTTTTACAAAATCCATTTAGCTTATCAATAAGCACTCTGAGTTCATTATTTGACACAGTTTTCTCCTAATTCTTTAGCAGTAATAATCAATGATACGGTTATTGCTAGTGCCATTGCTCATCCAAGCATTAGCACCTAAGTGTGTTTGAGATTCTTTCGATAACTGCACCCGCTGACAGTGCGACTCTTTAACTTTCAGTTTGAAGCTAAACTCAAAACTTTCGCCAACCAGCTGCTGTAGCAACGATCTAAGGCGTTGATTCATATCGCCCCCAGGGGTTAGCCTTTTAAAAGTATCTTTGTCATCAACTTCGAACTCGACTTCAAAACCAGAACTTAGATCCCAACAACGCCGACCTAACATAGTGCTGACACCTAGCTGGTTATAATTTTTATTTTCACTCGTTCCCATACGACTCAAATCATCATTGTCCAACTCGATCCATTTTCCTTTAAATTCGTTGATAGTCACATCGAGGCCAGAAACTTCAGAGATAATATTCTTAATTTTTTCAGCCGATTTTGTGTTAGCAAAAGTCAGCCCATTGAAATATGCTGCTGTATTATCTTTTGCCGAAAAACTTTCTCCAGCTAGGCTAGTCATTATGAGGTCGACGGTGGAAGAGTATTGTTTAACACCACTCTTATATGCTCTATCAGTATCAAGCCGATACTTGGCCCAACTTCGGTACATCAGACTGCTCAGTCGATGATTAAACATATCAAGAAAGTCTTTAAATACTGTATTCTTATCGCGGAGAGTTTTAGCCAACGTCTCTGAATAGTGATTCGGCAAAACCCCATTCGCTCCGGTAAGATTCAGCAAACTACCAGTGATTGAATACAAACCACCTTCATCTTCATAAACCGACTGAACAGGTGTTTCATGCGGATCCAAGGTTTGTTTATAATGAAACTTAATTAAGCCTTTTTCTAAAGCGTCTAACACGCGTAGTTGTCTTTGACGAAACACGCGCTGTTCGATAGCGAAGATCGTTGCGTATGGGTGTGTCAGGTCAACACCAACCCCTGTTTTAAGCGTTAAGTCATTCATAACAACTTAACCTTCCCCGCTAATACAGGCCACTGATACGTCTTTTCCTTATGGCCTTGTAGCTTGATGCATAATTTAACGTATGAATTCACTTGGCACAGTTGAGACAGGAAACTGTTGAGCACACAACCAAACAAGTAAACACTGGTTCCTGTGTAATAATCCTCATCACAAGTCAAAGTCATCTGATTGCCATGAATAACTCCAGAGTGCCCACCAACGACTGCTCGCGATACGCTCGGTTCTATAACCATGTCTTGGATGCCATCAATCATGTTGTCCACTTCAGGCAGCTCAAACAGATTATACAAACTCAACACTTCTCTAAGGCCATCCACGCCATTGTCTGATAAATAACTCAAGTTCAGGTGACGTGCTAATTGCCATCGAGACTGATCATTGACGAGCGGGCGCTTTGGCTTCGATAAAATCGATTCAGACTGTATGCGCTGTATCGTTGGTGTTGGTTGGGCAAATAATATCTGACAACCCCCATCACTTAATCGTAACTTTGTCGTTAAGTTACGGTTACTGCACTCCGTTGTTAGCTGTAAAAACTTTGGCCTTGCCTCTTCTAAATCGCCATGCGGTATCAAATTCAAGACAGTGTCCAAGCCAGCAGTTATCTTACTCCCTGCCATATCACTAAATTCACGCTTATAATTCCACACCCAAGCAGAGTCTTTATTGAGATTAGGTTTATAAATTGGCATTAATGATTGCTTGTTGCCAGAAGCATCAATACTTTTAACGTCTTTTATATGGTGTACTTCGAAGCTATCAGGTTGATTAGCTGATGGCCTGACTTTGTAGTCATTAATAAATGGCTCCACATCAATCAACTCAGGAGTATGTTCAAAAAGATTGATAGCCGCAGTAGCACCCAACACAAAGTTTTGAGCTGTTATAAACTGCTCCAAGTCTGGGTAGTGGGCACTACAGTAAAAGGTTATTTCTTTCTGAGTTGCACCTTGCTTATATTGCTGACAAAAATCCTCTATTTCAAAAAACAAGAATTTATCTGGGGTATGATAAAACTCTGATAAGGTGCGGTATCCGGTAAAGCTCTTTTTATCATAGGGTAGCACCGCCTCTTCAGTCTCAAAGCCTACTCGTTTAATCTTTTCAGCACTGATTACCCGCTTATCATCAGGCGAAGCTTTATCAGACACTGTCACGATCACTGTATCGTTATGAATGAGCTCAAATAACTTAGCGATGTATTGTTGCTGCCCCTTGAGAAAGCACCGTAGATTTTTTACTTCGAAACCATCTTCGTCAAGACTGTTACCGGTCGCGTTCACGTCTAAAGTCAGCTTGGACTGAATCTTTTCTTTACGCTGCGGTAATTCAGGGATATCAAATGGCAAGCCTTTATAATCGGCTTCAGAGACTTTGATTGGATATAAGGTCGTGTCATAACAAGTTCTAAATCGGCACTCAGCCATTCCATTTTGTATCGCACGAAACCTGGTTCCACGTTCAACTTGATAAGGTTTATCTAGCCCCTCTTTGAGTTGAAAAGAAAAAATACCCGTTGCCGGCACTGGTGCGAAATAATCAGGAAATAATACGCTAAACAGCGACTGCGTCAGCTCAGGCAGCCCCGAGTCTATGTTTTGCTGCACTCTTGCCGTCATAAATGAAACGGCTTCGATTAATCGAGCTACGTGAGGGTCTTCAATATCATTATTATCAACCCCCAAATGACCAGCGACTTTGGGGTGTTTTTTTGCAAAGTCATCCGAATACTCTCTGAAGTATGATAATTCTTTATTGTAATAGCTAAGAAACTTATCCTTCATACTCTAGCTCCTTGACGCTAAATAAATGATCTACCGGATTGAGCTTAGTCCTGAATGACAAACGCTCCTTCTCTTTTTCCAAAATTAAGTTCGCAGTAATCATTAACCTTACTACTCGATCCACCGGGTCGCTGTTATCGAGTATTTGTACTTTTACGCGCTCTAAGCGTGGCTCATATAGCTCGATAAGCTCTCTTATCTCCACACAAAGTACATCTTTATCCCCAGGGTAAGTCAGGTTTTTTGTTGAAAAATCTTCTAGCCCATAATTGATCGACGACACATTAAGCTCTTGCAATGAATCAGCGATTAAATTCCAATCAATCTTTGTATTCAGTAACGCTTCAATATCCCGGCACACCATTTTCTTGTAACGTTCATAAGGATCGAAGTAACCTTGTTGACTATCTTCGTCGACCATCACATCCAATAATGATGTCCTTAACTCAGGGATATCGCTTCGCTTTGCCATTCCTTACTGACACTCTCTACCATCAAAATAGGTGCTAATGTGAATCTCTACACGGCGATTGGTCGCTCTACCAATTTCGGTATTGTTTGTTGCAATAGGATACTTCTCACCGAGACCACACGATCTTAAACGCTCTAGATCAACACCTCGCAATACCAAGTTTGACAATACACTCTCTGCCCTATTCTTTGATAACTTTAGGTTGTACTTTGCCGAACCAACATTATCTGTGAACCCCACCACGGTTATAGTGCTTTTGTCGTATACATTAAGCAGACTGGCTACCCTGTCCAACAGATCTTTTGCATTAGTAGTCAACACTTCGCTATCCGTTCTGAAGATATCGCGTCCTTTCATTCGCAGCGTTACATCAAAATATTTTGAGTCTTCGTACCGAATAACTTGCACTTGCTCCTCATTCACAAAATTACGGTAAAAAGACTTATCGATAATTCCCATATACTCTTCAGCTGAGACCACTTCTTTTTGATAGATAAACGTTGTGTTCTTCTCGGACTGTCTTTTCTTTTCTAAATATCGTTCTTCCTCAGACATATCGCCTGTAGAAAACGCTTTGTTTAGTAATTCACACCCCGACAGCGCAATAACTGATACTAGTGCTAATAATATTATTCTCATTACGACTTCCCGTTTTGGGTCTCTGTATTAGTGATTAAATTCGATACTGTCTATTTCTAGGATTGATACCGCTTCATTACCGATCAGGTACGTTTTCTGTCCCCTACCACGCATCGCCTCTGTTTCTTGATATTCTTCCCAATCCGTTTCACGAGCCAAGCGCTGCAAATCATTAGCCGCATCGATATAAGTAACCGGGATATAAACCTCACCCTGAGTGCCATCATTCATGACGAGATTCGCCTTTCGCCATAAGTAATCAATTGGCTGTTTCGTTTCCTCGAAAACAATCGATGAGATGGATTCGTTAGCTATCCAATAATAATTCCCGTTAGGCGCTAACACTTCCATGAAGCCCCCATTTAAATCATCTAGGTCCCTAAAGTCGTCAAAAGTTTGTTCTTCTTTATTCCAGCTACCTTTAACAGCTTTACGTTCCTGCTCTGCTTCCGACAGAACCGTCTCAAAGGTTTTGTTGTCTTCTGCCCTTAATGCAGCAATTGCTTCAACATGTTTTCCGAGCTGTGGTGATAGGTCACCGATGACTTCAGGCGGACGACCCGACTCGTAAAAATCCTTTCGATGTTGAGCAGCACGAATCAAATTACGCCAATTAGCCACTTCCATCACAAACTTCGGCTCTAACGTGGACAGTAAGTCCAACTGTTTATCAGCCCTTTCATAATCTCCTGCCACACACAACATTTGTCCGAACAACATACGCTGATAGTGTTCCTCTGGATTCTGCTTAATTTCCTGAGCTAAATGATTAATACACTCTTCGACATTTCCTTCACTGTATTTTTCAGAAAAACTATCCACTATGTTGTTCCTCGTTTGTTTTGTACGATTTCTGTTGTTAGTTGAATACTTGACGTTAAGTTATCCAACTGAAAATGTGGCCTAATATGCATATCGCATAACATGTAGCCGGGTTTGTCGGGGCGTTCTGTAACGCTAACTTTTGCTTCCCTAAGTGGGTATTTTGCTTTTAGCTCCACCGAAGCATCATCATTCGCTGTGGTGTATTTTAGTAGCCACTGTCGTAAAAATTGTTCACACTCAGTCTCATTAGCAAAGGTTCCGACTTTTTCGCGGCAAATGATTTTAATGTAATGTGCAAATCTCGACACACATAAGGTGTATTGCATCATGCTCGACATAGCAGCATTAGTGGTCGCCACCGAATCCTTATAAACCTTTGGCTTCTGTACAGAATTATTTCCATAAAATGCTAAGTATGGCGTTCGTGGTAGTGCCATCGCTGGAATAAAACCATTGCTATGAAGCTGTTGTTCTAGTCCATCCGTAATACTGACCTTCACCGGCGCTAACTCAGTCATACCATCAACCGTTGATATTTCGACTGGCAAATCCGTCACCACACCGCCAGTTACTTGGCCACGCGACACACCACGAATTGATGCAAACCAACCGTGTTCGGAGAAGGCTCGCATCACCGTTGTTGCAAACGCAAAAATTGCATTGCCCCATAAACGGTCCTCGTTACTCTTCAGCGTCTCTTTAAATAGAAAGCCATCATTTCTAGAGCCATCGCATTGATATTGACGTCGCATTAGTACGTCAGGGAGCACTACGCCTAAGAAACGGGCATCCTCACTCTCCCTAAGGCTATTCCAACTTCGATATTCGTTCTGGCGCATCATCTCTGATACATTCACCAAAGGTGATAACTCTTGGTAACGATCGACACCAAAAAAGCTAGGCTCAAGGCTCGTCAGAAAAGGAGAAAATGCTGCAGCCGCAACACTAGACATCAATTGCATGACTTCTATGTCCGAAATTCCTACCTCAGGCCTTGGCTTTAACTGCATTCGATAACAACCCAGCAATACTGAGTAAGGCTCACCACCGGGATTGTCATACTCTTCAGCGTAGACTTTCTTAAAAATCTCGCTCTGATCAAAGTCGATCGCTCGAGATAAGTCTTTACCAAGCTGCGCCAAGCTAATATCGAGCAATTTTATTTTGGTGGCTCGTGCTGAACGCTCTAAAGAACGTTCGCAGCATAGAAAATACAAGCCTCTCCAGTTGGCCTCTAGTTCCTGATACCGAGAATGATGAATGATGGTGTTCACAAGGCGATTGATTTTTTGATCAATCTTTAACACCATAATTTGCAATTGGGTTTGAATACGATCCCAATCGACGCTTCCTTCTTCTGCTCCCTTCTCTGCACCCATCACTTCAAAATTTCTCTCACGATTACTTTTTATCTGAGATAATCGGTGTGATGAGTTATTATCATTATTCTTATACAAAGCCCTAAACTCTTTATTATCCCTAACTATTTCCTATTAGCTGGCGAATGATAACATCTGGCACTAATAATAAAAAACCAGAAATGTGATACTTTTCTTAAATATACCTTAAAAATCTTAATTATTTATCTTGACAGTTGGGTTTGGCCAATTTTTAGGATATTATTCTGCGCTAGCATCGAGTATTAAGAAGGAGACAATAATGAACGGATTCGAGATGCGTCAAAATATCAAGATTAAAGAATACCTTAACCGTAACAAGCCTAAGCCGCATTCCCCACTGCCAGTAGATGTTTTGTTACAGAAAAATCAGCACACGCTAGTCGTTATGACACCCGAAGAGTTTTGGGACTTCTTTGTTAAGTACTATAAAAAGAAAGGCTTAAGCGACAATGACATCGTGCTGTTGGTTATCGAAAAGCTAATCGCAAAAGGTCATAACGAGGCAAACCGGATTCAAAAAGACTGGGACGACAATCGAGATAACATCAAAACCGCGGGTGGCTTTCTCCCTACAATAGCTGATGCCAAAGTCCTTTCTATCCTTGCTTACGATATGAAGCGAGGCGGCAACCTCTGGAGTAACTTTCGCATACAAAACTATGCGGGCTCCAGTTATATCATTCTTAAAGGAAACCATCGCCTTCGTCACCACCTCACTGGCACTCGCTACCTAGCCAACAACCCAAAAGTTGTTAGCATGGGGCTTGGAAAAACTGGCGCTAGCAAAGCTATTCGTGGCGGTGGAGTGGTTACTGTAATATTTTCCGTGTTTTTCCATGGCATGGATCAGCTGATGAATGATGAACTTACCTGGCATCACTTTGTCGGTGGCTTAGCAACAGATGTAGTGATTGCCGCAGCAGCTTCGGGAATTGTATGGTCTGGATTATCTTTTACGGGCGTTGCTGTCGCAGGCTTAGCCATTGGACCTCTACTTGCCATAGTGGTTTTGGGTGGGCTTCTTTCTTATGGTCTTTCCAAACTCTTTGGCGAGGATCTCACAGGTATTTTAGTTGATAGCTTATTAATTACCGAAAAATACTATAAAAACAGGCAAGGTGTTGTAAAATCTTTACATATATTGACTAACCCTATTGTAGCCAGAAATATCGAAGATGGATTATTGAAATTTCAGAATAAAGTTAAGTCTATGCATAACTCAATTTCATATAATGTCGAGAAAGCAAACAGTGATCCTCTTGGGTATATGTATAAATTATTCAATATTCCTGACACTAGGGAGCTCTTCAAATGACAGCGCCCAAGGACAAGCAAAAGTTACCTCAGCTATCTAACATGGAAAAGCTTGGAGCTATTACCTGTAGTTTTGCTTTACTTTTAATGGCAGTTTTTACCTTTTGTGAACTTGATTACCTTACCTTTAATATCTTTAAAAGAGTTCTTAGTGGTAGTTATTACGTTGAAGCAACAAAGATTGGAGCATTTTTAATTAGCGGAGCCTTTATTGCTCTTTGCTTGATATATCTAATGGCCCTTAGGGTATTGGATAAACTAACTTATAAAATGGTTTCTAAGGTTACAAAAATATTCTCTGTGATAGCTTTTATTGGAATTGCTTGTAGTTTAATTATGTGGCCAATTATTAACTACCAATTAGATAAACATAACTACAGCTATTGTTTTTTCTATACGGGCAGCAATATGTTTAGCTCCCCTGTTTATGTGAAAGATACAAAATACTGCTTCAAAGGCTCTCGCAGCGTTAAAAAGGAGCTTTTCGCGTGGTTTGATGAGCAGGAAGTGGCCGGAGTTGAATTAACGCCATTAGAGGTAAAGCAGAAGATCGACGCACTAAAAGAGAAAAAGGGGACAGACTGGTAAGTAACGCTTTTAATCTAAACTTACTATTCTAAATCTTATGGAGTTTATATCTTGAGTACGGAAACGGAGTTTGGTGAGCCATTAACGCCCAAAATGAAAGTTTTGTTACTCTTGTTCATCCCTGTCTATATCGCAATGATCGTTTTCTCAGTTAGTAAAATAAATTACTTCACTTTCGAAATGTTTCATCGCATAAGCACCGGAAGTTATTATGTCGAAGCAACGAGCATGGGTCCTTTCCTGCTATTTTCAGTGCCATGTCTTACTTGCCTTATCTTGATAACCATATTTAACTTTAGAGAAAACTTCTCTCAAAAATTAAAAACTCGATTAGGAATTATTTTTGCCATTTCTGGCATGCTCGCAGTTGCTTCTAAGCTAGTGATGTGGCCTATAGTCATGTACCAAATCAATAAAAATGACTATAGTTACTGTTTCTTCTATTCACCCAGCAATATTCATAGTCCGTCTGTATATGTAAAGCATCCCAAGTATTGCTTCAAAGGTTCTCGCAGCGTTAGAAAGGAGCTATTCGCCTGGTTTGATGAGCAGGAAGCGGCTAGTGTTGAGTTAAAGCCATTAGAAGTAAAGCAGAAAATCCAAGAACTTAAGCAAGAGAAAGGAACTGACTGGTAGTATTAACTATGGTTGCTTAGGCTCTAAGACTTTCTAAATAGTCTTGCAGGCATTCGCCGGCATCATAAAAGGCGACATCGCTCATATAGCATTTACATTGCCCAATAATGCCTTCCATGGTTGCGATTAAAAATCGTGCTACATTTTCTGGTTTTAATGAAGACTTGACCTGTTCAAGTCGTTGGCCGCGCTCTAGCACTTCCGCTAGGGCTTGGTGCCATTCATCCCATATTGCGACAATTCGCGTTCTGAAGGACTCATCAAGTGGCGACATTTCTTGGGTTAGGTTGTTGAGTGGGCACCCCGTATGTAGTTCACAGGCCGTCATTTCGTCGCGGGCTTCTTTCAGCAGTTCAATTAAGCCATCAATTGAGTGATCGATATTTTGTAATGGCGTAATCCAACGCTCATAAATCCACGGTCTCAATACCTCCTCAATAACTGCATGGCCTAACTCTTTCTTGCTCCCAAAGTGATGATAAAACGCGCCTTTAGTTAGCGCGGTTTTCTTAAGAACACCATCCACACGAAGACCTTGGTAGCCTTTAAGAAGAATTTCCTCAAAGGCCACATCTAAGATCTTTTGTCGGGTTGCGTCAGCGTTCCTGACAGCTGTTTTCTCAACAGTAGCGTTCATTAACGGGCTCTTTTCAAACTGCTCTTGTTAAAGTCATTCTCATCAAGACCAGTGTTAAATTCGTAGTCGCTCCATTTTACTACAGTGCTTTTACCGGTCTGGTGGTTTGTCATTACCTGCTTGTGCCCACGCCAGTATTTATCGAGGTATTGTTTAAATTCTGACACATCCATTGTTTTCAATGCATCGCCTTTTTCATCAAAAAATTCAATGCGGTGAACACGGAAATGAGCTTGGTCAACCCAAGTGATAGTTTTGCTATAACCTGAATTGTCATAGGTTGGATATGACTCCACTACATATACTTTCTCGCCATCGAGCTCGTCTTCACGTAAGAATTTGTAATCATACTTTTCTACTTCAAACGACGATAAGTCTTCATACGCAAACTCACTTCCCATCCAAGGGCCTGATTTGTTCGATGAAGAGATGCGCTTCACACGTTTTAATGCCGGCAAATATAACCACTGGTCATCATTACCTTCGATATGCGAATAGGTTAAAAAAGCAGTACCTTCTACATCGCGAGGTTCATCAAAAATACTTAAGCCCTTATCGCCGTCACCCTCGACCTCAAGACTCTTAACGCGAACTTTACGGTCGGTTTCGTTGCCGCCTTTGTCACGCAATATCATGGTCATTTTCGCTTCGCTATCGCCCCAGCCTGTGTTGTGGGCTTTCATTGCTTTAGCGACCTCTAAACCTTTAGCTTTGGCATCCGTTATGTCGGCGATTCGCTTATTCGCATCATCACCTTGCGCTATAACACTGGCTAACAACAAGCTGGCCAATAGCATTAACTTTTTCATCAATTACTCCTAATCGATTGTTTTCAATGAATTAATTCGTTTGTTTCTTCTTTTTTGGTTCAAGCAACATTAGCAACGGCGGCAATAATAAAAAGTCGATAATGAGCGCTGCTGCTAACGTTATTGCCGTCAAAATTCCCATGTGGCTATTCATCACATAGTGCGACATGCCTAACACTAAGAAACCTAATACTAAGACAATGGTGGTCACTGTTAGTGCCATACCCACTGTTTGGAAGGCATACTTCACGGCCTCATGCGAATCCAAACCTTTCTCGCGTCTAGCTCGCAAATACTTGCTCAGGAAATGCACCGTATCATCGACCACAATACCCAACGTCATGCCGGTTACGACCGATAAGCCCATGCCAACCTGCCCTTGGAAAATAGCCCAAATACCGAACGCCACAGCCATAGGGACAATATTTGGAATGAGGCTCAATAAACCCAGCTTTAATGATCGTAATGCAAAGATTAATAACAAGGAGATCAAAACCAATGCCCAGGCCGTGCCTTCCAGCATCGAATAAATATTATTTTGCCCAACATGAGCAAACATCACCGCAGGACTTGATCCTTGAACCTCATATTGAGGTGCGTTTTCCTCAAACCACTGGGCGAATGTTTCTTCTAGCGCTAATACTTCGACGCTTGATAAGTTATGCAAGGCTATCTGAATTCTAGTACCACCCTTATCGCTACTAACCTGATTATTTAAATCCATACCTTTGGGTAAAGACATTTCATACATCAAGGTAAATTGCGCCGTTAGCTCTCGAATTCGCGTATTAAGATCCGTGCCCTCTTCCGGCTCTTTTAGAACCTCATTACAGTTTTCTTCTAAACTCGCTTCCGGCAAGGCATAACACTCATCGCGATCAGCGTTCATACTTTTATTCAAACGCTTCATGACGTCGGTATAACTTTGTACGTGAATTACTTCCGGTTGCGCTTCGGCAAACTCTACGAACTCTTGTAACGTCGACATAAACTGTGGTTCATGAATACCGTTTTCCTTGCCACTTTGTACGGCGTAAAACATGGTATACAAGCCAGTCAGGTTTTCAGCGGTGTAGTCCGAGTCGACGCGGAAATCGATAGTTTCGTCGAAGTACTTAACGAACTCATCGTTCAATTCGTTTTTCGGTAAGAAGGCGATAACGCCAACACAAATCACCGCCATCACCGGTAGCAACATTTTGCGTTTTGCCACCACAAAATCAGCAAATTGATCCATCTTCTCATGCTTGGCCGAACGTGCACTCGGAATTTTCGTGGGTAACAGCGTAATAAAGGCTGGTAAAAACGTTATTGAGAATATAAAGGCAAATGTAACGCCCATCGCTACTACATTACCCAAGTCTCTTAATGGCGGTACGTCACTAAAGTTCATGGTTAAGAAGCCAATCACCGTGGTAATACTGGTCAAAAAGATCGGCATCATATTAATACGAATACTTTCTACCATGGCGTCTTTTTTGTCCAAACCGTTGCGCAGATTCTGCATGTAGGTCACCAGCAGATGCACCGAATCCGCCACCGCCATGGTCGCCACCACCGTTGGCACTGAGAACACTGGCGCGGTTAGGAAGATGCCTAACCACCCTTCCATACCCATAGCGCCAGCAATAGAGAAGATAATGATCAATACACTACCAATAGTACCGCTGATACTTCGCACCATGAAAAACAACGCCAGCGGGATGACTAGCAACAGCATGATTGGGGTCAGCGTCATCATGTCGCCAAGGCCAGTTTCCGCGAACGCGGTATTCATCATGACTACGCCAGTGAGGCGGACTTCAAGGTTCGGATTACGCTCTTCAACTTGTGCCTGTAAGTCGCGCACATAATCCGCAACGATTTGGCCTGCTGTTAGAATTTCTGTCTTTTTCTGAGCAAGCTCGTCGCCCTCTAGCCCTTCTAAATCCTTGTCATCCGGCATTTGAACCGTGATATTAACCGCTGTAACGGTTCCCTCTGGGTTAATCATACGATTAACCACTTGAGGCTCGGTTTTGACAATATTCTCTAACCGATCCAAGTCTTGCTGAGTTAAACCATCGATCACTTCCGGTGTGGCTGACTCATGTTCACAGGTACTATCAAAGTCGGCAGATTTCGCTGGCACACACAATAAAGCACCCACCAACATATAATCTTCATCCTCAGGCGTCACCCAAGTATGCTGATAATTGGTTACTGAATCGACGCGAGTGGAATAAGGCACATGCCACGCCTGCTCCGTTAACCACTGGATGGTCTTAAGCGTATCCTTTCTAAAGACTTCACCTTCTTTCGGGGTTAACACCATCATGACATTGTCAGCTTTGTCATAGGTGTCTTGTATGTGGTCAAAAGCCACTAACTGTGGGTTATCTTCGGCGAAAAACACCCTATAATCTGGCTTTATGACTAAATACTTCGCCCCAAACATCGCCGCAAACAGCAATGCAAGTGATGCTAACAGCACAAGCCAAGGATGATTAACAACGAAACGACCAAACTTCACAGTGCCGCTGTTCTGGTTGTGAGCTGGGCTTTTTGACGTGTTACTGTTTTGAGTCTTGTTGTTTGGATCTGTGTTACCAGTCGACATGATATTCCCTCTCCCCTGCACACTGCTGGTTTGCTGTACCAGCCATCGTGCAAAGGTCGATCAGTCATTAAAAATATGTTGTTATTTAATAACAAACCAACTAGTCTGTCAAACTACTAAGCCACAGAACTACAGTTCTCTCAGGGTAAACTAATGCTACCAATGACCCTCAAAGCCAAGTTTGAAGAAGAGCTCTCAAAAGGTATTCAATTCTTTGATAATAAAGAGTTTTACACCGCATTCCATCATTTCGAACGCGCCCATATATTAGGCCAGCCCCATTATTGGCGTCATGTGAAAAGTCATTACTGGATGCTCAGAGTCGGTCTAAAGACAAGAAGTTTTCGTGAAATTACCGGGCAAATCGTTAGAATTATCGGTTCTGCTGGCTCATTAATCGGAAAGTACCCTACTGGTAACAGCGGCGGCGCAAATGTTTCCCCCTTCAAAACCATGCCTATTCCCGACGACATAAAGCCTTATTTAGAGTAAAGCTACAGCACATAAACACAGCGCGTTATTGTCAGCAGATAACTCGTTAATCTGCTACAATCGCCTCAATTCTACGAAATAAGACTCCAATGGTCGATCTTCCAATCAACAATATCATCGCCAGCGTCCGTTATTGGCTATCGCAAACGGTCATTGGTTATAACTTTTGCCCTTTTGCACGTCGCGAATTTGTCCGAAACACCATTAATTACACGGTATCGTCGTCGAATAGCATCGAACCGGTGCTTTATGAGTTAGTGGATGAGTTAACTGTCCTTGATCATAACCCAAGCAAAGAAACCACTTTAATCATCCTTCCTCAAGGCTTTCAGTCCTTTGATGATTACCTTGATTTAGTGGATTACAGTAACCAGCTGCTCGAGCGACTGGAATACAGCGGAGTTTATCAAATCGCTACTTTCCACCCAGACTATTGTTTTGACGGACTGGATAATGATGATCCCGCTAACTATACCAACCGCTCACCTTACCCAATGTTACATATTCTGCGTGAAACCAGTCTAGATCAGGCATTAGAAAACTACGATGATCCAGAGTCTATTCCTGACAATAACGTCAAACTGGCTCGCGAAAAAGGTGTAGCAGTATTCACCGATATCTTAAAGAAATCTTTTAAAGCAGAGCCTTAGCCACAGTTTCTTTCAAGTTAGGCAGTAACTTTTCCTCGAACCAAGGATTCTTTTTTAGCCAAATATTATTACGTGGGCTAGGGTGGGGCAGGGGAAAGTAAGTTACTGCTTTTTCGATACCATTATCGACATTTTCACTACTTTTAACCTCTAGCTCCCGATATTTTGTCCAGTCTTTTACAATAGGTGTTATCGCTTGTGATTTTTTTATTCCAAGGTGCCACTGTAAGGCATATTGTCCAATAACCACCACCAATTCCAAGTCTTTCAGTTGTCCCAACAGTTTATGCTGCCAGGTTTCAGCGCAGATTGGGCGAGGAGGGAGGTCACCTGATTTCCCTTTACCGGGATAACAAAACCCCATGGGAAGAATCGCACATATACTGGGGTCGTAGAAGGTCTCTTCGGTTAACCCCAGCCACTCACGTAGCCGAACACCGCTTGCATCATCAAAAGGGCGCCCTTTTTTATGTGTCACCTGCCCAGGCGCTTGACCAGCAATTAAAATTCTTGCGTTGGGGCTGAATTGAAATATCGGCTTTGGCCCTAGTGGCAAATCATCACACAGTGTACAAGCCCGAACTTTGTCTTCTAACAGACTCATATCAAACCAAGCTGTAATTCTTTGACTTGTCCGAAACAGGGCATTTAAATGTCAATTTAACAGCTTTTAGCTGCAAGTTATCGTCTTTTCCCTCTGCGTTGCCATGCATCCGGTCCCCCACTATCGGGCAACCCAAGCTGGCTAAATGCTTTCTGATTTGATGTTTTCGACCCGTTTCAATCCTGACTTCCACCAAACTGCTGGTAGCGTCAGAACTCAATTCACTGGCATGACTTTTAGCCGGCTTGCCGTCAATAGCCTTATCGATGGTGACTTGAGACTCTGGCAATCGGCCGACGATTTGGGCTTGGTAAGTTTTCTCAACTTCACGTTTAGCAAAGAGCTGGGATAGGGCAGCAGCCGCTTTCTTGTTATGCGCCACTACCATCAATCCCGATGCTGCTCGGTCCAGCCGGTGCACAACATAAGTTTGGCGATTATAATCAAAGTATTGCTCTACTAATCGGCCAATCGAGCAATGATCGCCCCATTTAGAACCTTGCGCCCAAACCCCGTAAGGTTTATTCCACACCGAATAATCACCCTCATCAGCGACTAGCTCCGGCATCTCAACCGTTTCGCCTAACACTTTTTCGTTGTAATATAAAAACAGCTGATCACCTTCTTTAATTTTGCTGTTCTTGCGGCGTATAGGTCGCGCAGTTCCGGTCTTTTTCTTATTTTTCGACAGCCAAACGGCACCTTTAGCCATCGCATCTTTTACTTTCTGCTTTGACAAACCACTCGCAGAAGCTAATAATTCAAGCGGGTTTTGCTCTGAAGATGCGACCGAGACCTGTATTTCTATATTCGATGCGTCTGTTTCTATCATATTGATTTAATTTGCTTTTTAAGCTTCAACTATAGGATTTGTTGTGTCAGCGAACTTTGCTTTTTTAGCTAAGCCCAATACTCCGCACGCCCCTAGTTTACTGAGGGACTTGCCTACTGTCACTGACCAATCTGAAGTTAGCCAATATCACGGCTACTTCTACTACAATATCGAGAATACTGTGCCTTTTTTATCTTTTGCTGCACCGCTCGATAATAAAGAAGCCAATTTTTCGCTTGATTTGACAGCTGGCACCATCGCCTATCGACGTCAACACGGAGGAGGGCGCAAGCAACATATCGCCAAGGCTTGCGGTCTTAAACATAACTGGAACCCCAATATTTTAGACGCAACCGCCGGTTTGGGTAGGGATGCTGCAGAGCTTCGCAGTCTGGGCTGCTCCTTGCGCATGATTGAACGCTCTCCTTTTGTCGCTAGCCTGCTTGCTGATGCTATTCAACGCGCTCAGCAATCCAGTGTTGAATTATTTCACTCGGACTTTTCCCTACACCAAGGCCAGTCTATACAGTTGATTGAGCACTTAAGTCAGCAACAACAGCCTGATATTATTTACTTGGATCCGATGTTCCCACCGAAGTCCAAGAGCGCAGCAGTAAAAAAAGAAATGCGCTTAGTGAAGTTGTTGGTCGGCGCCGATCCCGATGCAGACGAACTATTACCCGTCGCACTTAACCACGCTAAATACCGCGTGGTGGTCAAAAGACCCAGCTACGCGCCCTATCTTAATGAACAAAAACCCTCGATGAGCATCGAAAGCAAAGGCAATCGCTTTGATGTATATGTGCTATCATCTCCTTCACTCTAAAAGCACCAACGACAACTCCCTATGAACAATAAAGCCGCAGCATTACACATCTTGGTTAAAACTGAAGCAGAAGCTCAAGCGCTTAAGACCAAAATAGAGAAGGGCGCTGATTTCGCGACCTTAGCTAAAAAACACTCGACCTGCCCATCTAAGAAGCAGGGCGGTGATCTTGGCGAATTTAAAAAAGGGGCTATGGTAAAACCTTTTGACCAAGCCGTATTTGTTAAAGACAGTGACGAGAAAAGTGTTATTGGACCAGTTAAAACACGCTTTGGGTATCACTTGATTCGTGTTTTGTACAAAAACTAAATCTTTTATTAAAGAATAATTAACATGCAACTCTTTTTTATATGAAATTTTTGACTCCATTAAACAATATTTAAGGATAATAAATGAAACAATTAATTTTTTTGACTCTTATACTCTTTATTTCGGCTTGTAGCTCAATGAAAGTTTCTGAACTTGACCCTGATGGTCGCCTACCTACCAATGAAGTAGCCACTACCGTTAAAAGCCAAGACATCAATTTAGATCAGCACAAAACCTTACTTTTAGTACCCGATGACGAGTTCATAATTGGACAACTAAACAAAATCGGTTATTTTGACGAGCTAATGACTTTAGAAGATCTCGAAACTAAAATTATTAGGCAAGGTTTACAAGATAAAGTCGGCTCCGTCACTGATAGAATCGGAATTAATAAAGCCTATACACATTACAAACCGTTCCTTTGGCTTAGATTTGATTCACGTGGTAAAGGCAATGACTATCATGGGCAATTTATTTTAACCAATCCTGATGACTTGGAAGATTATTTTATTACCGAGACGCACTTTGACTACGTTTGGTCTGGCGTTA
>Ga0208833_1000025_pt1 | contig 50144 bp, 40 predicted proteins | sample DeeseametaMP1788_FD_184181 | JGI IMG/M metagenome (GOLD analysis project Ga0208833, IMG submission 184181) | Marine microbial communities from the Deep Pacific Ocean - MP1788 (SPAdes) | ecosystem: Environmental > Aquatic > Marine > Oceanic | place: North Pacific Ocean | collected 2011-05-03 | reverse complement strand
GATCAGTTGCTGATGATCGAAGCGCCACAACATCCTGAGGCCGATTTTCACTTCCGAATCTTTAATGCTGACGGTAGTGAAGCAGGGCACTGTGGAAACGGAGCAAGGGCGGTAGCTAAGTATGTTCGACAAAAAGGCCTGACTTGGAAACGTGAGTTACGACTGTCGACCAACACGGCGACTATGAATACAGTGATGGAAGATAATGGTTTAATCACCATTAATATGGGTAAGCCACGATTAGAGCCCGAAAAAATTCCGTTACGGTTTGCACAGCAGTCTGATACCTACATGATTGATGCGGAAGGCATTCGCTATAAGATTGGCGCAGTATCAATGGGTAATCCGCACTGTGTGCTACAGGTAGAAGATATTGAGAAGGCGGCGGTTGGAAAAGTGGGACCGATTTTGAGTCACCACAGTTATTTCCCAGCGCAAGCAAACGTCGGTTTTATGCAGGTCGTAGAGTCTAACGAGATTAAGTTACGGGTTTTTGAGCGCGGTGTGGGCGAAACCTTAGCCTGTGGAACGGGCGCTTGCGCTGCAGTAGTGGCTGGTCGCTTGCAGAACATTTTAGATGAAAAAGTAAAAGTCACGTTGCCTGGCGGTAGCCTTTGGATTCGCTGGGCGGGTAAAGGAAGCCCAGTGTATATGACGGGGCCAGCAAAAGTTGTGTTCGAAGGACAAATTGATGTCTAGAATAGACATCGTGCGTATTGAATTATTGATGAGAAACAAAAATGGCTAAAGCTGCTGAAGATTTGGAAAGAGTGGAAGGGAAAATTGCGAATTACTTAGAGAAAAATCCTGAGTTTTTTGAGCGTCACCCCCAGCTACTCGAAAATCTGAAAATTAACCACAAAGTGTATGGATCAGTATCGTTAGTTGAGCGCCAAATTTTGAACTTGCGACAACGCACGGAAAACTTGCAGGGTCGATTAAATGAAATGATAGACAATGCTCATGTTAATAGTGAGTTATTGGTAAAGTGTTCAGAGTTAGCGGTAAACCTAATTCGTGTATCGACCAAGCAACAAGTAGTTGATACTTTAAGCAAGCAGATACATGACTATTTTGACATTGACGACTGCCAACTCTGGTTATGTCAGAACAACGACAATCTTGAGAATGTCAAAGTGTCTGATATTGATACTTTGCGAAAATTTACCGACCAACAATTTATTCAAGATGATCCAGTATGTGGGCGAGTAACAGAAAGTATTAATCAGTTATTTGACAGTGAAGAAACGCTTGAATCGTATGCGTTGATTCCATTAGGTGAGGGTGCGGAAGTAGGCATCATTGCTTTAGGAAGTCACAATGTAGAATTGTTTACGGCTGATATGGGAACGCTCTTTTTACGATTTATTGGTGACGTGGCGGAAGCTTGTTTAACCGAGTGAGGTTAAATATATGGCTATGATAAAAGTGGTCAATGAATATTGTGATCAGCTACTGCATCAGAAACAATATTCTGAGCATACGGTTAATAATTACAAGCGCCAGATTCTTGATTTTATAAACTACTTAGCAGATAGAGTTAAAGTCTGGCAGGAAGTATCAAGCCAAGACATTAGGTTGTGGATGGCGCATCATCATCGCAACGGTGCGTCGGCTTCGACAATAGGTCTGAAATTATCATCACTACGTGGATTTTTAGATTACTTAGTTGCTAAGAAAGCGATCAAAACCAATCCGGCGATCGGTTTAAGAGGCCCCAAAAAGCCAAAGCGATTACCAAAGAATATAGACGTTGATAGCTTAAATCATTTTATTGATAGCCTGCCAGAATCTGAGCCGATAGAAATTCGAGACAAAGCCATGATCGAGTTGTTGTACTCGGCAGGAATCCGACTGTCAGAATTATCAGCCATGGACTTAGACTCGATCAACTTCAGTGATCAAACCCTTCGAGTACTTGGTAAAGGGCGTAAGATTCGTGAAGTGCCGTTTGGAACAGCGGCTTGCAACTTGATCAAAAAATGGCTCAAGAATCGAGTAGCGTTTATAAAAGATCCTAAAGAAAAAGCATTGTTTTTAAGTAATCGTGGACAACGATTAGGAAACCGATCAATACAGCAACGTTTAAATTATTGGGGCAAGCGCCAAGGTTTGACTGATGTATTGCATCCTCATAAATTACGCCACTCCTGCGCAACGCATGTGTTGGAATCATCTAGCGATTTAAGAGCGGTTCAAGAATTGTTAGGCCATGCCAGTATTTCCACCACACAAATTTATACGCACTTAGATTTTCAGCATCTCGCTAAAACCTATGATGCAGCGCACCCTCGAGCTAGAAAGAATAAAAAAGATAACAAATAATATGTCGAAAACTATCGAAGAAAAGATTCAAGCTGTTGATTGGAATAAGGTCAAAGTGATTAGTTTCGATCTCGATGATACCTTGTGGGATAACACTGGAGTGATCGAAAAGTGCGAACAAGAACTCTACAATTTTCTTTGTGAAAAGCACCCACCTTTTGGCGAACATTACTCTAAAGAAACCATGCATCGTGTGTCTGAACAATTTATAGCACAAGATGTGCCGCACTTCGATAATATGACAACTCTTCGAAAAGCAGTAATTGAGCACATGTTGTTAGAGACCGCTGGCGACTTAAACCTAGTCAACCAAGCATTCAGCGTTTTCTATTATTGGCGCAATCAAATAAAAATTCCTGAAATCACTTATCAGTTATTAGACAAGCTGAAAAATAAATACAGCCTATTCGCCGTCAGTAACGGTAATTCAAATCTATACTGGATAGGGTTAATGGACTACTTCGAAAAGCATTACATCGCAGGCGTCGATGGTCGCGCTAAACCCTCCGCTGAAATGCTGCATCGAGTATGCGACTTAAAAAATATCCAACCACAAGAGCTGCTGCATATTGGTGATAATCACGACACCGACATTCAAAGCAGTATTAATGCAGAGTGTCAGCACCTACATATAGACAATACCGAGATAGAGGCATTGCTATGAGGAAGTTAAGTATATTACTAGTGTTAGTATTGCTAGGTTGTGATCCAACCTTAGATAATTCCAGTACGCATGAGGAAATTGTTGATACTCTGTCTGAGAATTTTTATGATAAAAAAGATGAGTTTGTAAAGATTCTGTCGTTTTATCAGGACAACTGGGTACCAGATATTAAAGAAAAGTTTAATTGTCTTAGGAATGATAAAAGTGAAGTAGATTTCACAACAACTGAGTACTACCACAAAAGCTATAGTGATGAAGAAAAGGAGTGGTACCTAAAAAGCCGTGAAGTATGCAAGCTCCAAGAGTCAGCCAAAACTTTTTACTGGAGAAAAACTGATAATCAGTGGCATTTTTACACATTCGAAATGCGTCAAGCGGGTTATTTCATTGGCTATGAGTATTTTTATGCAGAGAATAAAGATGCTGATAAAGCAATTTGTATGGATGATGATCCAAGAAAAGGAAAGGAAAAAGGAAGCTGTAATATACCTTTAGGTGATGGTTGGTACATACATTACACTTTTTCGCGCATCCCTAAAGAGCTTTTAAAAAGGTATGAGTCTCGGGATGCATAGAAAGACTTAAACTTTAAGAGCAGCGGCTTCGTGGCTAGAGCATACATAATAGACTTAAAGTTGAAGCCGCAATTATATATTTTATTCTTTTATCCTTGCGATATTATCCGCCATACCTTGAATTAAACGCTGCTTCGCTTCATGGCTGGCCCATGCGATATGTGGTGTAATTGCGAGATTTGGAATGTCTGATGCAAGTAGTGGGTTATCTGGGCTTGGTGGTTCGACAGAAAGAACGTCAAGACCGGCTCCGGCGATAACATTATTTTTTAGTGCGACTGCTAAATCCTGTTCATTGATCACAGGGCCGCGAGCTGTATTGATGACATAAGCGGTAGACTTCATTTGGTGGAAGAAGTCTTTATTGAGTAGATCTTTTGTTTCATCGGTTAGTGGGCAGTGTAACGATACGAAGTCAGCTTGTGGTAAGGCTTCGTCAAGCGTGATTTGGTTGTCGCGCATAGGACGGCCTGGAATGTTAGCGACGATAACCTTCATGCCAAACGCTTTTGCGAGCTCTTCAACTTTTTGTCCGATATTGCCGTAACCAATTAACGCTAGAGTTTTTCCCTCGAGCTCCATGATCGGAAAGTCAGTCAGGGTAAACATGCGACTTTTCTGCCATGCACCTTGCGACGTCAGCTGGTAATGCTCACAAGCCCGCGTGGCGAAATTGAGCATAAACTGTAACGTGAGCTGGGCTACCGCGAAAGTAGAGTAATCAGCTACATTGAAGCACTGAATGTCGAGCTCCTTGGCGGCTTCTAGATCAATATTGTTCATGCCAGTGGCTGCCAGCTGGATGGCTTTAAGTCTTGGCAGTTGCTTTAATGTTTCGCCATCTAAAACCACTTTATTAGTAATAATCACATCGGCATCAGTGCAACGCTCGAGTACTTCATCAGGTTTAGTTAAACCATAAACATCAAAATCATCAAAGCATTCAGCCAATGGCGTTAAGTCTGCTAGGGGCTGATGTGATTTGCCTTGCCAGTTGCCCAGCGTGTCGGCGTCTAGAAATACTGCTCGCATGATTGCTCCTAAATCGTATTACCTGATCGTGTTACCAGATGAAGTTAGCGGATTGAAAAAGAAATGACGTACATTTCATAAGGTTTGGCAGATTCAGTGCCAAAGTAAGCTTCGTACTGCCCTTTTTCAGCGGGCAACATTGTGCCAAGAGCCCCAGTAATCAGCAAGTAATCTTTATTGATGGGGTAGTTTACCGAAAGTAGCTTATTAATCATCCAGACCAAGGCTTCTTTTTGATCGCCCATGGCATCGGTTGCTTTGCCTTGGTTAATGAGACTTCCATTCTTTTTCAGGGTGGCTTGTAAGTTATTCACATGCTCATTATCAAATGGCATGGTATTGCCCATGATAAATTGATTCGAAGCGACATTGCTGGTGACCAGAGTGACCGCCGTCATCTCACTTTTGCGGGCGAAGCGAAGATTCGGAAGCTCAACAATGGGTACGATAGCTTTGATGTATTGGGGAAGTTCTTCGGCGCTAATGGGTTTAGTGATCGGCTTACTGAGAATGAAGCCTAACTCAACCTCTAAGCGCAGGTCATGATAGTTGCCCAGCATATAAGCACCACGGTTGCGACTAAAGCCACTTCTAAATAAAGCACCGACTAGAGGTTCGTCGACATTAAAAGCATCTTGCCCCTGTTCGCTAGTTAATCCGGCTTTATAACCCACGATGGGGTCATTAATCGCATGCTGTAGGACGCTAACTCGTTGTAATGAATAAGCGTCTTGCATCATTTTTTCTTCGTCTGAGGGCACCAGCATGGAGCCACACCCAGACAAAAGTAGGAAAACCCAGAAAAAGGGTAATAATAAGCTCACTTTTTTCATACAATAGCCCATCAATCTAAAACTAGAACAAGCATAGCCTATATGGATGCCTCAAGCATAATCGAATCGTTAAATGATGCACAAACTGAAGCCGTTACCGCGCCGAACAAAGCTTTGTTGGTATTAGCGGGCGCCGGCTCGGGAAAAACTCGCGTATTGGTTCATCGAATTGCTTGGCTGGTTAAGGTTGAGCAAGTCTCTGCTCACTCGATTTTAGCCGTGACCTTCACCAATAAAGCGGCGAAAGAAATGCTGGGTCGTGTTGAGGATATGTTGGCGATGCCTGCGCGAGGCATGTGGGTCGGAACATTCCACAGCATTGCGCACCGATTATTGCGAGCGCATTATCGAGATGCTGGGTTGCCAGAAGGCTTCCAGATTTTAGATGCTCAAGATCAGCTACGTGTAGTAAAGCGTGTCATGAAAGAACTAAATCTTGATGACAATGAGTGGCCACCAAAACAAGCGCAATGGTTTATCAACGCTAAAAAAGACGATGGTTTGCGACCAGGGAATATTCAACATCATGGTGACTTTTTTGTCAGCACGATGGTTAAGGTCTATTACGCCTATGAAGAAGCCTGTAAAACCGCCGGTTTAGTCGATTTCAACGAGTTGTTATTGCGGGCTTATGAGCTATGGGCCAATAATCCTCATCTACTCAAGCATTACCAAGAACGCTTCCAGCACATTCTGGTGGATGAGTTTCAGGATACCAACGCTATCCAGTACGCATGGATACGCTTACTGTGTCATGACAATAATCGTATTACTATTGTTGGCGATGACGATCAGTCTATTTACGGCTGGCGCGGGGCAAAAATCGAGAATATTCAGCAGTTTGAGAATGACTTTCCAGACTGCAAGATTTCACGTCTAGAGCAAAACTACCGCTCGACAAGCACTATCTTAAAAGCTGCTAACGCAGTGATCTCGTACAACAGCGATCGTATGGGTAAGAGCCTGTGGACCGAAGGTAATGAAGGCGATCCGATCACTATCTATTCAGCCTTTAATGAGCAAGAAGAAGCGCGCTTTATCGCGGCTAGAATCGAAGATTGGGTGCAACAGGGCAATAGCTATGACGATATTGCGATCCTCTATCGCAGTAATGCTCAGTCGCGGATTCTGGAAGACGCCATGCTTAACCGTAATATCCCTTACCGCATTTATGGTGGCTTGCGATTCTTCGAGCGTGCAGAGATTAAAGACACCATGGCTTATTTGCGGCTGATGACCAATCGTGATGACGATGCCTCATTTGAGCGTGTGGTGAATACGCCAGCTCGTGGCTTGGGCGAAAAGTCGGTGGACTTAATTCGCGCAAAAGCTCGTGAAGACGAATCGTCGTTATGGCAGGCGGCCAGCAAAATGGTGGTTGATCAATTATTACCACCTCGTGCACGCACTGCTATGGCGGGATTTCTTCATTTAATCAATGAGCTAGATTCTAGTACCCAAGAAGTGGATTTATGGGAACAGACTGAGGTGGTGATCGAGCACTCAGGTTTGATGGACAAAGTGAGCAAAGAGAAAGGGGAAAAGGCTCAGGCCCGAAAGGAGAACTTACAAGAGCTGGTGAATGCGACTCGTGAATTTGATCCTGATGAGATGATCCCTGAAGAAACGCCTGATATGACGCCTTTGATGGCTTTTATCGCCCATGCATCGCTGGAAGCCGGCGATACGCAGGCAGATGAGTATCAAGAATCAGTGCAAATGATGACCTTGCACTCGGCGAAAGGTCTGGAATTTCCGTTAGTGTTTATTGGCGGCATGGAGGAGAAGTTATTTCCACATCAGATGTCGCTTGATGAGCCAGGTGGCTTGGAAGAAGAGCGTCGTTTGGCCTACGTCGGCATTACACGTGCTATGAAGCAATTGTATCTAACTCATGCGGAAAAGCGCAGAATGTGGGGGCGAGAAACTTATCCTTCAGTGTCACGCTTTATTAGTGAAATTCCTGCTGAGCTGATGACAGAAGTCCGACTAAATACTCAGGTTCAGCGCCCCGTGTTCCAAAAACAGTCGCCCATTAAGCGTAAAGGACCTGAAGGGTTCCATTTAGGACAACTGGTGCAACACCCTAAATTTGGCAAAGGCATTATTATTAATTATGAGGGAGAGGGGCCGCAGGCTTCGGTTCAGGTGAACTTTGAGAAAGAAGGTCTAAAAAAGCTAATGTTAGCGTATGCTAAATTAGAACCTTCAACATAAGTCATTGATTTACAGTGAGATAATCTGAAATTTATTTGCTTTGTAACGCTTGGTAGCAAATTTGTAAAATATAAAAACTTATCCTTGATCTATTGATTCATTAACTGCTTTAATCCATCAAGCCTTGTTCGTAATGGAAGAGACAGAGCGCCTTCCGTTGAGCAGGGCTTTTTTTATTTTTGGAATGATTTTAAAAAAATCCCACTACATTGAGTCATAAACTTATAAAGGGGTAGGTTAATGAATTTTAAATTAAAGATGGCTTGTACGGCCACACTTCTAGCGATGGGCGTATCAGCTCACGCATCGGGTGCGATAGGTAAAACAACGATTACTGCACCAACATCAGATCAAGAGAGTCAGCGAGTTATCGTAAAGTATAAGTCAGGTATGGCGGTTCAGGCCAAATCCATGGCGCTTAAAGCTGGCGGACAAATGAGGGTCAACCTAAAGCAGCACAACGCATTTGCGATGGAAGTATCACCACAAGCGTTAAAAGCACTTCAAAACAATCCAAACGTTGAATACGTCGAGCCTGACCATAAGCGTAAGTTACTGTCTACGAACTTAGACTTAACTGAAATTGAGCCATGGGGTATTTCTCGTGTGCAAGCAGACGTAGTATCTGACAGCAATGCGGGTAACCGTACTGTTTGTATTATTGACTCGGGTTACGATATTAATAACTCAGATCTAGCGAGCAACAACCATTCGGGCACGAACGACTCGGGAACGGGTAACTGGTTTGAGCCAGGTGGTTCTCACGGTACTCACGTAGCGGGTACGATTGCAGCTGTATCTAACAACTCTGGTGTTGTTGGTGTAATGCCTAACGCTAACGTTAACATTCATGTGATTAAAGTATTCAACGAAGCAGGCTGGGGTTATTCATCGTCGCTAGTTGCAGCTGTTGATGAGTGTGTTAATAGCGGTGCTAACGTGATCAATATGAGTTTAGGTGGCGGCGGTTCTTCGAACACTGAGAAAAACGCGTTCCAAAACCATCTTGATAATGGTGTATTGAGTATCGCAGCAGCAGGTAACGATGGTAACTCAAGCCATTCTTACCCAGCTTCATACGACGCTGTTGTTTCTGTAGCGGCAGTTGATTCAGGTAACAAGCACGCAAACTTCTCACAGTACACTAGCCAAGTTGAAGTCGCTGGTCCTGGTGAAGCGATTCTATCAAGCGTTGGCGTGGGTGACGGTTTCCTAGGTCAGCTTGAAGTTGGTGGCGTAGATTATTTCGAAAACGGTGTTGTTCCGCAAAACTTCTATAACAGCAGCCTTAGCTTTGATAATGCTGCCAATGTTGGTTCTGCATCAGGCACTTTAGGTGTTTGTACAACATCAGGCACCAGTTATAACTGCCCAAGCATGACGGGTAAAGTATGTTTGGTTGAGCGTGGTGAAAACCAAGGCGATAACACAAGCTCTACTGAAAATAACTATCCTGAATACCGCGGCGTCGATGCGTGTATGGACGCTGGCGCGGAAGGTGTTGTGGTTTACAGTAATGCTAATCGCCCTGGCCTACAGCATCCGTTCCTGATTGACTTCAACAGCAAGATTGGCAATACGCCAGTAGTATCGGTTGATCGTGCGACAGGTTTAGAGCTAGCGAACAAAGCTGGTCAAAACGTGACTATGTCTAAAGATGGCGGTCAGGATTGGGAGTACTACAATGGTACTTCGATGGCGACTCCACACGTTGCAGGTGTTGCGGCACTAGCATGGAGCCACCACCCATCATGTACAGCTGCTCAAGTTCGCCAAGCATTAAAAGATACAGCGCTTGACCTTGATGTTGCTGGTCGTGATGACCGTACAGGTTATGGTTTGGTACAAACGCAAGCAGCAATTGCTGAGTTAGACTCAGTGTGTGGCGGCGGTAACCCACCACCTCCACCACCAAGTGGCAACGAATTGTCTAAAGGTGTTGCGGAAACAGGTATTAGCGGTGCACAAGGTTCTGAAGTGTTCTATACATTTGAAGTTCCAGCTGGCGCAACTGACCTAACGTTTGATATGGCAGGTGGTTCTGGTGATGCTGATATGTATGTTCGTTTCGGCTCTGAGCCAACAACAGGAACGTACGATTGCCGTCCGTATAAAAGTGGTAACACTGAAAACTGCTCGTTTGCTTCACCTCAAGCAGGAACTTACCACGTGATGATCCGCGGTTATAGCTCGTACTCAAACACAAGCTTAACAGCTGATTACACCGACGCTGGTTCTAACCCACCAGTAAACGATACTCTGAGCGAGTCAAACCTTTCTGGTAATAGAAACAGCACTCAATACTTCACGCTAGAAGTTCCAGCGGGTCGTAGTTCAGTAAGCGTTTCAATCTCGGGTGGTTCTGGTGATGCTGACTTATACGTTCGTTATGGCAGCCAGCCAACGACAAGCTCTTATGACTGTCGTCCATACAAAAACGGCAACAGCGAGACATGTACATTGAACGCACAAGCAGGTACTTATCATATTATGCTTCGTGGTTACCGTGCATACTCAGGAGTTACACTTTCAGGTAGCTCTAACTAATCAGAGATAGTGATTAGCATAAAAGGTCGCTTCGGCGGCCTTTTTTTATGGCTGTAAGCTTTTGGTAACACTTTTTGAGAGCCTCAATGCCAGTTCACAGAATCGGCATGACGAACTGTACAAATTTTATCCAGGTGCTATAAAAAGGGAAGTTCGTCACAGAAGTGGCGCTCCTATAAGATATCCGAAGCCGCTTTTGTCATGAGCCGATTGTTAATGGACTAGACAGGGGATTCTTATGAATAAAAAAGTATTAACGGTAGCGGTTGCTGTTGGTCTGGCGACCAGTTCGGCAGTGAACGCCGCTAGTGATCAGCTTATTATCAAGTATAAAGACGGTGTCGATAAAGCTCAAAAGGCATCGGTTATGGCTATGGCTAATATCAGCGCCAAAGCTTCTTTCCAGCTTAAACACAAGCGCTTTACCTTCAATGATTCGCAAGTAGTACGTTTATCGAAACGGCATAATGAAAAAGCCTTACAAGCGATTATCAGGCGTATACAGTCAGATCCCGATGTGGATTATGTTGAAGTAGACAGAATAATGAGGGCAACGGCAACCGCTAATGATCAATATTACCCGTCTCAATGGCACTATCATGATCCCGTGGCTGGGATTAACTTAGAAAGTGCGTGGGACGCTTCAACAGGAGCTGGGGTTAAAGTAGCAGTAATCGATACTGGGTATTTGCCGCATGAGGATTTAGCGGCAAACATCATTGGCGGTTATGATTTTATTGCCGATACGACGACAGCAAACGATGGTGACGGTCGAGATGGCGACGCTAGCGATCCTGGTGATTGGTATGGCGTGTTTGATTGTGGCTTTAATTTCGATAGTCGAGACTCAAGTTGGCACGGAACCCATGTTGCAGGAACCGTGGCGGCAGTGACGAATAATAGCATTGGCGTGGCTGGCATAGCGCATGATGCGAAAGTAGTACCGATTAGGGTATTGGGCAAGTGTGGCGGTTATACGTCGGATATTGCTGACGGTATGGTGTGGGCATCAGGTGGAGCCGTGTCCGGCGCGCCAGCAAACGCTCATCCAGCTAAAGTTTTGAACTTAAGTTTAGGCGGCTCCGGCTCTTGCCCGACAACGACGCAAAATGCAGTCAATACAGCCCGTAGTAATGGTGCTGTGGTAGTGGTGGCGGCAGGAAACTCAAACTCTGACGTCTCAGGTTTTACACCTGGTAATTGTAATGGCGTGATTTCAGTGGCAGCCACCAATAAACAAGCTGACCGTGCTAGCTATTCTAATTTTGGTAGCCTGATTGATATTGCTGCTCCTGGCGGAGAGGGCGGACAAGATGGTGTAGCTTCAACGCTCAACGATGGCACCACAACACCAGCGAATGATACTTACGCTTATTATGCTGGAACATCAATGGCGGCGCCGCATGTAGCGGGGGTAGCAGCACTGATGTTTGCGGTCAATCCAAGCTTAACACCGGATCAAGTTGAACAGGCGATCAAAGACTCGGCGCGAGCATTTCCTGGCGGATCAAGCTGTAATACCAGTAATTGTGGCGCGGGTATACTCGATGCGGCAGCAGCGATTGCAGAGGTCGACGATGGTAATCCTCCTGTGAACGAGGCACCCATAGCGGACTTTAGTTACAGTTGCACTAATTTGGAGTGTGATTTTGATGCTACATCAAGTTCGGATAGCGATGGCAATATAGTGAGCTATAGCTGGTCGTTTGGTGGTAGCGGAGCTAATGCGTCGTATACTTTTGGCAGTGCCGGAACTTACTCCGTTACGCTTACTGTGACGGATGATGATGGCGCTACAGATACTGCAACACAATCTGTGACGGTCAGTGAGGAACCTCAGAACCAGCCACCTACAGCAAGCTTTACCTACAGTTGCACCGACTTAGATTGTAACTTTAATGGTTCATCTAGTAATGATAGTGATGGAACCATCAGTAGTTATAGTTGGTCATTTGGCGGGAATGGAGTGACATCGAATTATACATTTGCAAGCGCCGGCAGTTATACGGTAACGCTAACGGTTACTGATAATGATGGCGCGACCGATAGCTCGACGCAGACCGTTACCGTGACGGAGCCTCAACCTTCAGATATTAGTTTGAGCGTTAGTCGGGCTTGGTGGGGATTCTACGCAGTGCTCAACTGGGATGGCGCCAGCGGATCCAGCGTGGATATCTATCGTGATGGACAATTGAGAACAACCACAGCAAATGATGGAGCTTACTCAGAGCGAGTCAGCCGTAATCGTAGTTACACTTACAAAGTGTGTGAATCAGGTTCATCAACAAATTGCTCCGATGAGGTCGTGAGCTCAAGGTAACTTTAACACCATACTACCCCTTAGTGTTAAAGGTTAAGCCCCGCATTATTTGCGGGGCTTATTTTATGGTGTGATGTTTAAGATTGGTTGTTTTGATCAGGCTGGCCATACATTTGTTCTGCACGTTGGTACTGTACCCAGCTAGTCAAAATATACTTATCATTAGACACTGGTTTTTGTCCGCGGTGAGTATGGGTAAACCCAGCAGGCGCAATAACCAACGAACCTTGCTTAGGTTTGCTTTGGACATTTTGATAAAAGAATTCAGTCTCACCACCTTCTTCAACATCATTCAAATAAAACATCCACAACAAAGTACGATGCAAAGAATCCTGGTTGGGATCATTCGGGTGAGGGTAGTGCTCTGAGTGCCAGTGAAAATAACCGCCTTCACCCTTATCATATTTCTGTGCATTAACCGGGCCTAACCGATAAACGGCCTGAATAAACTGCGCCAAACTTTGGTCGTCCATCTTTTCAACGTCGACATAGCTCAATTGCTCCATATCACCCTCTTGGTTTTGGAACATTAGCGACACAGCGCCTGCCAATAAAAAAGGGTATTGGCGGACATAATGAATCATGCCACGCAATACAACATTCTGAATATGTTGCATCTCATCCTGCCACTCATCAGGAAACTGTGTGATGGTGATATCGGTACTGTTTTTCTTGATCTTATCGACGCCGTGCCCCGTTTCACCCTGACGCTTGTGAGCGCTTTGCTCAAACTTCTCGATACACTTATTACAAAACTCAGGATCGAGCGCTTGCTCGTAAATATTAATAAAACTCGACATCAATGCCCCCGCATGGTCTTTTTTTAATCAAAGTTGCCATAGCTTATTATAGTCGGTACATTGATGCCAGAAATCGCCCAAAAAACTTTAGAATAGGGCGTTGAGACTAAAAGCAGGTTAATTATGAAAAGAAGAAACTTCATTGGCGCCCTTGGGGCTGGCGCAGCAGTCGCAGGGCTGACCGCTTGTAATAATGGTGGCAAAGAGACGAAAGCTGCACCCGTCGAAAAGTGGGATGGCGAAGTGATTAAATGGACCATGATCACAACGTGGCCTAAAAACTTTGCTGGCCTAGGCGAAGGCGCAGAATACTTAGCCAAGCTGATTAATCGTTTAAGTGGCGGCCGTATGGAAGTGAAAGTCTATGGCTCTGGCGAACTGGTGCCAGCGCTACAGGTTTTCGAGTCTGTCGCTAGCGGCGCTGCACAAATCGGTCATGGTGCGTCTTACTATTGGAAAGGTAAGTTACCGATGACACCTTTTTTTGCCGCAGTACCTTTTGGCTTAAACGCACAAGAAATGAATGGCTGGTTGTTACATGGCGGTGGTTTAGAGCTATGGCGTGAGCTCTATGAACCGTTAGGATTAATTCCAGAGCCTTGTGGTAATACTGGGGTGCAAATGGCAGGATGGTTTAATAAAGAAATCAATTCTTTAGCAGACTTAAAAGGGATGAAGATGCGTATTCCTGGCCTTGGTGGTGAAGTGTGGCGCCGTGCCGGTGGTATACCGGTATTGATGCCAGGAAGTGAAGTCTTTACTTCTTTGGAGACTGGGGCGATTGATGCTGCTGAATGGGTCGGACCTTACAATGACTTAGCGTTCGGCTTGTTTAAAGCGGCTCGTTATTACTATTATCCAGGTTGGCATGAGCCTGGCACGACGCTTGAAGCTTTAATCAACAAAAAGGCCTATGAATCACTGCCAAAGGATTTACAGGAAATTGTGACAACAGCATGTCGTACTGCGAATGCGGATCTTTTAGCTGACTTTACGGCTAAAAATAATGAAGCATTGCAAACGTTAATTACAAAACATGGCGTTGAACTACGTGAGCTGCCGAAAGAAGTGTTAAGCGAGCTAGAAGCTATTTCTGAGAGCATGCTGAAAGAGCAAACGGAAACCGAATTGGATCAAAGAATTTTAGAGTCTTTTATGGAATTTAAAGATCAGGCTAAAACATGGCATCGTGTGTCTGAGCAAAGTTACTACGACGCCAGACGATAATAATGCTAGAAAACAAGGAGCCTATTTCGGCTCCTTTTTTGTGACATAGCGTGGTGAAATTAGCTTTGTTCTTTTGTAAGGCCATCAAGAATTTCTCGTCCTTTTTTCAAGGTTCTAGCTCCTTGACGATAGCGACCTCGGCTATTGAGAGAGTCGGCCAATTTAATATAGGCGTTGCCTAAAGCCGTTTGAGTTTTTGATAAGAGCTCGAAGTCGGTAGGCAAGGACTGGGCAAAAGGTTGGATATCTTCTGCGATGGTATCAAGCGTTTTGACAGATTCAGCACTGGAAATTTGTTCGCTGAAATCTTTAAAAGTTTTATCGTAGAAAATGGTTGCCGCATCATAAGGAAATGCAACCTCTGGATTAGCTTCGAGTTCCTTTTGATAAGTGCCTAACTTATCTGCTGCAGATAAATATTGCAGGCTTTCGCTTTTAAGTTGTTGAAAATCATTGTTATGAGCAAAAACCTTATCACCAACTTGTTGGAATTGCTGTAACTCAACAAAATTATTAGTGTCCATAGCCTCACGCAGAGAGGTCAGGAATAACTCTTGTGCCTGTGTACTAATTTCAGGTTGGTATTGCGGGGCTATCTGTTTCATTTCGGCTTGCAGAGTATAAATATCTGCACCGGATTCTTTTACCGCATAATCTTGCAACTCAAGTAGGCTGTTGTACTTTAACTCTATATTGTTAAGAAGTTGATTACGGTTTGAAAGAAGCTGATTTTCATAATTACTCAACTGTTGAGAGTCGTTAAGATAGGTTTTGGCGTCATTTATGACTGCGAAAGCCGCCGGATAATTTGGATATTTCCCGCTGGAGTCTTTTAGTGCAACGGAAGCTTTTTCAGCAAAGTGTTCATAAATGGGTTGCCTTAATTGATTCAAGGCGCTCGCTTTGTGATGTTCCGTTAAGGTACTTAAATTATTTAAAGCAGTTGCCATTAGATTCGGTTCTGTGGCCAAAACGGTATCTAACTTTGATTGTTCATTTTGTAGCGCTGTTAAATCAGACTTGAGCTGGCTAATTCGTGCTTGATCGGTACTCCAGACTTTATAAGCGATAAAACTTAATGCTAAAGCGCTAGCCGCAATTAATAAAGGCTTAGCATGTTGTTTGCTTAAACCTTGATAAAAAAGATCTACAGTTGCCACTCGGTCGTTGTGTTGAAGAGCTAAACCTTTTTTTAGGCCGTTCCAAGCAAAAGGAGATAATTTTCTACATTTCTTGGGTTTCAACTCTTGTGATAGCGCTTTGTCGGCAGGCGTCCTATCGTAGGGGTGTTTACTGGTTAACATCTCATAGCTAATACAAGCCAGACCATAAACGTCGTCTTTTACATCAATGGGCTGGTTATTGAGCATATTAGGACTAGCATAGGCAGGAGTAAAACCACCTACGTCAAATTCAGGTTCGTCGTTATGGCTTTGAACAGCATATTCGTCGATTTGTTGCTTTAAAGCTCTAGCGACACCGAAATCAAAGATTTTGACGTCTTGTTGGTTGGTGATAAAGATGTTGCTTGGCTTAAGGTCGCTGTGCAAAACGCCTTTTTTATGGGCGAAACTTAAGGCCGAACTCATTTGCTGAACAACCTTCATCACCCCAGATTTTGGTAATCCATTGGGACGACTCCGTTTAATGAGTTTATCAAGCGACTCGCCTTCAAGAAGCTCCATAACAATGTAACAAAGATCGTTTTCGAATATAAAATCAAAGACTTGTACGATATTGGGGTGAGATAGCTCACGAATTTTCTTAGCTTCTCGCTGCATAATAGTGACTGCGTCAGGGTGATCAGCAAATTCATTGCTTAAAACCTTAACAGCGACAAAAGGGCTTTTATCACCAGCAGATTCAGCATGCAGGTCCTTAGCTTTATAAACTTCGCTCATCCCTCCAGAGCCTAAACTTTCAACCAATTTATAACGATTGGATAAGGTATCACCAATGCTTAGTTTGATGTGATTTAAACGTGATGATTGTGAGCGATCACTGACGTTCTGCACTACTGTTTTATCATCATCTTCGACGTCTTCAGGCGGCTGCGGAGCTTTGATATGTTGAGCCGCAATAGACGATCCAGAGTTGTTATCTGTGGAATTATTAGTATTAGTGCTTGCAGGGCTGTGATCTTCAGAGTCTAAAGGCTGATCGTGCTGTTTTTCACGTTCCTGTGCTTCCCCTGAAGTTGGCTTTCCTTGCTCGTTATTATGTTGATCAGTCATTTTGTCCTCAAATTTTAGATAGGCGGTATCCAAATCGGCTTAATAATCTACAACAAGAAAGAATAATCATCAATTATTTGTTTATCTTGAATATATGTTCACATTATTTGAAATAGGCTCTTGATTATTATTTGTAGAATATTATTATCTGTGCTTTGAAATGGAATTTGGCCTTCAATTGCCTTAAAAACGTCATAAATTATAAGATTTGAGCGCGTAGTATAGCGATCAGGGCTAAGAAGTTTTGAAATAAATTTAAAAAATGTGGACTGATTGGATAAAAGTATCCTCAGGAAGAACAAAAAATATACAAGATATTTTATAGATATTAGGGATTTTCTGGATGAGTATTCTGAAATTAAAGGTTACGAGCTACCATCGTTTAACTCCAGGGCAAGTCGTAGAGCAGACTTTTACAGAGCAAGGGGGCAGCATTGGGCGTTCCGCAAAATCAGATTGGGTCTTACCTGACCCTGATAAAGTGATCTCAAGTGTTCATGCTTATATAAGTTTCCAGTCAGCTCAATTCTATATAACCGATAATTCGACCAATGGCTTATTTGTTAATCGTTCAGTGCAGCCTTTAGGAAAGGGTAACAGCCAGAGTTTAGCAGATGGCGATTATCTTCAGTTAGGAGATTATGAGGTTGAGGTTGCGGTTGAAGCGGGAATTCCAGAGGTAGCGCAAACGCAGGTTCAGCAAACTGCTCCGCCAATCACTCCTTCAGAGCCTCCGCAAGAATATATTGATCAAACAGCATTAGATGCAGAACGAGCGCAACCGACGCGAACAGAAGCGGTAAGCCAAGATCCTTACGCCGAGAACTTCACTCCGCCAATGGCGCAAATTCCAGAAGATTGGGATCATAATTCTGCCAATGGATCGCCAGAACAAATTAAGCAAGCTACAGAAGTGCGTCATCCAGAGGCGAAGCCAGCTGAATCAAGCCGTATTGCACAGCCAGCTTCAACAAAGGATGCTGCGATCACACCACAAACTGGTGCAATGACAGGTGAAAGGAGTGAGGCATTTAGTGCGCCGGCAAAAGCTCAAACTCATCAGCAACCACAGCAACCAGCCCCAGCTATGCCAGCGTCAGGTGGAAGTTTTGACAGTATTGATGGTGAGCAAGCAAAAGCGTATCTGACTTCATTCCTAAATGCAGCGGGCTTAAGAGAAGATGATTTACCGCGAGAGGTTTCTCCTGCCCTGTTTGAAGCCATGGGCGGTGCATTACGATTTTCATTGCAAGGCATGCTGGATATCTTGAGAGCAAGATCCGATATGAAAAGTGAATTCCGCGTGATGCAGACAACGATTAGAACTCAAGAAAACAATCCATTGAAGTTCTCGATTAATGTTGATGAAGCGATGAGAAACTTATTTCTGCGGCAAGTACCAGGGTTTTTGCCATGGTTTCAAGCGATTGAAAGTTGCTTTAAAGATATGAGTACACATGAGTTGGCATTAATGGCTGGAACCCAGGGTGCATTACAGGGTGTGCTAGATACATTGAATCCAGAAGAGATATCAAGAGCCAATCAAAGCGAATCGGCGTTACAAAAAGTATTGCCAGCAACGAAGAAGGCGAAGATGTGGGATGTTTTTGTAACATTACACAAAGAGACGCAAGAAGAAGTAGGCCAAGGCTCAGAAAAGACATTTTCAGAAGATTTCGCTGCGGCTTATGAAGCGCAGCTTAAGAAACTAGGCGCAAATTAACCGATATTAAGTAAGGCAAGAATTGAGGAAAAGATGAAACAACTAATAAGAAACATGTTAACGATAGGCTTGGCGATTGCAGTTGCAGGGTGTTCGTTCTTAGGTGGTGAAGACGGTGCTGATGTGCAACTGGATGTGATGGTAGATAAACAAGTAAATCCAGACCCATCGGGCAGAGCTTCACCTTTAGTCATTAAAGTCTATCAACTTAACGATAAATTGGCTTTTGAAACTAAGGACTTCTTCTCAATCTATGATGCGACAGATAAAGATGTACAGAAAGCGATATTAACTCAAAAAGAGTATCAGCTTAATCCAGGACACGAAATCCATAAGGCGTTAGTGACAGATCCGAAAACGAACTACATTGGTATTGTTGCAGCATTCAGGGATATTGAAATTGCCAAGTGGCGAGCGGTAGCAAAAGTAACACCTGGTGAAGAACATAAAGTAACGTTTACGTTGAAGGGCGTAAGCATAGAAGTTGTAGCGGAAGAATTGTAAAGGTGATTGATGGATAACAGGGTTGTATGGGCTGAAGGAATATTTTTATCACCACATCACTTTCAGCAACAAGAGCGATATTTTGAGAATACACTTAATCAGCGAGTGTCAGTAACAAGCCCCTTTCAGTGGGGTTTTAGGCGTTTACTGATTGAACCTGACGCACTTCTCATGGGGCAAATATCAATTTCAGAAGCAAGAGGGATTTTTGCGGATGGAACAGTATTTAATTTGCCACAAAATGATCCTGTGCCTGCAGTACTGGATCTAAGTGAGCAAAAGCAACTGGCAGGAAAGCGTGTATTTTTAGCTGTTCCAAGCATTCAAAATAACAAGGCTTTGATCAATAAGCGATTAGATAGCCAAGACAACTTTCGTTATAACCGGATTGATATTGAGTTAATGGATTATAACGAAGGAGATCGCTCTGCTGAATCGCTTGAGTTGGCGAGCCTAAATATAAAATTAGTATTGGAAGGCGAAAATACCAAAGATGATGGCAATGTTAGATTGCCTGTAGCAAAGATTAAGGAAAGCACGAGTAACGGTTCCTTAATATTGGATGAGACATTTATCCCGCCAATAATAGACATAAAGGCAAGTAATCACTTGTTATCAGCCGTAAAGCAATTGATATCAACTCTGTCTGTGCGAGCGACAACATTATCGGAGAGAGTGGTTAATGTCAGCCAGGGCGGTTCAAATACAATACAAAACTTTTTATTACTACAGTTATTTAATCGTTATGAAGGCTTATTTAAACATTATTTAGCATTACCGTTTTTACACCCAGAAGTGATGTATCGCCTTTTAGTGCAGTTTGAAGGAGAGTTAGCAACTTATTACTCAGCGACAAGGCGAGGTAATAGTAGCTTAATGTATCGTCATGATGATTTAAGTCAGACATTTAAGATTATTGACAAGGTGTTAAAGGACTACCTTAGCGCTGTGATAGAAGAAGCGGCCAGCCCAATCACGATAGAAGATCGTCGATATGGAATCAAAGTGGCAACGGTACACGATAAAAAGTTATTCAAACAGGCAATTTTTGTTTTAGCGGTGAAAGCTGATATGCCTGTCGACGATTTGCGAGGGCAATTCCCAAAGCAAACTAAAATAGGAACCGTTGAGAATATTCGGAATCTGGTGAATAACCAGCTGCCAGGAATTAGCTTAAGTAGTTTGCCTGTAGCCCCTCGAGAAATACCAATCAAAAGAGACTTTGTGTATTTTCAGTTGGAAGGAAATAGTCCTCATTGGGAAAGTTTAAGTGCTTCTGGAGGGCTAGCTTTTCATGTTTCAGGAGACTTCCCTGAGTTAGAGCTCGAGTTCTGGGCGGTAAGGAAATAAGAATAAGGACATACAATGACACAAGCATTTGATGACTCAGATAAGACGATTGTAATACCTCGGCCAGGCGGAATCCAGAGAGCGCCAACCAAGCCTCCTGCAGAGGATGAAACGCTAATGCCAGAGTTAAGCAGAAATACTATCGGTTCATTATTTTCAGTATCAGGTATTGGAACCAATCCGATACTCGATGCTGCGACAACGTTAATTGCTTTAGCGGTAGAGTTACGAAATACCCCCGTCGTCAATAATTTAGATTTGCTGCATAAGCAATGTCTGAACCAGATGCGGGACTTTGAGAACCAGTTAAGAAAAGCCGATGTGGAGATGGATGATATTGCGGATGCAAGGTATTGCCTATGTACCGTAATAGATGAAACTGTCCTCAATACTCCTTGGGGTACTAACAGCATGTGGAGTACCAAAAGCTTATTAAGTATTTTTTATAAGCAGACTTGGGGGGGAGAACAGTTCTTTTCGATCTTGGAAAATCGTCTGACAAATCCTGCAAAAAATAAAGACTTATTAGAATTTATGTACGTCTGCTTAGAGCTAGGGTTCGAAGGTAAATATAGAGTCGACCCTAATGGCTACAAGCAGATAGAAGAACACAAGGATAGACTGTATCGGGAATTAGCACGCTTAAAAGGTGAATTGAGTAAAGAAATATCGCCGCGATGGCAGTCAAACGTGCCAGAAATGATCAGTAGTAGCAGAAAAGTTCCGGTATGGATGGTTGGGTTAGTATTAGCTGCAATATTACTTGGGCTCTACATGACTTTCAGCTATCAATTAAGTGAAAAAGCAGATCCCGTCTATAAGCGGTTTGCAACACTGATCCCAGAGACACAAGTAGAGTCAGAAAATAGCCAGATGTATGTGGACTATGCAAAACAATTGAGGCAGCTATTATCGACTGAGATAGAAATGAACAAACTCATGGTAGTTGAGAAGGTCGATAGAGTAAGCATCGTTATATTAAATGGTCAAATGTTTGACTCAGCAAGTGCAAGTTTAAATGAAGGTTATTTGCCGCTCTTAGAGAAAGTGGGGCAAGTCTTAACTACTGTACCGGGTAAAATTGAAGTTATTGGCCATAGTGATGACCAGAAAATATTTACAGCACGTTACCACTCTAATTGGGAGCTTTCATTAGCAAGAGCAAACTCGGTAGTGAGGTATTTAAGTGGCAATGAAAGACTAGCGACCCGTATGACCGCAGAGGGGCGTGGTGATGCGGACCCAATGTTTGAAAACAGTACAGAAGAGAACCGAGCAAAAAACCGTCGTGTCGAAATAATGTTATCGCTTAATAATAATCATACTAATGATTTCAATACTGCGAAGACAGTAGGTGAATAAAAGGAAAAGGATGTCATGAGAAAGTTCTGGAAAGCATTGAAAGGTTTTATTACCAACAAGTGGGTAATCACCATACTTGTAATTGCTGCAGTCGTTGCATTGATATGGTTTGGTGGACCATTGGTTTCTATTGCAAGTGTAAAGCCTTTAGAAAGTGAAGTAGCAAGATTAGCTACATTGTTTGTATTAGCCATGATATGGGCGCTATATAACTTCTTCCAAAAATCAAAAGCTAACAAAAATAATAAAAGATTAGTTGAGAGTATGGTGGAGCAGCCATTAGAAGAAGACGAACATGAGAAACTGTCTAGAGAAGAAGTTAGTGCTTTACGGGATCGAATGAAGCAGGCTCTGTCGATCTTAGAGAAAAATAAATTAAATGGAAAAAACATATACCAACTTCCTTGGTTTGTAATGATAGGCCCTCCTGGTGCAGGTAAAACGACTACTATCATGAACTCGGGGATTCGCTTGCCATTAAAAGATGTCATGGGCGGAGAGCCGGTCAAAGGTGTTGGTGGAACAAGGAATTGCGATTGGTGGTTTACGAATGAGGGAGTATTACTAGATACAGCCGGTCGTTACACAACACAGGATAGCTATGAAGAAGTTGATAGTCGTGCTTGGCATGGTTTTTTAAATCTTCTGAAAGATACGCGACCAATGCGTCCTGTTAATGGAGCCATTTTAGCAATAAGTTTAGCAGAAATTGCAGGGCAGACGCAGACAGAAAGAAATGATCATGCACAAGCAATTCGCCAGCGTATACAAGAGTTAAAAGTCCACCTTGGAGTAAACGTTCCTGTTTACGTAATGTTAACGAAAGCGGATCTTCTGGCAGGATTTGAGCAAACATTCGATGATCTGAGTAAGGAAGAGCGAGAACAAGTCTTTGGATTCACTTTCGATATAAATAATAACTACAACGAAAACGGTGCTATCGCCGACTTTAACCGTTATTTTGTAGAACTAATAAAAGAAGTAGAAGCTCGTGTTTTAAAACGTCTACAACAAGAGCGAGACCCTGAGCGTAAGGCACTAATATTTAACTTTCCTCGACAGCTTAGAATGGCGCAAAAGGGGATTGATGACTTTTTAAAAGAAGTTTTCTTACAGAACCGATACGAAGAGCCATTTGTCTTGCGTGGTATCTATCTAGTTAGTGCAACGCAAGAAGGATCACCAATTGATCGTATATCAAGCAATTTATCAAAGAGCTTTGGCTTCAAAATTAATGGACATAAAAGTAATGATAACTCGGGCAAAGGCTACTTTATAAAAGATGTTCTAACCCGGTTGATATTTAGAGAGTCAGAATTAGTCGGTACGAATATCAAATATGAGCGACGCCAACAATTATTTCGTTATTTTGGCTATGCTGCGTGCCTATTAGTGTCTCTAGTAGCCAGCTATTTGTGGATTAATAGTTACTATAAGAATCAATCACTAATAGAGCATACACAGCAGTTAGTCGAAAAGTATGACACCGTCACCGAAGGAGGGCTTAAAACGGATTCAAGTATTCTTGAACTGAATGATGGATTAAATGTTTTACGCCAATTTCCTGAAGGGTATGCGCCAGAAAAAAATGCTCCAATTAGTATGAGATTTGGTCTGTATCAGGGTGAAAAATTTGGTGGGCAGGCAAGAGAAGCTTATCAAAAAGCACTCAACAATTTCTTTGGACCATTCTTGCAAAGCAGTATAGAGGGCGAACTAGCAAATGCTGATGATAATACAGATTATCTATACGAGATGCTTAGGTTGTACCTGATGTTCTATGAAAAAGAACATATGAGTCATGAAGATATTAGTAACTTCTTTGCTCTATATTTAAAGCGAGAACACGGGGGTGATTTAAACAACCAATTTAGACATGAAATGCAGCAGCATTTAACGTCATATTTGGACTTAAATATCCCATTCCCAAAGAGGGACAGCAAACTAGTAGAGTATGCGCAAGATAAGCTGAACGACGTTTCTTTAGTCGACAGGGCCTACGCAAGGCTTAAAGAAGAGTATAGAGAGTCTATGCCAAGCTTTCAGTTGAGTAATAATATTCCACTTAATATGCAGCAATACTTTTATAGAAAAAGTGGACGAAGTTTAGAAGAAGGAATTCCGGGCTTATTTACTTATGCTGGATATCATGGAGTCTTCAAGTCAGAAAGTGAGAAGATTACTAAGTTGTTGGCAGAAGAGTCGTGGGTTTTGCCGGATCAAAAAGTGGAATCTCTTGATGATAAGCAAATTACAAAAATGAGATTAGAGGTTCAAAATAAATATTTCCAAGATTACATCTATAAGTGGCGTAACTTGATTAATGATGTGGATATTCGCGAGTTCTCGACTCCGGCACAAGGGGCTCTAATGTTGGAGGATTTAACGGGTGTTAACTCCCCAATAAAAAGGATATTTGAATCTGTAAGAGACAATGTGATGCTCTCGCGAGAGGAGTCTGGTGGAGTGAAAGATATGGCTAAAATGGCTGATAACACTCCTGAGGGCTTAAGGCAGACAAAAGTTGGCAATCGTGTATCTCGAATCAATCGGATGATGCCGAAGAATATGGATGCTTACTCACAGGAAGAAAACCCTGAAAAAGTAGTAGATAGAGCCTTCAAAGATATCGTTGAATTTGTTGGTCAGGATGATGATAAACCTGCGAGGCTAGACGCCACGTTAGAGTCAATGAAAGACTTAAAATCATTTTTAGAATCAATTAGTAATGCCAATAATAAAGCAGAAAAAACTTACGAGGCTACCAGCAGCCCAGAGGCTGCAACGGTAATAAATAATATAGGTATGGAGTCTCGCTCGACACCAAAGCCAATGAATAACTGGTTAACAAAAATTGAGTCGAGTGGAAAGACGTTAACGACCAGCGGCACTTATAGTTATTTGAACAATACTTGGCGCAGTGAAATTTTGCCAGAATGTCGTAGGGCAATTCAAGGACGCTATCCTGTCGATAAAGGCAGCGCTCAAGAGATAACCCTAGATGACTTCAGTAGTTTCTTTGGGTATTACGGGGAGATGGATAACTTCTTTAATGAGCACTTAAAAGTATTTGTTGATACTTCAACAAGTCCTTGGAGGCTTCATCGTGATATTGGCATTAGCAGGAATACGCTAAGACAGTTCGAAAAAGCAAAGAAGATCAGGGAAACATTCTTTGCTAAGGGTAGTGAGCAGCCAAGTATTAAGTTCTCGCTCAGACCAACGAGCTTAAGCGTTAACGTTAAGCAGTTCTTTTTAGAAATGGAAGGTCAGGTTTTATCTTATCGACATGGTCCTGCTCGCCAATATCCGATGCGTTGGCCAGGTCCAGATAGTAGCGGGTTAGCCACTGTCACCTTTACGCCCGCAAGTGGTTTTAAAAATGAAGTCATTCAAGGAAAAGGGTTCTGGAGTTTATTCAGGCTACTTGATAAAGGTGAAGTCAGAGAATCTGTGTCTTACGACAAATTCTTTGTCGAGTTTAAGCGCGGTGAGTTTAGTGCGATTTTAGAACTGCAGGCCAATAGTGTGAAGAATCCTTTTTATAAATCTGTGTTGGAGGGTTTCCGTTGTCAGAGCAATTTGTAGAACAACAAACTACAGGAAAAATTGCTTGCTTCGGTAAGATCCGAGCAAAGGGTGATTTTGTGTCTAGAAATCTTGACTATCAAACTCAAGAATATTTAGACGGTTGGTTACAACAAGCAATCAGTATAAGCCAAGGTCAAATCGGAGAGGGTTGGTTAAGACATTATCTAACGAGTCCTATTTGGCGGTTCGTCATAAGTAATAAGGAAATTGGTAAAGACATCATTGGGTTCATGATGCCTAGTATTGACAAAGTTGGTAGGTATTACCCGCTTTTTATGTTGGAAACTTATGACGAAGGAAAATTGTGTGGTGAAGACTTAAGTTGTAAAAGTTTTGCAGAGTTAGAAGAGTTGGCTATGAGTACGTTGGATGGAAGCGATGAAAGTTCTGCCTTTTTCGAGTCTCTAAACCAGGCAGCATTTCCATTGTATGGCGAAGAAGCACCTGTGCCGAGAATATTGCAGAATATTAATTGTGGGGAAGCAGGTATTAGAAGTGAAGTTTTGGAATATCTGTGGCAAGAGTCATTAGATTTTACAAGCTTCAGGCACGAACAAATAACAAATAACGATGTTACAGGAATCTGGTGGACAGAAGGATCTAAAACGATAAGTCCCACATTAATATATTGCTCAGGATTACCGCCAATTGATGGGTTTAGTGCCTTGATTGATGGCGATTGGGAGCGATGGGGCTGGCAAGAAAAAATAATGAAAGAAGAGGAAGAATCTTTTGCAGCAGAATGATTATTCATGGATTTCGAGTGGAACGACGCATGTTGGAACCGTGCGTGATGTTAACGAAGATAATTATATTGAACGGCCAGAATTAGGTCTATGGGTCGTTGCAGATGGTATGGGTGGGCATAGTGCTGGCGATATCGCTAGTACCATGGTTGTAGATGCTTTATGCATATTAGAAAGAGACGGAACTAATGAAGAGTTCATACAAAAAATAGTAGACACCTTGAGTATTACTAATCAAAAGTTGCGTCAGATGGCATTTTCTAGATTCGGCAAGAAATCAATGGTTGGTTCAACGGTCGTGGTATTAGTCTGTTACCAAGGAAAGTACACCATTCTATGGGCCGGTGATAGTAGAGCGTATTTGTATCAGTCAGGGGAGTTAGAACAAGTAACGCGAGACCATAGTCATGTTAATGAACTAGTTGATTCTGGAGCTTTACCAGAAGAGGAAGCGGAGGCGCACCCTCTGGCAAATGTCATAACGCGTGCGATCGGCGCAGCTCAAGATCTAAACATTGATCGCTTAGATGGTGAGTTAAACTCAGGCGATATATTCCTGCTATGTAGTGATGGCTTAAACAAAGAATTAACGGATAACGAAATTAAACAGTTTTTTACTACAGAGAACGTTGTAGATATCAATAAAGCTCTGATCCACTCAGCTTTGATTCGTGGTGCTAAGGATAATATCACCGCCATTTCAGTGAAAATTGATGTGGACGATGAGGTTGATGACTACACAATTCCAGCGCAATCATTGAAAGCCAGCGATGCGGTATAGGAGTTCACGTGATTGAAATAATAGAGCTAACCCAACCAATATCAGATGAAACCCCTTGCGGTGTAGACTTAAGACAAGATGCTAGCGTCGACTCAATTTATTATAAATTAAGAGACTATAGAAATAGTGCGCGTAAAGAGGAAAGACAGGCACTAATTGACCCCGATAATTACGATGATATTGCAGACGGGTGGGCTGAGTTGGCCGAACTTGCCACAGCTGCATTAAAGAGTGAGACAAAAGATTTAGAAGTCGCAGCTTGGTTGATAGAGGCCTGGACTAGACTGCATGGAATTGAGGGTTTTAGTAAAGGATATGAATTAGCGTCTGAGTTAATCAAGGAGTATTGGGATAAAGGACTATACCCCGCGGAAGATGAAGATGGTCTGACGACTCGGGTATCTCCAATAAGCGGATTGAATGGCTACGAAGGCAACGGGTCTTTAATAATGCCAATAAAATCTATTTCAGTGACAGACACTTCTCAAGAAGATAACTATGTGGTTTGGCAATACGAGCAAGCATTGCAAATTGAGCGAATAGAAGATCCCGAGAAACGTCAAAAGCGTTTGGATTCTGGAGCTGTAACTCTTGATGATATCGTTCGAGCAGTGAATGTAACAAGTGCAAACTTTTACCAGCAATTGGATGAGTCCTTGACGAGTGCAAAGACACATTATCAGAACTTCGTTGAAGTGTTGGATTCAGTTACAGAAGAGTTACCACAACCCACATCAAATATTAAGAATGCTTTAGAAGAGTGTGAATCAGCACTAAACCATCTTGCTAAAGACAAGTTAGCTGAGATGGTAGTAGCAGAGGAATCTGTCGACGATGCTAGTGGGGATGTTGAAGAAAGTAAAACGAACTCTAGTGATAAAGCGATAGCAGACCGTCAACAAGCGTTACGGAAGTTAGAAGAGATAGCACTTTTTTTTAGAAAGACTGAACCTCATTCGCCCGTGTCATACATGATCAATCAAACAGTGCAATGGAGTCAGTTACCGTTACCGGAATTATTGCAAAAATTAATTCCCGATAGTGATGCCAGAGAAAATTATTTCAAATTATCTGGCATACCAATGGAAAGTGAAGAATAGAAATTTATTTTAATAGGCTATGGAGGATAAGAAATGGCTAGTATACACGATAGATTGAAAAGAGTTCGTAAACCTCGAGTACACATTACTTATGATGTGGAAACTGATGGTGCCGTGTTAGAGAAGGAACTACCTTTTGTTGTAGGTGTTATGGGAGATTTTACTGGTGACTCGACAAACCCATTAAAGCCTCTAAAAGACAGACGTTTTGTGCAAATTGATAAAGATAATATCAATGAGGTTATGCGCAATATGTCGCCTGGCCTTAATTTAAAAGTAGAAAATACACTTGAGAACGATGGTTCAGAAATGGCTGTTAATCTTGAGTTTAATTCTATGGAAGACTTCGAGCCAGCATCAATTGTAGATCAAGTAGAACCATTGAAAAAATTAATGGACACACGTAATCAACTGCGTGACTTAATGACAAAAATCGATCGCTCCGAAGAGCTTGAAGGGATCATGGAAAAAGTATTGCAGAATACTGATGATCTGGATGAGTTAGCAAAAGCGCTCGAGGTTGCTGGAGATAACAAAGGAGAATAATGATGTCTGATGCAAAATTAGCAGAGAATCAAGAAGTCGCTGTTGAAGAAACGGAAGGGCTATTAGGTCAAGCCATTGCAGCGACTAAACAAACAGAGTCCAGTCGTGCAGCTGAGTTACTAAAAACATTAACTCAAGAAGCGATGAAAGGTACCGTTACTTGGAATAAGAATTTAACAGTAACGTTTCGTGAAGCTATTAACGCTATTGATGAAGCATTATCAGAGCAGCTTTCTAAGGTTATGCGTCATGAAAAATTCCAAAAGCTTGAGGGTTCCTGGCGCGGCTTACAATATTTAGTACAGAATACCGATACGTCAGTATCAATGAAGTTAAAAGTACTTAATATTAGTAAACGTGAGTTATTTAAAGATTTGAGTAAAGCCGTAGAGTTTGATCAAAGTCAGCTTTTCAAGAAGATATATGAGAGCGAGTTCGGTACTGCAGGTGGTGAGCCTTATGGAGCCTTAATTGGTGATTATGAATTTACCAACCATCCTGAAGATATTGAGACTTTAGAATTAGTTTCAAACGCATCTGCAGCAGCTTTTGCTCCATTCATCTCGGCATCTTCGCCAGAACTATTCGGTTTTAATGATTGGACTGAGTTGTCTAAACCTCGTGACTTGGAAAAAGTATTTGACTCACTTGAGTATGCTCGCTGGCGTGGTTTCCGCGACTCGGAAGATTCGCGCTTTGTTACCTTAACCGCACCGAGAGTTTTAGCGCGCTTGCCTTATGGTGAAGCAACACGACCAATCGAAGAGTTTGCGTATGAAGAACTCAATGTAGACCCAAATACTAAGATTGCTCAGAATGCAAAGAATGATGATTATTGCTGGATGAATGCATCTTATGTCTTAGGCTCTAAGCTAACACAAGCATTTACGGAGTATGGCTGGTGTACAGCAATTCGCGGTGCAGAAGGTGGGGGTAAGGTTGACTCATTGCCAATGCATAACTTCCTAAGCGATGACGGTGACTTGGACATGCAGTGTCCGACAGAAGTCGGTATTACCGATCGCCGCGAGGCGGAGCTAAGTAAACTCGGTTTCTTACCTTTGTGTCACTACAAAAATACTGACTACGCCGTATTCTTTGGTTCTAATACAACACAACGTCCAAAGAAATACGACCGTCCAGAAGCCAATGCCAATGCAGAAATTTCTTCACGTTTGCCTTACATCATGGCGACATCACGTTTCGCGCATTACCTAAAAGTCATGGCTCGCGATAAGATTGGTTCATTTATGGAGCCAGAAGATTGCGAAGCCTGGTTAAATCGTTGGATCTTAAATTATGTCAATGCTGATGAAGACGCAGGCCAAGAATCACGAGCCCGCTATCCATTAGCAGAAGCGAAAGTCGAAGTTGAAGAAGTGCCGGGTAACCCAGGTGCTTATCACGCTAAAGCATGGCTAAAACCATGGCTACAGCTTGAAGAACTTTCAACATCACTAAGACTAGTCGCTAAGATTCCAGAAAATAAATAATCATTTAATGATTATTAGAAAAGGCCATCAATTGATGGCCTTTTCGTTTTCTATCCAATGATTAATCTTCTTATCGAGCTTTTCTTGTTTGGCTAGCTTGTGGGATGGGACTAATGACCACTCGAGCCAACCTTTTTAGGTTTGAGCCCGCTAGGGAGATCAATATCGTTTTTCATAAACGTTTCGATACAGCGCAGAATGTCTCTGTTGTGAGTTAACTCTGGTGGAATATAGCAACCAATACGGATCCTCATGCCTCGATTTAGTTCGCCTTCTTTGTTATAGACTTTTCCGGGACGGTATAAACTGATAATTAACGGACCGCCAACACGCTCTAAACTGGCAGAGAAGTCTTTGCATTCGGGTTGAATTTGGTCGAAACGTGCAGCATAAAAGCGAAACTATTGGCGGGTGTATATTAAGCCATTCTTACGGTCAACACGAATCGGTGCGCCCGCTGGCCAGAAAAGGATGAGGAGCCAAGGTAGCACTGTAATAGCCATACCACCGTAAATAAATATGAAATCAGTATTGTAGCGCTTAACCATATTTTTAAAATAACTGTCGTATGGTGGCATCGATTTTTTTCTGAACTCATACCCAGAACGCATGTCTTCATAACTGGATCTTATTTCTTCTTTATAATTGAATATATTAGATCTCTTGTTTATGAAGTTCTCATCGAAAAAATTAAACCATACAGCGGGTATTAATAAGCAAATACCAATAATATAAAGGTTGAGCTTTTGAAAAAGTACAGCGAAGCGTTTGATATCCAAGGTATTATCTGCGTAGGTTTTGATAGATTTTGTTATGGCGTCAAAAAGTCGCATGTTTTTACTTTTTATTATGTTCTTTTTCTATCCAATGACTAATCTTCTTATCGAGTTTAGTCTGTTTGGGAAGTTTATGAGCTGGTACTAGTGACCATTCGAGCCAACTTTTTTTGGGCTTGAGCCCGCTAGGGATATCAATATCGTTTTTCATAAACAATTCGATACAGCGCAGAATGTCTCTGTTGTGAGTCAGCTCAGGAGGAATATAGCAACCGATACGGATCCTCATGCCTCGATTTAGTTCGCCTTCTTTGTTATAGACTTTTCCGGGACGGTATAAACTGATAATTAACGGACCGCCAACACGTTCTAAACTGGCAGAGAAGTCTTTGCATTCAGGTTGAATTTGGTCGAAACGTGCAGCATAAAAGCGAAACCATTGGCGGGTGTAGATTAAACCATGTTTACGGTCAACACGAATCGGTGCGCCCGCTCGCCAAAACAAGATTAATAGCCAAGGTAATGCCGTAATTGCCATACTACCGTAGATAAACAGAAAGTCATTATAGAAGCGGGGTATTTGTTCATCATAAAAATCTTTATGAGTACCTAGTTCGGCGTATGGTTGGTTGCCATTGGCTTGGAGCTCTTCATGTGTTGCCTTAAAAGATTCAAACTGTTCTTTAATTTTAGTTTCGTAGGAAAAAATAAGTGTCCTTTTATTAATAAAACCTTCATCAAAGAAGTTATACCAAATAGCAGGTATCAATAAACAAATTCCAATTATATAGAGGTTAAGCTTTTGGAACAGGACAGCAAAACGTTTGATGTCTAAGGTATTGTCCGTATACCTTTTGATAGATTTTGCTATTGCGTTATAAATACGCATGTGACGATATTCCCTTCGGTTAATAACGTGCTATTTATTTTCTTTATCAATCCAATGTTGTATCTTTTTATCTAGCTTGCTCTGCTTAGGAAGTTTATGAGCTGGCATCAACGACCATTCGAGCCAACCTTTTTTAGGCTTTAGTCCGTTAGGTATATCGGCTTCATGTTTCATAAACTTCTCAATGCAGCGTAAAATATCACGATTATGCGATAAGTCTGGCGGTATATAGCAGCCGATACGGATTCTCATGCCGCGATTGAGCTGGCCGTCTTTATTGTAGACTTTTCCGGGGCGGTACAAACTAATGATTAATGGCCCGCCGACGCGCTCTAAAGCTGCTGAGAAGTCTTTGCATTCAGGCTGAATTTGATCGAGGCGGGCGGCGTAGAAGCGGAACCACTGACGGGTATAAATTAAACCACTTTTTCGATCAACACGAATCGGCGCGCCCGCAGGCCAGAATAGGATTAAGAGCCAAGGTAAAGCTGTAATCGCCATGCTGCCGTAGACGAAGCCGAAACGGAAGTGGTATCTGTTTAGTTGGCCTTGGTAAAATTCGTCGTAACTTCTGAGCTTTGCATCGGATATCCCTAACCTTCTTCTTTCTTCATAACCCGCTGCTAGTTTATCATATTGCGCCCTTATTCTTTCTTTGTAATTAAATACTTGTGTCCTTTTTTCGATAAAATTCTCATCAAAACCATTAAACCAGATGGCAGGGGTTAATAGGCAAATACCAATAATATAAAGGTTGAGCTTTTGAGAAAGTACGGCAAAGCGTTTGATATCTAAGGTATTGTCCGTATACCTTTTGATAGATTTTGCTATTGCGTTATAAATACGCATGTGACGATATTCCCTTCCGTTAATAACGTGCTATTTATTTTTCTTTATCAATCCAATGTTGTATCTTTTTATCTAGCTTGCTCTGCTTAGGAAGTTTATGAGCTGGCATCAAGGACCATTCGAGCCAACCTTTTTTAGGCTTGAGTCCGTTAGGTATATCGGCTTCATGTTTCATAAAATTCTCAATGCAGCGTAAAATATCACGATTATGCGATAAATCTGGTGGCGGATAACAACCAATACGGATCCGCATGCCGCGATTAAGCTGGCCGTCTTTATTGTAGACTTTTCCAGGGCGGTAGAGGCTGATGATTAATGGCCCTCCGACGCGCTCTAAAGCCGCTGAGAAGTCTTTGCATTCAGGTTGAATTTGGTCGAAACGTGCAGCATAAAAGCGAAACCATTGGCGGGTGTATATTAAGCCATTCTTACGGTCAACACGAATCGGTGCGCCTGCAGGCCAGAACAAGATTAATAGCCAAGGTAACACCGTGATTGCCATGCTACCGTAAACGAAACCGAAGCGGAAATGATATCTTGGAAGTTGTTCTTCATAGAACTCATCATAATCTGGCATTGGAATGCCTCTATATTCTCGACTAGGCCTTAATGATTCGTAATGCTCTTTTATTCTTTCCTCGTACTTAAATACTTGTGTTCTTTTTTCAATAAAGTTTTCATCAAAGAGATTAAACCAGGTGGCTGGGATGAGCAAACATACACCAATAATATAGAGATTAAGCTTCTGGAAAAGTACAGCGAAGCGTTTGATATCCAAGGTATTATCTGTGTAGGTTTTGATAGATTTTGCTATGGCGTTAAAAAGTCGCATGGTTGCCTCTTTTTTTATTAGTTATTGCGAGCCGCATGATAGAGATAGGTGTCATCAAGGTTCTTGGATTTGCCGTGAGGGTCAGTGTACTCTACGGATAAAGTTAAACTATGATAATTATCACTGACTAAGGATGATAGGTCGACTTGTATGACAGGGGAACCCTTTTCAGCCATAAAAGGTATATTTCTGTGGTGTTCGAAACCAAGAGTTGGTCTATTTGTATACTTACTAGACCCAAGAGATGTTTCCAAAACTGTGATGTTAAGTGAGCGTTGATTGCCTGCTTCGTTAAAGCGGGGTAGGAATAACTGAAAAGCTTCGCCTCGTTTAGTAATATTCTGTACTCTGGTTTGTAAGAAGAGATCTTCAAAGTTGCGCATTTCTTGCTCAAAGAAATCTTTCATATCACTATGCAGAGGATCACTTGAGTCTGCTAGGGATTTTGAGCTAGTAATTAATCTTTCAACTGCTAAGCGGTCAACTTTCTCCCCCCAATAATAATCTGATTTACCCCAAAAGCTTTTGTAAGCCCATTCTTCGACTGGGTTGAGGGAGCCAAACCATTCGGTGATAAGGCCAACGGCTATAAGGATGATGGCGATACCTATACCAATCGGGCCGATGAGGGCGCCTGCTAATAGCATGGCGGAGCCAAATGCAGCAATAGTATTGCCCCAGCCTTTGGCTTTGTTGCCGGTACTGAACCCTTCGTAGGCAGTAAAGGCGGTAAATAAGACGCCAATGGCACCAAAGGCTTTACCTGCAAATTGTGATATTCGTGCTCCTGAAATCGCGCCGACTCTTACTCGTGAGCTTAAATTGGCAATCGGTTTTAATGTAGAGTTGTTGCCCAATGTTTTATACAGCTTTTGAGATAAACCTTGTGATGAGGTTGTTACAAAATTACCGTTAGCGAAGGTTTGGCGGCATTCATAGATATCATTGATAATTGAGCCTGTGGCAACAACAAGATTAAGATAGGTATTTTCCGCTATTTTTCCGACTTTGGTTTGCGCGGTTTGGTTATTGCGACCCTCGAGGATAAAGTAGATTCCTGAGAAGTTAAGGAAAGCAGATAGCCCAGCCATACTGAATCGGGTGTCTAATTGTGAGGCGGCTTTTTCTTGAAAGCCAGCCGATGGATAAAATTCACCTTCGATAGAAATATATTGTAGATCAATAGTATCGATATTTTGTGTGTTACTGACGGTTCTGCCTAAGTTTTGTTGTGACTGGACCATATTAGTATTTTGTCTAGTAATATTGGTTTCGCCTGCGGAAAATAAATTATTGGATGTTTCAGGAAGCATTCCGTTTTTGATAACGTCTTCAACATCAGTAATTTTTAGCGGTCGTTGATTAAAGTCATCAATTCCATAAAGCTTTTCAAGCGTTTCCATAAACGCTGGGTTCGAGTATTGGAGCTGAAGCTTTCCTAGTTCAGGCCCATTAATTTTTAGGAAGGAATCAAACGACTCTGCTGCACCAAGCGCCTTATCCAAACGTTTCTGGACTCCTGTCTTGACGAGATCAGCAACCTTAGCCCAAACTTTTAGGTAGTCATTGATGGTTCTACCCATAGCAGTACTGCCACCTGTTTGGGCAATGGTTTCAATTTGATATTTTGAACCAGGAATTGTGTTTCCAACGCCTAAATAAATTTGATTTAATAGCTCCGAGGCGTAGGTGATAAGCTCGAGATCTTTCGTCTCAGAAGATCCTGTGACTCCAGAAAGGGCGAAATCAATTTGCTTGTGGATGGAGTAGTTTTGATTATGAGCAATACTGACTTTGTGAAGGTCTAGTAAATTTTCTGCAATTAAGTCGAATTGCTGTTCACTGTTATAAAGTTCTTTCCAAAGCTTGTCATCGACAATGATATCGTCGTATATGAGGTCTTTAACCCAATTGGCATCATCAACAATGTCTTTAATTCTTTCAACGGCTCTAGCGGTCGTGAGGGGATATTGGTGAGCGAGGCTAAAAGCTGCTCTTTCGTTATCGTTTTTATGTATTCGCTCATTAATATCTAGAATACGACCCACAGGGTCGTGTAAAGCTACGATACGTCCTGTCGTTTGACTGTATTCGCAAGGAGCTATTTGATTAGGAGACTGAGGCTTTACTCCGGTGTGTGAGTCCGCATATTCAGTTAATGGACCAAATACCCCGCGAACAAATTCATCGACCATATTAGACTTAAAATCTACAACCAGATCCTGAAGCTTGCTTAATGGTGCTGAAAAAGGTGTTTCTTCTGCACCAAGCGACACTTGGGTGAACAGCTTCTCACGAAGGGCGCTATTATTTTCAAGCTGCTCAAAGAAATAAGCTGGCCAGCGGTGTTCGCTATAGGCAATCTCGATTTCTGTTGTTGTGTGTGGAACGAAAGCGTAAGGATAGGTTCGAGAATCATTCAGCCTCCACTGTCCTGAGGCATAACCATCAACCCACTCATAGAGTTTGAAGACATACTGACCGCCAACGTTAATATCGGTATCTGGATGTCTAAGATAGAAGGGAATATCGTTTCCTGTGTTGACGTTACTAGAGTTAGCGTCACCTGCTTCTGTGTTATAGCGAAATATTAACCATTTGCCCTTTTTAGTATCGGTTCTTGTATTCTCATCTTCAACACCATTTTTTGCGAAAATGTAAACAAAGCCTTGTCGAATGCGTCGAAACTCATGATCAACTTCATTATGCAAATTATCTTCAGCACTTACATTCCTGTAACTTTTAGATATTTCAGTTAATACAGTCGGTTTAATCGCAAACCTTACTGGAAAAATTGGAATAATGTTTTGATCGCATGGGGCGACTGGGTCATTGGCTGATTGCGTTGATGATAAGTTTTCACGTGACATGGGTTATCCTTGTGTATTCGTTCCTGTGGTGTAACGTTGGACAGCGTCTTTAGTGCTTTCATAGAGAAGTTTGGATTTTTCTAGATGGCTGGTTTTTTGTTCAGATAAGTATTGTTCAATTTGCGACAAGTCAAAATGGTGAGTTTGCGCCATTAATTTTGCATAGCAGTAATCATAAAGTGCTCGGGGGGAGGTATAACCTTCCTTTAACCCTTCTTCACACCATTGGTTGATCTGGTTGCTTTCAAGGTTTGAACTTTCTTGAGGAAAGTCTTGTCGCAACTCAGCTTCAATAATTTTCTTATTTTGCGTCCAACGATAGTCTTTAAAAAACTCGAATTCGGCTTGGGTTAGTGTGACCTTTCCGGTGTGTTTAAGGCCGTGGTTCTGCTGAATGCGGTAAGCATTAGCGTTATTGCCATTATTGTCTTCGCAGTAAAAGGTGTGGATGAGTTCATCGTCACCACTGGCACCGTACCATTTTGCTATGCGCTGAGGCCATCGTTGAATGGATTGTAAGTAATGGTTCATGGTGCGAGGGTCGAAAAAACGAAAGTAAAACCACTTATTCGTGTCGTCTTGAATTTTGATGAATTTTTTTAGATGGAAGACGATTTTGTCGATGCGTGATTTACTTTGAATAATAATAGCAGTGTGCTTTCCCCAGTGATTCACGAAGAAATCGCGATGAAATTTCGGAATTTGGTCATTATCATCGACTTGTGCTTTCGTCAGGGTGATGTCGATGACATAGGGTGCCTGCTGCTTGAGCTCTTGAGCTATCCGCCCTGAGTAAAGTGAACGTGTGTCGAGTTCGTTATAATCGTCTATATCAAAGGTTTTCGTTAACTGACCTCTTGCGGAGGCATCGACCAGTAAATAGGTGTAAGCATCATCTTTAAATAATTGTTCTTTTAGGGCTGGGTTAATCCAAGGCTGTTGCCAAGATGGTTTTGTTGAATCTCGTTCTAAGCGAGCGTCATATTTCGCAATGTTTAAGTATGAGGGGCCTTCCGAGTTGATGTTCTTATTGTCTGATTGAATCGGTTCTAGCTCACTCAGTGCGAAGCCTTGTCGCGCGGAATCAGCAGCAAGTTTGATACTCTGTTGATCGTAATGGTCCATGCGGTCAAGGTGGTCTTGTATCAACCTACTGTACTCAATGGACTCAAGGGAGAATGACTGATTTGCAGCCAGAGCATGAATCCGGCGATGGAGATCAACTTCATCGCTCGCATTGCAGGCAATCTGAATCGAGTATTTTTTTATGATGCCATTTGGGTCTGAATGATTGACTAAACAACGGCTAATCCATGTATATTCTTGACGCAAGACTTCCCTCTATCGTGCAGATTCTTAACCCAGTTATTTTATCCGCAGAGTTCTGCGCTGTTAATTAAAGAACGAATGACTTTTATAGAGTGTGAGCAATATCACACATCTCAAAAATATCTGATATTGTTTCTATGTTATTGCAGCCGAACTATGCTTCAAGAACTTTTGTCTTATTTCCCAGCAACTTGGAAAAGACCTGTTGTGCTGTTTCTGCATCTGAGCTGGTGTAAAAAAGATCCCGTTGGTGTGGCTCGTTATTAAACAAGTCATGGGTGGCGAGTACGCGGGTGAGCTGAAGGGATACAGCATCAGCAGTGTCCAATAATTTCAAGGGAGCTGCGCCAGCGGCTTTTTTGATGCTTTTTGCGAGGAAAGGGTAGTGGGTACAACCTAAAACGAGAGTGTCGACCTTGTAGTTAAGGAAAGGCTGCAAGTAATCACTGATGAGTTGCATGGTTTTAGGGCTATCTAAGTCGCCAGCTTCAACTTGTTCTACGAAACCATGACAGGCTACTTGGTGAATAGAAACGTCTCTGGCGAATTGCGCAACTAAACGCTGGTAACGGACGCTATCCAAGGTGTTTTCGGTGGCGAAAACGCCAATATGCCCTGTCCGAGTTAGAGAGGCTGCGGGCTTTATTGCAGGTTCGATAGCGATTATTGGTAAGTCATATTCTGTTCTTAACCAGTCAGCCATAAGCGCGGTTGCCGTGTTGCATGCGATGACCATAGCTTTGGCGTTGTGTTGCAAAAAAAACTCAGCGATATGCTGGCAGCGTTTATGCAAACTTTCCTTGGGTAATTTGCCATAAGGCGCATAGGCAGAGTCTGCAAAATAGACGATGTTCTCGTTCGGTAAATGCTTACGAATAGCTTGATATACCGAGAGGCCACCAACACCTGAATCAAAAACACCAATAGGATTGTTCGTCATAAATGTTCTCAATTAGCTGATGACGGCGGGTAGCCAGGTTGATAGTTGTGGCCAAAATGCGATTAACGCAAGAACAATAGCCTGAATGCCAATAAACGGAATAACACCACGATAAATTTGTGCGGTTCTAATCTCTTTGGGCGCGACGCCTCGAAGGTAGAACAGCGCGAAACCAAAGGGCGGCGTTAGGAATGATGTCTGAAGGTTAATGGCGATAAGTACGCCAAGCCAAATCGGATCGGCCCCCATCATCAACAAAACCGGACCAATGATTGGAACCACGACAAAAGTGATTTCGATAAAGTCGAGAATAAAGCCGAGTAAGAACATCACCACCATGACGATCAATAGTGCCGTGAACAAGCCACCTGGCAATTCTGTGAAGAAGTGACGAATCATTTCATCGCCACCATACATACGGAATACTAATGAGAAAATTGAAGCGCCAATTAGGATCAAGAAAACCATACTGGTGGTCTTAACGGTCGACCTCATGACGTCTTGTAGCCGCTGGAGAGTCAGTTGCTTTCTCATCAGCGCTAGCAAGATAGCACCAAAAGCACCGATAGCCGCCGCTTCCGTTGGGGTCGCAATCCCGTAGAGGATTGAGCCAAGAACGGCGACGATCAGAATCAGCGGTAACGATAGACTTTTAATGGCGCGGAAGATGGCTTGTTTTAGCTCGGCTTCGTCAATTTCCATGGCCGGCGCATCTTTCGGACGACGCCAAGCGACAAATGCTATGTAAAGCATGTAGCCAACAACCAGCATCATGCCAGGAATCACGGCGCCCATGAATAAGTCACCGATAGAGGCGACTTGCTCGGTTTCAAGGCCTTGGCTCTTTGCTTCGGTCATGGCGTTAGCTAATACATCACCCAGTAAAACTAAAACGATAGAAGGGGGAATAATTTGGCCTAAGGTTCCGGAAGCGCAAATCACACCGGTAGCCAGTTCCGGTTTGTAGCCACGCTTTAACATTGCAGGAAGGGACAATAGCCCCATGGTGACGACGGTCGCACCAACAATGCCGGTGCTGGCGGCCAAGAGCATGCCAACGATGGTGACGGCAAAACCCATGCCACCGCGCAGTGTGCCGAAGAGTGTTGCCATCGACTCTAATAGATCTTCTGCGATTTTGGTTCGCTCCAGCATCAGCCCCATGAATATAAACAGCGGGACTGCAATTAAGGTGCTGCGATCCATGATTTTAAAGAGTCGGCCTGCCATGAAGTTCAACTGCACGGGCTCTAATAAGCCGGTCATGGCCCCTATGGCGACAAAAATTAAAGAGGTTCCAGCTAGCGAGAAAGCGACTGGATAACCCCACAGCAAAACCCCACAAACCGCTAGGAATAAAAGGAGCGGCATTAACTCAAACATGGCCATGCTCCTCTTGTTCGTGTGCTTCAGGTGCAATAAAAGCAGGCTGGCTAGACCAGCCTGCAAGGAATATCATGCACTTCATTGAGTCAGAAAGGCCTTGCAGGATAAGCGCTAGAGGCATGGCTAACAGTAATGTTTTAAGAGCATACATGAGAGGGATGCCGCCGGGCTGGTTGGAGCCTTCGTTGAGCGCCCAACTAAAAGCCACATAATCTTTGCAGTAGATAAAGATAAAAACACAAACAGGTAATAACAGACATAAAAACCCAACGATATTAACAACAGCTTTCTTCTTAGGAGAAAAGTTCTGATAAAACACATCAACCCGGACGTGGTCATTGTGCTTGAGCGCATAGGCCGCACCTAGCATGAAGACGATGGCATGCATGTAAGTAACGGACTCTTGAAGTGCAATAGCGCTTAGATCGAACCAGTTACGAAGAACCAGAACTAAAACAACGGTTATTACCATGAATAAAGTCAGCCAAGCAATGAGCCGCCCCATCCATTCGGTAAAACAGTCTAGAAGTCTCGTTAAAGTGAGCGTCGTTGATTTTAGCATTATGACTCTTTTGTACTCTGCTCTTATGTTGCTCCATAAGTTATCCACAGCGAAGTTATAGTGTAAACTCACTGTTAGTTAAAGTGCAGCCTTTATTTGGCTCGATAACCTATTGAATTGTATGGATTTAAAATTCTGTTTTCGCTCCCCAAAGCAAAAACTTTCTATTTTTTACTGAGCTCTTCATATTAGTAAAAACTTTTTCACAAAGTTATCCACAGAAAATGGAGTGCTGTGGAAAAAATAATCAAACACAGAAAAGCAAAGATACTGTAAATTATGCTAAAGATCCAATGTGTTAGCTAAGATACGACCAGAGGGCATAATATTTGGAATAATATTGGTCAAAGTTCGTTAAGATAAGGAAACTAAATAAATGACTCGTTAGATAAAAGCGAGCATTGGGCATCATCATTGGGCCTCACTGGACTATAAGGGATACATTATGAAACATGAGACTGTAGTAGCATCAAAGCTGCTGAAATTCGCGAGAATATTGAGCGTTACAGCCTTGTCGGCTTTGGCATTGTTAGGACCAAATCTAGCGACTGCAAAGCTTGATAAGGCTAGCAGCGATAAAACTGAAGAAAGTCAGCTAGATCCATATTTTAAGGCTCTGGCTGATAATAATCGCTTACTTGGTCACATGGCTTTGTACAAAGGTAATGACAAAGTCTACAGCACGACGCTAGAAGCTGCTGGTGGTGAAACCCTGAAAAATGATAAGCAGTTAAAATACAAAATAGGGTCCATTACGAAAACCTTCACAGCGACTCTAGTCTTCCAGCTTATTGAAGAGGGTAAATTAAGCCTGGACACAACTTTGGACAGTTACTATCCAAAAGTGGCTAACGCTGACAGGATTACAATCCAACAAATGTTGAATCATCATTCAGGGATCCATAGCTATACCGATGATCCTAACTTCATTAGCTACCATATGTCGCCGCAGGACAAGACCTTTCTGGTCAACAAGATCCAAGGCTTTGATGCTGATTTTGAGCCAGGCGAAAAAGGCGCGTATAGCAACAGTAACTACTTACTTCTGGGCTATATACTTGAGGAGATTGAAGAGAAATCTTATGCAGAGTTATTAGAAAATAAGATATTCAAGCCATTAGGAATGAAGGACACTTTTATAGGCAAAGCCATTAACCCGAAAAATGCGGAAGCTTATTCGTACCAGTTCAATGGTGAAAAGTGGGAAGAAGTTCCACAGTGGGATATGTCAGTGGCTTATTCGGCGGGAACTTTAGTCTCGACTGCAGATGATCTAAACCTTTTTATTACGGGATTGTTTGAAGAAAAACTCATTGAGTCATCGAGCTTAGAGCAAATGATTGAGTTAGAAGATGGTTTTGGTAAAGGTATATTCGGCACTAAATATAAGCTGGGCGACTCTGAGCTGCAGGGTTATTGGCACAATGGCGGCATTGAGTCATTTATTTCTCACCTTGCTTATTACCCTGAAAAAGATGTTAGCGTGGTGGTGCTAACCAACGGTTTGAACTATGACGTGCGCACGATCTACGAGAATATGTTGGATGCCTATTTCGGAAAAGACGTACCTGTGCCAGAGTTTGGTCAAGAAATTGAACTGGACGAAGAGGTTCTAAAGCCCTTAGTTGGTGACTACGAAAGCGAGACTCACCCACTCGATATCAGTATCAGTTTGCTTGAAGGTAAATTATATGCACAGGCTACTGGTCAAGGCGGCTTTCCTTTAACGGCTTTGAGTGAGAACACATTCGAATTCTCTAGAGCTGGAATTGAAATTGAATTTGATCGAGACAATGATCAGTTTGCTATTAAACAGGGTGGTCGTGCAGATGTATTCATCAAAGTGGACGGTGGTGAACCTACAAAAGCAGTAGAGGTACCGGTTGAAACGCTAGAGAAGTACGTGGGGACCTATCAAAGTGATGATTTTCCGCTTGATATCGAAGTAATGGTAAAAAATGGCAGCTTGTATGCGCAAGCGACTGGGCAGTCTGCCTTTCCGCTCACTCCGGTTAATCAAAAGAAGTTTTCCTTCAAGCTTGCTGATATCGTCATCGAGTTTGACGTGAAAAATAGACAGTTGACTATAACGCAGCGTGGAGTACCCAATATTTTGACGAAATAAAGACGCTAAGAAAGTCCTAAAAGCCCAGCATTCGCTGGGCTTTTTGTTTAAGAACGATTTACCCCAACTGTTTAAGCTCTTGCTTGAGGCTCTTAGCGGCATGCTCAAATTGCTGCAATAAGTTCTTAGCGACATCATATTGTAGATTAGACTCTTTTAATGCTTTAAGCATGGGTGTTGGAGTCGGATCTTGCAGTGCATGTGCCAGAAGTTCGGCCGAGACCACGTTGTGGAATGCCTCTAGACTGGGCTGTGGGCTTGGATCGCCAAAGAATGGTGGTGGGTCAGGAATGGGCCGCGGTATGGGCAACTTCGGTAAAAAACGAGCAATATACATTGCTTCAAACAACTCACGGAAGAAACGTTTAGACTCGCGACATTCAGCAGAATCGGGATCAATACTGCATGCAAACGGATTGACTGGAAAAGCCATAATAACCTCCTTTGTTAAATAAGACGCTTCATCATGAAGCGAATTAGAGTTAGCGCGAATGGATTGGCTAACGTTTAGACTTTAACAAAAACGGTATCATCAATCTTTATCGCTGTTCACAAAATGAACAATAATGGTTGATAGTAGGAACCATCAGAAACTTGCGTTACACTTAAACCAATTTCAGAAACTGTAAATCCTCATGTCAGAAAAACAAAGCCCTTTCATCCTTGTTGATGGTTCTTCGTATCTATTTCGTGCTTACCATGTGCCGCAGTTACAGCGCATGACCAATTCCGAGGGCATGATGACTGGCGCAGTATTTGGCGTCATCAACATGCTGAAAAGTCTGATTAATGAATATCAGCCGACACATATGGCGGTGGTGTTTGACGCTAAGGGCAAAACTTTTCGCAATGACTTGTACCCTGAATACAAAGCCAATCGCCCGCCGATGCCAGAAGACTTACGTCAGCAAATTGAGCCAATCCATCAGATTGTAGAAGCAATGGGCTTGCCTCTCCTCGTAATAGATGGGGTAGAGGCTGATGACGTGATTGGCACACTGGCCAAGCAAGCATGTGCCGAAGGCCGTGAAACGGTGATCTCTACCGGCGATAAGGACATGGCGCAGCTAGTCAGTGACAATGTGACTTTGATTAATACCATGGATAAAAATAACCCTGTCACGGATTACGACCGAGTGATTGAAAAGTTTGGCGTTAAGCCAGACCAAATTATTGATTTTCTGGCTTTGGTTGGTGATAAGGTTGATAACATTCCTGGGGTTAATAAATGCGGCCCGAAAACTGCGGTAAAGTGGCTGAATGAATACGGTTCGTTAGAAGGCGTGATGGAGAATGCGGATAAGATTGGCGGCAAGATTGGTGAGAATTTAAGAGAAGCGCTCGAGCAGCTACCGCTTTCTTATGAGTTAGCAACGATCAAGCTCGACTGTGATTTAGAGTTTAAACCGAGTGAGCTAAGCCTCAAAGAGCCAGAGCTTGCACAGCTCAAGGACTTGTATGGGAAGATGGAGTTTCGTCGTTGGTTAACGGAAGTACTAAAAGAGGCGGGCGAAGATCTTGCTGAAGGTGAGGATGAGGCTGAAGAGTCAGCGATTGACCGCAGTAAGTATGAAACCATTCTTACCCAAGAGGAACTGGATAAGTGGCTAAAAAAATTAGAGCAATCTGAGTTATTTGCCTTCGATACGGAAACCACCAGTTTAAATTATATGGAAGCTGATTTGGTTGGCATGTCCTTTGCGCTCGACAATGGTGAAGCAGCTTATTTACCAGTTGCTCATAGTTATATGGGGGCACCGGAACAATTAGACCGTGATGATGTTTTAAAGCAAATGAAATCGTTGCTAGAAAGTGAGGACATAAAAAAAGTAGGGCAAAACCTCAAGTATGATATGAGTGTTTTGGCTCGTTACGACATTACGCTCGGTGGTATCGAGTTTGATACCATGCTTGAGTCATACTGCTTGAATTCAGTTGCAAGTCGTCACGATATGGACTCCTTGTCTTTAAAATACCTCAATCATGCCACCATTAAATTTGAGGAAATTGCTGGTAAGGGCAAGAATCAGCTGACATTTGATCAAATCGAGCTAGAAAAAGCAGCCACTTATGCGGCAGAAGATGCAGACATTACTATGAAACTGCATCAAAAGATATGGGGAGATTTGGAGGGAGAGGAAGGTCCGGCGCAGGTATTCAGACATATCGAAATGCCATTATTGCGGATATTGTCAAAAGTTGAGCGTAATGGTGTGTTGGTTGACGGTAAATTGTTATTAGAAAAAAGCCGCCAATTCGAACAGCGACTTAAAGAAATTGAACTAGAAGCGTTCGAGCTTGCGGGTAAAGAATTTAATCTTGGCTCTCCAAAACAGTTACAAGCTATTTTGTTTGAAGAATTAGAACTTCCGGTGATTAAAAAAACACCGAAAGGACAACCCTCAACGGCAGAAGAGGTGCTACAAGAGCTTGCATTAGATTACCCGCTACCAAAACTAATCTTAGAGAATCGTGGTTTAAGTAAATTGAAATCGACTTATACCGATAAGTTGCCGAAGATGATTAACCCTGAAACTAAGCGCGTCCATACGTCATATCATCAGGCTATTGCGGCTACAGGACGATTATCATCGACTGAGCCAAATTTACAGAATATTCCGATTAAGTCACCAGAAGGGCGGAGTATACGTACCGCGTTTATTGCATCTGAAGGCTGTAAGGTTTTAGCCGCGGATTACTCGCAAATTGAACTGCGGATTATGGCTCATTTATCTCAGGACAAAGGGCTACTCAAAGCGTTTGAAGAAGGGCTGGATGTTCACTCAGCGACGGCTGCAGAAGTATTCGATGTAGACTTAGACGACGTTAGCCCTAATCAACGACGTGATGCCAAAGCGATTAACTTTGGTCTAATTTATGGCATGTCAGCTTTTGGTCTGGCAAAGCAAATAGATGCGGATAGGAATACTGCGCAGGATTACATTAATACTTATTTTGCACGATACCCTGGCGTAGAAGCCTATATGGACAGTACTCGAGAAAAGGCGGCTGATAAGGGCTATGTTGAGACTCTGTACGGCCGTCGTTTGTATCTCCCTGAGATCCACTCGAAGAACGGGATGCGTCGTAAAGCAGCTGAAAGAACGGCTATTAATGCCCCGATGCAGGGGAGCGCAGCAGACATTATCAAACTAGCGATGATCGAAGTCGATAAGTGGCTAAAAGATCAGCCGGGTATCAAGATGATTATGCAGGTTCATGATGAATTGGTGTTCGAAGTCGAAGAAAAATATCTGGATCTAGCGAAAGAAAAAATCCCTGAGTTAATGGAAAGTGTTGCAGAACTATCAGTTCCGCTAATCGCAGAAGTTGATGTGGGCGATAACTGGGAAGAAGCGCACTAATAGTGCAGCTTTATAGAACCTAAACTTGCGCTATTTATCACTCAACGTGTGATTTAGCGCAGGTTTTTATCGCGATCATCGCTTAATGTCACACTTTGAAATTTTCTTTACACAACCTTACAAAAATCTTGAAACAAACCACCTAAACGCGAGTCTATTTAAGTGAGCACAATGAAGTGCTCCCCGCGACTCCCTCCTTACAGCGGGACTTTGCAATTCGGCCTCCCCAAGCTGAATTGCGCATTTGGGGTGGTACCTATGTTCCCTCAGGCCACCCCTTTTTTTATGCCTGTGTTTTTTAGTCCGTTATCAAGAAGAGTTGGAAATTTAGGTTCAGTTACAGTTAGAGACATATAAAAGCCAGCGTTAGCTGGCTTTTATTATTAAGCGATTAAATTAGGATTAGGCTTGGGTCTTAAGCGCTTCAAACTCTTCAAGTTTATGCAGGCCTTCGAAAGCTGGTTCACGCTCTAATTCGTCGGCTAGTTTGGGGGCTTTTTCAATGGCAATCTTAATGTCGTTAATTGCTTCTTGTGTAGCACCGTTGGCTGCGTTGGCGCAAGCACGTTGCCAGTAAGCTAGGCCGTAATCTTCATCTTGGTCGATGGCGCGATTAGCGAGACTAAAGGCCCATTCATAATCCCCAAGTTCGTAAGCAGCATCCGCTTTATAAATTAAAGCCTCGATGTCTTCAGGACTGATCGCAAGGATTTCATCAAACAGTTTTATCTTTTGGTGCATATTGGTCTCAAGGCCAGCTCGCATCCAAATAGAATGAATTTCGTTGGATTTGGAAATATCTTCTTGTGCATCAATGATTTCTTGTGAGCGTTTACGCAGCTTACCTTCTAGTTCGTGTAGCCGGTCTTCATACTCGCTGGTAAGTTCGTTGATTTTAGTTTCAACCACTTCATTGAGCTTGCTGCGAACGTCCCGCATTGAGCGCCAACCCATCAATACTAAAATTGAAGCAGCGGTGGTAATAATGATGAACATGTTATTCAAGGTATCAGAGGTATAGCGAATAATTCGATCGGAGGCATCGAGTTTCGCGTGAGCTACCTTTTCTTCCATGTCAGCACGAAGTGCCTGTTGATCTTGGCGTACCGATTTCAGCTCATCAAGAATATAACGCTCTATCAGCGGTTGATAGCTGCTGGTTTTCTGTGTCTGTTGTGGAGGCGATTCGTTGTCTTGTTCGTTGGTCTCAGCGGCAAGGGTGGCTGCGCTAAACATTAAAAGAAAAACAAAAGAAATCGTATGGAATAGAGGCTTAAGCATAGCGTTTAGTCCTTATCATCTGGAGGCGGCGCATCGGTAGCGTACCATGCATCAAGTTTAGCGAGAAGCTGATCTAAACCATGCTTCTTGGTAGAAGAAAAAGCTTGTACACTTGCTTCGGGGTGAAGTTCACTGACTTGTTTTTTACACTGTAACAGGGCTTTGGATTTTGCACCTTGCTTGAGCTTATCGGATTTGCTTAATAAGCAATGTACTGGCAGCCCAACTTCATGAGCCCAAACCAGCATTTGCTGGTCAGTGTCTTTGAGGAAGTGACGAATATCCATTAAAAGCACTAAACCGCGTAAGCATTGGCGTTCTTGCAAGTAGCGAGACAGCTCTTCCTGCCATAATAGTTTCGTCGCTTCAGGAACTTTAGCATAACCGTAACCGGGTAAATCGATTAAGCGTGCGTCTTCGTCGAGGGTGAAAACGTTAATAAGCTGTGTCCGACCAGGAGTTTTACTGGTTCGAGCTAGGCTTTTTTGTTGTGTCAGGGCATTCAAAGCGCTGGATTTTCCAGCATTGGAGCGTCCTGCAAAGGCAACTTCTATGCCCTCATCGGCTGGGAGTTGGTTGATTTTTGCCGCGCCCAGTAAGTATTTAGCTTTTTGATAATGCATAAATATAGTTTTTTTGCCTTTGGATATTGGCATTTTAACGGTTACTTCCCTATAATTCACCGAGCTTTTCGATTTTATTTTGTTGGCGGCGAGAGTGTCGCGAACAGTTTTTATATTTTAGTAGGTAACCTGATGAAAAAGTTAGCTATTTTTGCTTTTGTTTTTGTAGCGTGGAGTGCACCAACTACGGCCCTAGAGGGTGATGTAGCGAAAGGTGCTGAATTGGCTTCTACTTGTGCCGCTTGTCATGGCAAGGACGGTAACAGTGGTAATCCAATGTGGCCTAAGTTAGCAGGTCAGAATGAAGAATACCTTGAGAAGCAGATTAAAGACTTCCAAGCTGGTACAGAAGACCCAACTCAAGGCCGTTATGACGCTTCTATGGCGCCGATGGTTAAAAATTTGAGCGAGCAAGACATTGCTGATTTGTCAGCATATTTTGCTTCGCAAGAAACGCAGATGGGTGCTGTGAAAAAAGAATTCTTGGACTTAGGTAAGAAAATCTATTTCCAAGGTGATGCTGAGCGTAAAGTTCCTGCCTGTGCCGCCTGCCATGGTGCGACGGGTCAAGGCTTGAATCTAGCGGGCTATCCTGCAGTTTCTGGTCAGCATCCTGAATATGCGATTAAGCAGTTGAAAGCATTCTCACATGGTGACCGTGCTAATGATTCGAACGCTATCATGCGTGATATCGCCATTCGCATGTCAGATCAGCAAATTGAAGCTGTTGCCCACTTCATGTTGGGTTTACACTAATTGACTTGCATTTAGCGCAAGATTCAAGGTAAAAAGGCGACTTATAGTCGCCTTTTTTATTGGCCGTCTACGTGTAAAGAGCGGTCAGAAATAAAGATTGGTTTAGTAAGCAGGGTAATGGGATGCGTAAATTAATAACAGTGTTAGCGCTATTGATACTTCAGACAATGATGGTTCAAGTGGCATCGGCTGAGTTCGAAGAAGGTGAGGATTACTGGCAGATCGCTCAAGTAGAAGACATTTCCGCTGCGACAGGTGATAACCTGTTTTTTACGTGGTTAGGCTGTGATTCATGCCGCAAGATCGAAGCGGAATTGTCAACGGAGCTCGAAAACTTTGAAATAGTACCCCTGATTGCTCGCCAAGAATGGCGTCCTGCGGCAAAGGCTTTCTATGTTATTGAGATGTTGGAAGGTGAGCCAGACGCCTTATCAAAGTTGAAGCAACAAATTGATGCTGGTGAACTTGATCCTAAGGATCAAGAAGCACTGTTTGAGGCAATTTTTGAGCTAGGCTTTGATAAAGAGGCGGTAGCGGAGCTACTGGAAGATCGCCGTTTGTATGATCGTATCAACCAAGCTGAGGCATTGGCCAAAAACTATGCCATTCAATACGCACCGACAGTTGTGGTAAAAGGGCAGTTTGCCACGGATGCACGTAGCACCATGACTATAAAGAAGTTTCGGGACGTTCTAAATTACCTCAAGTCCTTGTAAGCTCCCGTGCTGATTATCCGCTAGTCGGCACTCAAGGTTTTCTCGTTACTGTGATGGCTGGCGTTATACAGAGCCGCCAGCGTTGCAGAACGAAATTCTCGACGATATAAAACGCCAACTACTAGAGTGGCAGCGACCATAAATACCACTGGGTTGAAGAACCAGCCGAGCGTTGCTAGCGCGAAAGTGTAGGCGCGTAGGCCATAATTAAAGGAATTAGACGCTCTGCTCAATAGCCAGTTTGTGTGTCGAATAAATATATCTCTGTCTTCCGCTGGATCCTCGATGTCGGGAGCCGAGCCAAAAAGAACAATTGCAAAATTATACTGACGCATTGACCAAGTAAACTTAAAAAAGGCGTAAGCAAAAGTCACAACCAAAATAAGGATCTTCAATTCCCAAGTAGCTCTGGAGTCAATTTCAATCCATGGCAAGGCTTGAAGAAGCACAATAGCTTTTTCCGTCGAGCCCAGAACGGTTAATAAACCGGCAATAATAAAAATGGTGGTGGAAGCAAAAAAGGTCACGTTACGCTGCAAAATTCCCAGGCCACTGATATCAGCCATACGCATTTCTCGCTGAATCATTCTTTCCAACCATTCGACACGATTAGCCTCAAGCTGATTGGCGATGGTGGAACTATTTCTTTGTTTGATGCGAGCGAAATAGGTGTAGCCGATCCAACACAGCAAAAACCATGTTAGTGCGATCCAGTCCAAAAGTGGCATGAATGAGAAAGTCATAGGGTTTAATTTTCAGTGGTTACGGTTGCAATCATTAGGCTAAAAGTGCCATGCTTTATACATTAATACAAGCGAATATTAATCATCAGATTCATAAAGGAAAGTCATGCGAAATACTCTAGAGCAGGCTAA
>Ga0208833_1000024_pt1 | contig 50901 bp, 38 predicted proteins | sample DeeseametaMP1788_FD_184181 | JGI IMG/M metagenome (GOLD analysis project Ga0208833, IMG submission 184181) | Marine microbial communities from the Deep Pacific Ocean - MP1788 (SPAdes) | ecosystem: Environmental > Aquatic > Marine > Oceanic | place: North Pacific Ocean | collected 2011-05-03 | reverse complement strand
CTAGTCTTATTTAATACTTAAACGCCTAACCTCATGATTATAAAGAGTTTGTTGTTTTTTATTCTTTAAAATGACGATTAAGAGTTAATTGATAAGTGACCGTTTTGAAAATAGTTTAAGAATAAGCGGCCTATTTTAGCTAAATCCATGAAAAAGGCCAGCTAAGTTAGTGCTCAGCTGGCCTTGTAACAGTGCTTATTCGAGTTCTATCACTAGGAAGTCACTACCGACACCTTGTCGAACGATTAACACAGCCACTTTTCCTTTATCCGGTAACGAAGCCACCGCTCTCTGGAAATCTTCTAAAGAAGTAATAGCGGTACGATGCAACTTCTGGACAATATCGCCTTGACGCAATCCAGCACGAGCTGCAGGGCTATCTTTATCGACGTCACGAATGATCACGCCTTTATCAATACCCGTTGCCTCTTTTAGATCGGGTGTTAAGGCAGTGACGGCAATACCCAGCTCCTGCTTGCCAGTATCAGAGTTCGATGTAAACTGTCCATTAGCATCGCTCAGCGTCACTTCGACAGTTTCTGTATCTCCATTACGGACAATGGTTAGCTCAACTTCTTCGCCTGCAGGCATTTGCCCAATATAAAACGGCAGATCCTGTGCTTTACGTACGCGCTTACCATCCACTTTGATCACGACATCGCCGACTTTAATACCTGCTTTATCAGCCGCCATGTCAGGAAGTACTCGTGTCACTAAGGCACCGCCCACATCATCCAGCCCAAACGCATCGGCTTTATCTTGATCAATCGGCCCAAACGTAACTCCAAGGAATCCACGGTTCACTTTGCCGTCTTTTAGCAACTGTTGGCGGACATTATCAGCAAGATCGATAGGAATAGAGAATGACAAGCCACTACTGATCATTGGGTTGAAAATCATTGAATTAATTCCAACGACTTCACCGTCTAAATTGATTAATGGGCCGCCTGAATTACCGCGGTTAATTGCAACATCCGTTTGGATAAAAGGAACATACTGGGAACCCACTTCACCCCGACCTTTTGCGCTAACAATACCAGCAGTTACCGTTTGCTCTAAATTGAAAGGCGCACCAAAGGCTAACACCCACTGTCCGACTTTTAGATCTTTCGTGGTGCCTAAATCAAGAGCATTAAGATCTAAATCTCCCGAATCAATTTTAAGTAACGCAACGTCTGTATTGGCGTCGCTACCTACAATTTTGGCATCAAACTCACGTCCATTATAAAGTTTAACGACTGGAGTTTCCGCCCCATCAATCACGTGATGATTGGTCAAGATATAACCGTCGTCATCCACTATGAATCCTGAACCGCCACCTCGGCCCACTACTCGGCCCCAGCGCTTCACCTCAACTTTCACACTGACAACGCTCGGTTGAACTTTTTCAACCAACTTTGTGAAATCAGGAAATGAATCTGCTTGTGCACAGCCTGATAAAACCACGAGCCATGCCACAACAGTAATTGATAATAAACGCTTCAACATTTTGCCTTCTCCGCAACGATTGTTTTAACTGTTATATCAAAGAGGGTTTACTACTAACTCTTTGAAATTAGTAATAATTAGAGCCTGACGTAGGACTAAGGTTCCAGCAGTTTTAGTAGCATCTAGTCAGAAGATGTTACGACTTGTGTCACCGCAATCGGTCTCTTGACAATTTTCAACAATACAGGCTCTAACTGTTGTTGTGCAGACTGACGGTTGGCAAACCAACGAACGCCTAAGAAGCCAACAGTTAGTCCAATCACAGCACTGACAATTGACGCCAGTTCCGTAAGGTTCGGCAGGAATAATGAAGATAAGGTTAGTGCGAGAATCAAGCAAAGTAACGGAAACAGATACACAACCAAAGATGCCTTGAGCACTAAGTCTTCAGGAATACCTACTTCTACCTCATCATTAATATGGGCGCCCAATGAATTTTTTAAAGGTGTGACAAAAACTTTGTGTGAGAAGGCTTTATTAACAATACCACTACCGCAGGTTGAGCTCACCTTACAGCTAGAGCAACCTGTTCTTGACTGAGTCTGGACCCAAACGGTATCGCCTTCCGCGGCGACGACCTGCCCTACCTCTACAAACATATCTCTATAAAATCTCTATTTACATGCATTTAGGTCGATAAGAATCTTTCGCCCATAAAAAAACCCATCTCGCGATGGGTTCATTGTAGCCTATATTCAAAAGACCAACCACTGTGCGGAGGGCAAAGCACAGAAGCGTAAGGGCTACTTCTTATCTGTATTATCCGGTTGTTCAGCGCCATCGTTGACACGCATTGGCACCTGTACAGGAATCACTTTCTGGTTACTGACGACGCGCACTGTAGGCAGACTACTGGCACCAGTAATTTTTCGAGTTAGTGCTTCATGCTTCAAAAACATATCATGCATCATCTGCAATTCTTGGCGATCTGCCGTCGAAGCTAATGTTGTCGCTACCATTTCTGAGGTAGCTATCGATTGAGTAGCTTCCGGTTGAGTAGCCCCAGGTTGACTTACAGCGTAATTCGACTGAATGGCATTGTTAGACACGCCAGGCTGCGTATTAGCAACGCTAAATAGCGCCACAATCGCCACAGACGCTGCAATAGCGAAACCGCCGACCTGTTTCCAAACACGAGAAGGAAATGGAATGACATTGCTCTTCGGTGTTTCTTGCTGTGCGCCATGACTGGCTTCCTCAGCAACGGCCTTGCTCACTCTCGCTGAAATATCCAAGTCCATGTGCTGTACTTCGTCTCGCATGACTTGGCCAATCATATGGTAACGAGCCCATACAGACATAGACTCACTGCCTTGCTCCAAGCTAGGTTCTTGATCTTGAAGATCAGTCCTGCCATCGACCCAGGCAGATAAAATCTCTTTATCAAAATGCTTTGTGTTGCTCATTACCTTTTACCTTTTATCACGCTTTTACTGTTTTCTAGGCCTTTTTGTAAGCCTATTCAAACCGATAAAGCATTGCAAACCATTGAATTTTTTACTATTTCACTAATTATCAAATATCAATGCCACTAATTTACTTCTCATTACTTATACCAATTGACTGAGTCGACTGTAAAAAGTTCACAGTTTTTGTAAAAAAGTTTGTGCATTCAGTATCATTTCAGTTAGCCCTACCAGCTCAAGAACGCCAGCCCTGCTCTAGCAAAGGCGCTATCTTTTGATCAATCGCGTCTCGCGCTCTGAAAATCCTCGAGCGTACCGTCCCAACAGGACAATCCATTGACTCAGCAATTTCTTCATAACTGAGACCATCGATCTCACGTAACATAATCGCGGTACGCAAATCCTCTGGTAACTCGTCAATGGTTTTGAAGATCATTTCTTTCACTTCATCGCGGAACATCAGTCGCTCTGGGCTACCGCTGTCTCGTAGCGCATCACCACCATCGTATTGCTCTGCATCCGCTGAATCAATATCACTACCGGGCGGCCGACGACCTTGCGACACTAAGAAATTCTTAGCCGTATTAATCGCTATTCGGTATAACCAGGTATAAAAAGCACTGTCACCCCGAAAATTGGGTAAAGCTCGATACGCCTTAATAAAAGCTTCTTGTGAAATATCCATGACTTCATCTTGATCACGGACAAACCGTGAGATCAAGTTCATGATGCGCTTTTGGTATTTAACAACCAACATATCAAAAGCTTTCTTATCGCCGCTTTGGACTCGGTTTACTAGCTCTGAGTCTATATCAGCCTCAGACATATTGGCCTCTACTTAGTTGTCCACGTCTCATCAATTGTCCCCGTTCTTGTTCTATTTGCAGGGCAAATATTGTATTTATGGTGTCTTTTAATGCTTCGTTGCTATAAGTCGTTTTATAGAAAAAACTAACTGAAAACAAGTGACTGTGGTAAAGTCCGCATTAACTTATAGCTTATTTTGCTAGGAAAACCGTTTGGTTTCCACTGGTTCGTAAAGAACACAGACCCAGTTAACACAAGAAAAGTTCCGTCACGGTAAAAATTCAATGTCTCAGGCTAACCAGGATCACATCCATTCCACTGATGTTTTAGTCATCGGCAGCGGCGCTGCGGGTCTTTCTGTCGCTTTACGCTTAGCGCACAAGGGTAAAATTACCGTTCTCAGCAAGGCCGAAGTCACCGAAGGCTCCACTTTTTACGCTCAAGGCGGTATCGCGGCTGTATTGGACGAAAACGACACCGTTGACTCGCATGTAGAGGACACCTTAATCGCTGGGGCTGGATTATGTCACGAAGACGCCGTTCGATATACCGTAGAACATTCTCGTGAAGCCATTGAGTGGTTAATTGATCGTGGAGTAGCTTTCAGTAAAGAAGATGAGCATTACCATTTAACTCGTGAGGGCGGCCATAGCCAACGTCGAATTATTCACTCTGATGATGCTACTGGTCGAGCTGTTTCCACCACCTTAGTGGCGGCGGTACAAGCTGAGCCCAATATTAACATTCTTGAAAACTATATCGCTGTAGATCTAATCACGGGCGACAAACTGGGTTTAGAGCACAGTCGCTGCCAAGGCGCTTATGTCTTAAATCTAAAAGAGGATCGCGTTGAAACCATACGCGCCCGCTTTGTGGTGCTAGCCACAGGTGGCGCCAGCAAGGTTTATCTCTATACATCCAACCCAGACGTTGCCAGTGGTGATGGCATTGCGATGGCATGGCGGGCAGGATGCAGCGTGGCTAATTTAGAGTTTAATCAATTCCATCCTACCTGCCTGTATCATCCGGAAGCTAGAAGCTTTTTGATTACAGAGGCACTGCGTGGCGAAGGAGCATTACTGCGTAGGCCGAATGGCGAACGCTTTATGCCGGAATATGATGAACGTGCTGAGTTAGCGCCAAGAGACATTGTGGCCAGAACCATTGACCATGAAGTCAAAAAATACGGCTTTGAGTGTGTTTACCTCGATATTTCGCACAAAGAGCCCGAGTTTATCAAAAGCCACTTCCCGACGATTTATAAACAATGCCTTCAGTACGGTATTGATATCACCATTGATGCGATTCCTGTGGTACCCGCGGCGCACTATACTTGTGGCGGCGTCTGCGTTGATACCAATAGTCGCACCGATATTGAGGGGTTATATGCGGTTGGAGAAGTTGCTTTCACAGGACTGCATGGCGCTAATCGCATGGCCAGCAACTCCCTACTTGAGTGTTTAGTTTACGCTCAGTCGGCAGCTCAAGATATCGAACAGTCTTGGGGTGATATCAATATCCCAGCAATCCTACCGCCGTGGGACGAAAGCCAAGTTACGGACTCTGATGAAGAGATTGTGCTCAGCCATAACTGGCATGAGTTACGCCGTTTGATGTGGGACTATGTAGGAATTGTTCGAACCGACAAACGCTTACAAAGAGCAATGCGTCGCATTGAATTATTGCAACAAGAGATCCACGAATACTACTCAAACTTTAAAGTGAGTAATGATTTAATTGAGCTCAGGAACTTGGTCTTAAATGCTGAGTTGATTGTGAAATGCGCCATGCAGCGCAAAGAAAGTCGAGGGCTACACTTTACCTTAGACTATCCACACCTATCCGATCACGCGAAAGACTCGATATTGACGCCTAAGAGATAAGTAAGTTGGAGAAGCTTACTTTGCCTTATAAAACTTTAAGGTACGTGATAAGTGGGTAAAGTCTGAGCGCTTCATTGCGTCTCGGAACACAATCAACTGACGAACCGCTTTCGGCTGTGACGGATCCAAGTGTCGGTACTTGAGCGTAATCCATAAAGGCCAATTCACGCTGTCTTTTTTGATTTCAATTGCCACCTTGAGATCATTCTCAACAATAAACCACTGCCCCTCAAAAAAGATAATTTCCGTAATATCGTCGTATAAATGATTAAGTTGTTTAATCTGCCAAGCCCCAAGCAATAGAGTGATAGGCATACCAATCAAAGCAAATGTCCAGTGCTCTTGCACCAGCGCTGCCACCACAAAAAGTACCAAAAAGCCCATCCACAGCAATCCGAAAACTTGCTTGCTGGTTTTCGGCGTTTTGAGTTTTACCCTGAAATTCATACTACTTAATTTGTTGCTCTACGAATTTTTTAATGGACCCAACCAGTTCAGCATACTCGTCCTTTGGCGTCTCAAAGCCCATGACCCACGCGTATAAGTCAGGGTCGGTTTCCTCTAAAAACTGCTGATACTGGGCGAGATCACTGGAAGAAAAGTCTGCGCCCTTCTGCTCTAAATAAGGCAGCAGTACTACATCTAATTCAAGCATTCCACGGCGACTTGCCCATTGTAACTTTTTTAATTCTTGCTCGGTCACGATACGACCCTTTATGCTGAGGGAAATTTTTGTTAATTATACCGTTATAACCAATGAATTTGGAAATTAGACTGCAAAACGAGCTAGTTTAGGAGTAAAATCATTGCAGAAAGAAAGACATTCAGCCCATGTGCCAGTCAGCACTACAGTGGATAATAAGGGTACTATGAACTTTACCAATCAAGATGCTATTCAGCATATCCCACAATTACAGAATATCGCTTGCGAACTTGGTAGCCTAGGAGTTATCGAAGTCACGGGCGAGGACAGTCACAAATTACTGCAAGGCCAGTTAACCTGTGACATGAATCTTATTGATGACACTCAAGCCAGCCTCGGCGGGCTTTGTAGCGTCAAAGGTCGTTTGCACAGCGTTTTCTACGTCATGAAGTTTGAGCAAAGCTATTTACTGCTATTGCCCAAAGATAACCTCTCACATGTCCTAGAAACATTGAAGAAATACGCAGCGTTCTTTCAGACCGAGCTCACCGATGCCAGTAAAGACTATGAACTTTGGGGGCACACCCAGAAAGCTCCAGGTAATCACTCTGCGGAGTTAGAGGTATTGTCGGTTACAGACCATGACGGCATTTATGATCTGCACCTCAATAGCCTATTTAACGCATCGATACTAATCAGCCGTAAAGAGCGTGCTAGCGAATTAGTCAGCATGCTCGCTGGTACCACATTAGCCGATAAGAATGCTTGGGACTATATCGAGTTACAAGCTCACATCCCAATGTTTAGCCAGAACTCTATTGAAAAGCACTTGCCCCACAGCGTGGGATTGCATCAAGTTGGTGGCGTCAGTTTTGATAAAGGGTGTTACACCGGTCAAGAAATTGTTGCCCGGATGCATTATCGCGGCAAGCTCAAAACCCATGCGGTGTTAGTTGCTAGCGACTCTGAGGTTGAGTTTCAGGAGTTGGATAAGGTTTATAACGATGATGACAAGAAAGCAGGTGAATTAATTCGAACCACGATTTTTGATCATAAAACCTACGCACTTATTAGCCTGAATGACAGCGCTTTAGAGGAGTCACTAAAGGTTGGTGACGACAAAGTGCCAACGACACTTCTTAAATAACTCAAATAAAAAAGGCGCCTAACAGCGCCTTTTTTATCCAGCTCTCTAAATTACTTTTCTTCTAGCGCCAATTTAGCCGCTGTTAATAGTAGCTCTGGCTTAATACGAACCTTGTAGTTAGGGTTCGCGTATTGAAACTGAATCATCCCATCGGTATCGAAAATGTAAACGGCTGGTACCGGCAAAGTGCTTTTATCATCACCTGCCAAACGTGCAGTTTTACCACCAATCGATTTCACTTTTTGGTTGTAATCTTCTGATATATGAAACGCTAAACCAAACTCACGAGTCGCTTTTAACTGATAATCAGAAATCAACTCATAGCTTAGCTCTTTATCTTCACTAGTCTTCTGTAGAGCGCTTGGCGTATCTGGGCTAATTGCCAGTAACTGATAACCTAGGTCGGATAAGTCATCTTCGATTTCTTGGATTTGGCTCAGTTGTGCGTTACAGAAAGGGCACCAGCCACCACGGTAGAATAATAAGACAGTCGGCTTTTGTGCAATTTTTTCACGTAAGTTAAAAGGCTTACCATCACTAGAAAATAGAATGATTTCAGGTGCGTCCTGACCAATCATAAGTGGGGAGACATTATTCGGATCGTCAACCACCTTTGTTCTATCCAAGGCAAATGCACTTAAAGAAAGTGATGCGATTAGAGTTAAAGCAGTCAGTTGTAACAGTCGTTTCATAAATACCTTCTTATACATAGTAATCAATAGTTAGCCATTAGAGCGCAAAGCCATTGATTTGTTACAAATCAATATAAAAAAAGCGACCCAAGGGCCGCTTTTCTTGATCTAAGTCTCAGTTAAGCTTTTTGAGACTGAATCCATCGCTTAATTTTCTTCTCTAAAATATTCAATGGCAACGCACCATCTTTTAACACTTGATGATGGAACTCACGGATATCGAAGTTTTCACCCAGCTCATTTTCAGCTAGTGTTCTTAATTCGCGAATCTTTAACTGACCAATTTTATAGGCTAGAGCTTGGCTCGGAATCGCCATAAAACGTTCCGCCTCAGATACACGACGAGCTTCGGCTGCCGCTGAGTTTTTCTCCATATAATCTAAAACTTCTTCTCTCGTCCACCCTTTAGCATGGATACCCGTATCCACAACTAAACGAATAGCACGCCATAACTCAGCTCCTAAAGCACCATAATACTGATAAGGATCCGTGTAGACCCCCATCTCCTTACCGAGTGACTCAGAATATAAGCCCCAGCCTTCGATGAAGGCTGTTGTACCTCCAAAGCGACGGAATGCAGGAATATCTTTAAGCTCCTGCTGTGTCGAGATCTGGAAGTGATGGCCAGGCACAGCTTCATGTAAATACAGCGACTCTACCGTCCACGTTGGGCGCGCGCTCAGGTCATATGTGTTCACATAGAAAATACCCGGGCGTGAGCCATCTGGCGCTGGGCGTTGATAGGATGCTGACGAAGACGACTGCTCACGGAAAGCTTCCACGGGGCGAATCTCAAACTGCGCTTCTGGAATCACTTTAAATAAGTCTGGCGCTGTTTTATCTAACTGCGCTCTTAAGTCTTCATAGGCTTGCAGCATGTCTTCTTTTGAATCAAAGATGAACTGCGGATCGTTTTTAGTAAATTCAAAGAATTCTTGTAAGGTTCCTTCAAAGCCCACCTGCTCCATCACACTCTTCATTTCACCATGAATTCGTGCGACTTCATCCAAGCCAATTTGATGAATTTCATCCGGCGTCAGATCTGTGCTGGTAGTTTGTTTTACTTTATAGGCATACCACTCTTTACCATTTGGTAATGCGACCATGCCAGCTGTATCACGAGCGGCAGGGATGTACTCGTCTTTAATAAAGTCATGCATGCGGGTGTACATTGGCACAACCATGGTTTTGATGGTATTAACGTACTCTTTGGTTAAACGTTGCTTATCTTCCGGAGAAAAGCTCTCAGGCATACTTTCAATCGGTTTATAGAACAAGCTTTGTTCAACATCATCAACCATATGCGCTTTTAATTGCGGAAGAACCTTAACCATCAGCGCTTTAGGTTGTACGACATCATTCTCCATGCCGGTACGCATGTTATTGATGATGACATCAACCCCAGCGTAAGCCTCATTTAAACGGCTTAACCAGTTTTCATAATCTTTAACGGTTTTGAACGGTTGAGCGCTTTGGCCTGAACCCAACATAGCGAAGAAGTTGAACGGGTTATAAAACTGCTGGATTGGCTGCATATAGTCCGGGTATTCAGTACCTTCGATTTCAGCTTCTCTTTCATTCTTAAAGATCTGATAGCTCAGCAATGCTTGCCCTTCGAGCTCCGACTCATCAATTTGATTGATTTTCTCCAAGTACTTTTTACTGAACGCTAATGCTTCGGCTCTTCCCTTTTCTGTTCCAAAGTCACCCAAGGTGTCGTTATAGCGATCATCACCCATAAAGGTGGCGTTCAGAGGGTTCATTTTTAGGTTTTCTTCCCAGTATGCCTCGTAAATCGCATTGGCTTTTTCTGCTTCTGATTGTTTTTCAGGTGTCTCAGCAGCAGTATTCTCTGCTACGACTTGCTGTGTTTTCGCCGAAGATTCAGCTGAAGCAGCTTGCTCTGCAGCCTCTTCACTTCCGCAAGCACTCAGCATGACAGCCATAGCAATCGCAGACACTTTAAATTTTAACGATCTCATGGGGACTCCTCATTAATTATTGTAGGGTATTCTATTAAAATCAGTTAGTTAGCTGACTTTGTAATCATTATTAATATCCAGCTAATCACTATACCGATTAAGACAAAACATAACAAAGTCGAGAAGTAACAATTTATTGCGTCTTTAAAATAGGGTAAGGCATAAAAAAAGCCCCTCGAAAGGGGCTATGACTACTGATGATTACTCATCGAGGAACTCTAAATTTAACAACCCTTCTGCATGAGGGAATTCTTGGTTATAAACATCATCGGTGTCGGTCGCGTTATCAATAATCACGGACAAAGGAATAGTCGCATTATCGACTAAGGTCTGACGAACGTTTTGTAACGCAGAGAAGTCCATCGCTTGTGGATACTTCTCAAGAACCAACGCCGCACCGCCAGCTACTGCAGGAGATGCCATCGAGGTACCGCTTAGACGTGTATTGGCATGAGTTCGATTCAATGACTCAATCTGGTTACCCGGCGCTGCAATAGTGATCACACCTGAAGGCAATGAACTCCAATCGTTAGCACCTTCGCCCCAGTTACTGAAGTCATTAAATGCAGCTTCTCCCGTAGAAGCGTCATAACTAACGTATGAGCTAACTGCAATGGTTGAGTTGAACTTTGCAGGACTGAAACCCGCAGCGTCCGCTGATGAGTTACCGGCAGCTACCACGATTACCATACCTTGGTGAGCGGCGTTACAGTAAGCTTCAGCAACAAAGTGATCACCTTCATAACCATCTTCGGTGCAGGTGCCCGCGGCTTCATCATCTCCGCCACCCAAGCTTAAGTTTGCAACCGCTGGTTTGCCGTGCCCAAGCATATCGAATACTGACCAGTTCAAACCGGCTAGAATTGCTGAACCAGGACAAGAACCGGCGGACGAACAGACTTTGACTGCATGAATCGTTGACTCAGGAGCTACACCCAAAGAGTCAATATCGTTATCCATAGCACCAATGGTTCCGGCGACATGAGTGCCGTGGCCGTTATCGTCAGAGTATGGGTATGGGCATAGCTCGGTATCACCTGGTCGGAAACAGAACTCAGGCGCGTACGACAAGCCTAAGTTACCGGCAATATCCTTATGATCCGCATCAATACCACTATCAATCACATACACATGCTGACCCGCACCTTTATAGCTGGAGCTGACTGAACCAGAATCGGCAGGCCCCTGTGGCACAGACTGCGGCCACTCGACCAATTTACGTCGATGTTTGTAGGCTGCGGAATTGTTATTAAAACGTGTCTTTTGCGAGTCTAACAAGTGATACTCTTTATCACGATAAACCGCTTCAACATTAGGGTTACGTTGCAAAGCATCCATTTGCGACTGATTAACAGTAGCTGCAAAACCGTAGTATGTATTGCTGTAGACAAACTTTGGCTGAATACCGGCTTGGCTCACAAACTTGTTGACTTGGTTCTTCCGAATGTTTGCTTGTGCTTTGTGATAAGCCACAGGATTCGCTGAACTGGCCTTCATGTTTTGCTGCTGTGCAGCATTAATGCTAAATGGGGAGTTTTGGTTTTTGAGTTTAACAATAATGTCAAATTCTTGCTCAGCCTGAGCACTAAAAGTTGCACCACCTAGTGCAGCAACAATCAAGCTGGCAGTTAATTTTTTTGTAAATCCTTGATACATAATAATCACCTCTTTGCTTGAATTCTAATTACGATTGTTTAGCGAGTTTAGATAGAACGTTATGATTGAACATCAGCTGGAATTTCTTTGGTAATTCAAACTCCATGCCATTATCAAACTGTAACGAAATATCTACAGGCTTGAGGTGTTCAGTGTTATTAATAATCGTATTAAGAAGTGTTTTAGAATTTTTTTGGTTTTTAATGTGTAACTCGACATTACTAAAACCAGCAACGTTGACATCGATAGTATAAGGCTCAACGCTCACTGGTCGACCGTCAAACTCTATCTTCGTAATAGCCATTTTTACTTGATCAAGACTACCACCATTTGCCACCAACTTTGTCAGCAAATCTGATGAGTTTTTGACTGATGATTGCAAGTCAACATCAAACGCATCAATCTCAGTTTCGCCACCGTCGATAGAAAGAATTAATCCAGGCTCAATCCAATTTCCATCATCGTCAAGCGGGTGAGACTGGTCAAAGTTATCCAGCCCGCCTACGGTGTCCGGATCGGTATCTGTAGCAACCCAATACTTCTTAAAAGTACCTCCAGCAAAACCTCGAGCATTATTAAACTTATCGCCATCGACAAAAACTCCAGGGCGTGTCGGGTAGGAGTTGTTAACGATATTACGATAACTTTTAATCACATTTTTAAACGAAAAGTTTTGTTTCTGCCATCGTAAGTTATTGTATCGAGCTGTGTAGACATAAGTACCGTCATACTCTGCTCCGTAACCGGTTACAACTGTACTGAGACTATTTAGGTGTGCTTCTTTTTGCGTTTTGTGAGCTGGGTGTCCAGTATAATCCGAATAACCACAACCGACGCCAATAAGAGCCATAGTTGATACTAGTAGTGTGGGGAAAAGCTTAGTCATTCCTGACCTCCATAATATACTAATTAAGTATTTACCCAATTTTTAGAATTGATAATTGTGTTTTTTTTTACAATTATGTCATTATGCTTCCTGTTTAGATTTTAATTTTTTAATCAATTTAACCTAAGGAAGCGACACCAATATTGGGCACAAAACAATGGACAGATCAATTGAAAACGAAAGTACAATGTAAGAGTGTGAGGCGTCTCACCTTTGTTATTTTTTTTGTGATTTTGTTCAATGCAAATACGAGAGTAGATGCAGACGACTTAATGCGGATTGGTATTGACGAACTGTGCCAAGAACAAAACATATGTGACTTACTTAGCAATAATCTTGTGTCGCATAAACGCCAAATCCGCTTCCTTGCCGATGATTTTGCTTTGATCGAATTTAACCAACGATTTAATCTTCCTAAACTTAAAAATCAACTTAAGCAACTTACTTTAAGCAAATCAGATCAACGAAAGCTTGTACAAAACCTAGTCAATTTATTGAATGAAAAGTCACGAGTTCCCTACCACAATGCGCTTCAAAAACTTCGCTCATCTAACAAAATCGTCTATTTCAAATTCATCCCTATATCTAATGGAGTGTTGATAAAGTATCGGCCACAATTTAAGGATGATATTAAGACAATGATGGGACTCTCAAGCTCCCCCGCTAATCCTAATGCTACCTTTGATCTCAGCATGACTATTAACTCAACGTTAAATCAGCATGAAGTTCCGCATGACAATTCTCATGCCCACAAACAAATAGCTTTTACCGCTCAATCCTTAAAGCATCATAATCGGCCAACCATTGCGCTGGTCGATTCTGGGATCTCGAATAAACACCAAGAACTATCTCACCTAAAAGGGCTACAACAATACAACCCTAAAGATGAGTCTTTCGAGTTAAAAGATAGTGGGTTTGGGCATGGCACAGGGGTATTCAGTTTAATGGCTGCCTCGAATAAGTTTGAGCGAGATATTAGTACGCTACCGACCGCGAACTACCTCTCGTGTAACGGCTTACCATCGGGCAGCTATAATTATACTTGGGTAACGTTATGCTTTAATTGGTTACTCCAACAGCCCCGAGTGGATGTTATTGTAAATTCATGGTCCCAATCGACATCAAACTGTAATGACGAGTTGTTATATTCCCTTAGAGTCTTGTGGTTAGCGAATAGCATACCTGTGTTTGCGGCAGGGAATTTCGGCCTTGAAGACAGGCAGTCACGAGATCCGGTTAACTTTGCTTTGTTTGATGATATCCCGCTTTTGTCGGTTGGCGCTCTTGGAAAAAACAGTAAGCCATTGCCCCAGTCTTCTGCTGGTTATAATGTGTGTGATAATGACGTGAGCACTCCGACAGTCGTGGCGCCAGGTGAGGAGCTTTTGGTTGCCAGTCCATTAAACCCCGCTAGTTACCAAGCACGCTCAGGAACATCTTACGCAGTTACCTATGCTGCGACGGCTTTGGCTATATTAGTTAACCGCTTTCCAGCAACCAGCCACAAGGACATTGTCGCCGCATTAACCAATAACAGTCATAAACCTTCAAACGATAATATGGCTACGATCATTAATATAAACTCCGCCATACAGCGATTAGAACAGGCTCAAATAGTCGATAGTGAGAACTAATGACAGAACCTTCTGTTCGGCAACTGTCCAAACCAGATAAGCGGTTGTAATAAGGCATAATACGCATTCAATATCTGAATGTGTTTTTCTAACACAAAGAGTTTCCTCTAATATGCAAAAAACATCTTATAGTAAACAAGATTTACTTGATTGTGGTCACGGAAAGTTATTTGGCGAAGGGAACGCTCGATTACCATTACCAAACATGTTGATGATGGATCGGATTACAAATATACAAGAGTCTGGCGGCGCCTACGACAAAGGCCAAATTGTCGCTGAACTCGATATAAAACCAGACTTATGGTTCTTTGACTGTCACTTTGAGTCCGATCCGGTGATGCCAGGCTGCCTCGGCGTAGACGCTTTATGGCAACTGACAGGCTTCTTCTTACCGTGGAAAGGCCTCTCAGGCAAAGGTCGCGCCTTAGGTTCCGGTGAAATCAAATTTACAGGGCAAGTGTTGCCTACGGCTAAGCTTGTCACCTATATCATTGATATTAAAAGAGTTATAACAAGAAAATTGAAACTTGTCATAGCCGATGGAAGAATGCTGGTGGACGGGAAAGAAATTTACACCACAAAAGATTTACGTGTAGGTCTGTTCGAATCCACAGACAATTTTTAGTAAAAAGCGATACAATACCTACATAAAGTTACAGAAGATAATTAAGCGAGTTTTATTGTGAAAAGAGTAGTAGTTACAGGCATGGGAATCGTATCCTGCCTAGGTAATAATGTTGATGACGTCAAACAGTCGTTAATGGATGGCAAGTCTGGCATCAAAAAAGTCGATGCCTATGAAGAGCATGGACTTCGCAGCCATCTAGCAGGCAAACCTGATATTGACGTTAGTGAACACATCGATCGTAAGAAATTACGCTTTATGGGTGATGCAGCAGCCTATTCCTATATCGCAATGGAGCAAGCGATTGCTGACGCAAACCTTTCAGAAGAGCTAGTCTCCAACTATCGCACAGGGATTATTATGGGCTCTGGCGGTGCATCTCAGAAAGCGCAAGTTGAATCCATTGATATCGCCAAAGAACGTGGCCCGAAACGTATCGGCCCATACGCCGTCCCAAAAACAATGGGCAGCACGACTTCAGCTTGTCTTGCTACACCTTTTAAAATTAAAGGCATTAATTACAGTATCTCATCAGCCTGCGCTACCAGCGCACACTGCATTGGTAATGCTTTAGAGCAAATCCAGCTAGGCAAACAAGACATTATGTTCGCTGGCGGTGGCGAAGAAGAAGATTGGCGCTTAACGGTACTGTTTGATGCGATGGGCGCTTTATCTAGCAAATACAACGATACTCCTGAAACAGCATCACGCCCTTATGATGCGACGCGTGACGGCTTTGTCATTTCATCAGGTGGCGGCTGTTTAGTGCTAGAAGAGTATGAACACGCAAAAGCCCGTGGCGCCAAAATCTACGCAGAAATCACCGGCTATGGCGCAACATCTGACGGTTATGACATGGTCGCTCCATCAGGCGAAGGCGCGGTGCGCTGCATGCAACAAGCACTAGCTAACACCAAGAACCCTGTTGACTATGTAAACACTCATGGGACTAGTACGCCGGTTGGTGACACCGCTGAGCTTAACGCAATCAAAGAAGTGTTCCCTGAAAAAGTACCATATATCGGCTCTACTAAATCGCTAGCAGGGCATTCGCTAGGCGCGACAGGCGTACATGAAGCTATTTACTCTCTGATTATGATGCAAAACAACTTCATCGCAGCCTCAGCAAATATCACTGAGCTTGATGAAAAAGCACAAGGCCTACCGATTGTTCAACAGCGTATGGACAACACCGACATCAAAAGCTTCTTATCTAACAGCTTTGGTTTTGGTGGCACTAACTGTTCGCTTCTATTTGAAAAAGTCTAAGTGCCAAAGTGTTAAACTAAAAAGCCCGCAACTGCGGGCTTTTTTATGTCCATTATTTCGTCTTTATCTTATCGATTTTTTGAAGCTTTTCCAAAAACTCATCTTTGTCCAAAGCGCTCTTATAATCCAAGTTGTATTTACTGTGAAAGTTAATACTCAAAGTCACCTTATCATCTGTCAAATCAACGTTATAACCATCCAAGTCTGAATAAGCACTAATACCCTTGTAATAATGCTTATTACCACGCTTTTCACCCAGCTCAACAATTTTTTGGTAAGCACGCAATGCCATGCGGATATCAATTTCAGAAGACATATTAGCCCCTTTCCATCATTTGGTATTATCCTAACGAAAAGTGGGAACGATAGATACAAAAAAGCCCGCAAGAACGCGGGCTTTAAACTTTCTTTACTAAAGAAGGCCAAAACTAAGTTTTTTACTCAGGACGCATATGTGGGAATAACAGTACATCACGTATGCTTGGTGAATCAGTAAGCAACATCACCAAGCGGTCAATACCAATACCCTCTCCTGCTGTTGGTGGTAAACCATACTCTAGCGCGCGAATATAATCCGCGTCATAGTGCATCGCTTCATCATCACCAGCGTCTTTAGCTTGAACCTGTGCTTTAAAACGCTCAGCCTGATCTTCCGCGTCATTTAACTCTGAGAAACCATTCGCTAATTCACGACCACCGGCGAAGAATTCAAAACGGTCTGTCACGAAAGGATTATCATCATTACGGCGTGCTAATGGTGAAACCTCTGCCGGGTAAGCCGTAATAAAGGTTGGTTGAACTAACTTATGCTCAGCAACTTCTTCGAAAATTTCGATCTGAATTTTGCCTAAGCCCCAAGAGTCTTCGATTTTGACATTGCTCGCTTTAGCGATCTTTTTAGCCGTCTCAAGATCATTCAACTGGTCAATAGAAACTTCTGGTAAATACTTAACAATCGCTTCTAATACCGTCATACGCTCGAACGACTTACCAAAGTCATACGTTGCATCGCCACTTTCGAATACCGTTTTACCCAATACTGATTCAACGGTGAAACGTAACATCTCTTCGGTTAAATCCATCAGGTCGTTATAATCCGCGTAACCCCAATAGAATTCCAACATAGTAAACTCAGGGTTGTGACGCGTTGATAAGCCTTCATTACGGAAGTTACGGTTAATCTCGTAAACCTTTTCTAAGCCACCAACAACCAAACGCTTCAAATACAACTCTGGTGCTACACGTAAGAATAACGGCATGTCTAAAGCATTGTGATGCGTTTCGAACGGCTTAGCCGTAGCTCCGCCAGGAATCACGTGCATCATCGGTGTTTCAACTTCCAAGAACTCACGTGCTTCTAAGAAATCACGAATCGCTTTTACCACTTTCGAGCGAGCGATAAATGTCGCGCGCGAGTCTTCATTCACAATTAAATCAACATAACGCTGACGATAACGCGTTTCTTGATCAGACAAACCGCCCCACTTATCAGGTAAGGGACGCAATGACTTGGTCAAGAGCTTGATGTCTGAAGCTTTAACCGACAACTCGCCCTTATTGGTTTTAAACACAGTACCTTCGATACCAACAATATCGCCAATATCCCACGTTTTGAAATCGTCATAAGTTTCATCGCCGACCTGATCTTTACGCACGTAGGATTGAATACGGCCTGACATATCTTGAATAGTGATAAAGCTCGCTTTACCCATGTTACGGAACAACATGATACGACCAGCAACCTTAACCTTCTTACCGATTTCCTCTAGCTCAGGTTTTTCTTTATCACCGAACTCTTCGGCAATATTCGCTGCTAGGGAATCACGACGAAAGTCGTTCGGAAAGGCAACCCCCTGTTTTCGTTTCTCAGCCAACTTCTCTTTACGCAAGGTAATTTGTTCGTTGACATCGACGACTGGGGTTTCTTGATTGCTCATTTTTTCTCTTCACCTCAAGTTAATTACTTTCTTCATTAAAACAAGTACCGACTCACGGTACGAAAACTCACATCATTTTTCTGTGAATATATAATTTTTTTACTCAATATAACCGTCACGAGCGAAGCAAAGACAAGGCATATTGTAAGCGAAAAGCGGAGCTTACCATGTAGGTAAGTGAGCATTTGCAGCTACAATATAACGCAGTATTTGCAAGCGCAGTAGGTTATACGCCGGCCTTTAAGGATGCCTCGATAAAACTATCTAGATCACCATCCAACACCGCCTGAGTACTACTCGACTCATGCCCAGTTCTTAAATCTTTAATTCGAGACTGATCCAAGACATACGACCGAATCTGGCTACCCCAACCGATATCAGACTTAGAGTCTTCCAGCGCCTGCTGCTCTTCGCGCTGCTTTTGCATCTCCAGCTCATACAACTTGGCTTTCATCATCTTCATCGCTTCAGCACGGTTTTTGTGCTGCGAGCGGTCATTCTGACATTGAACCACAATTCCTGTTGGAATATGCGTCAGTCGTATCGCCGAATCAGTTTTATTGACGTGCTGTCCACCTGCACCGCTCGCTCGGTAAGTATCCACGCGCAAATCGGCTGGATTCACTTCAATATCTATATCGTCATCCACTTCCGGATAGGCAAACACCGATGCAAATGACGTATGACGGCGATTACCCGAATCGAAAGGTGATTTACGCACTAAACGGTGAACGCCAGTCTCGGTTCTCAGCCAACCGTAAGCATATTCGCCATCCACTTTGATGGTTGCGCTTTTAATTCCTGCGACATCGCCGTCGGACTCTTCGGTGACTTCAACCTTAAACCCACGGCTCTCCGCCCAGCGCAAATACATACGAAGTAGCATACTCGCCCAATCTTGCGCTTCAGTACCGCCAGAGCCGGCTTGAATATCAAGGTAGGCATTGTTTTCGTCCATCTCGCCAGAGAACATGCGCCTAAACTCAAGTTTGGCTAACATTTTCTCCAGCCCTGCAACTTCAGCCTCAATCATCTCAGCACTATCGGCATCATTCTCTTCCACCGCTATTTCTAACAAGTCAGAGTGGTCGGTAACGCCTTGTTCCAATTCTAGGATGGTATTTACAACGGCTTCTAATTTTGCACGCTCTTGACCCAACGCTTGGGCTCGCTCCTGTTCGTTCCACACATCAGGCTGCTCTAATTCTTTAGTGACTTCTTCTAAACGCTCTTGCTTGGCATCGAAGTCAAAGATACCCCCTAAGCGTAACCACACGCTCAGACATACCTTTCAAATGTTCTCTTATTGGATTAACTTCTAACATGCTGCCCCAAATGCATTTTTAGCGGAATTTCCGCTCTTTTCTACGCAAAAGGGGCATATTTTAACCAATCACAGGACGGCTGCATAGCCATAAACTACTGCATACGGCTAAAATTATAAGAAATGTCGGTTTGTAGGTGTGATGTTGGCTTTTAGGTGATACCAACTGAGAACTTAACAAGGTTATCAAGTCTGTTACCTTACCCTGTTCCCACAAGAGAAAAAGCGTAACATAGAGCTCATTAGCTCAGTGCTTAGGCGGCAAATTGAAATTTTAAGGACGGAGTTTACTAAGAGTAAATGACGACGAAAAATTCCAATTTAACAAACTAAACACAACGATAAGGAGCTTTAACGTCGTTTAGGGGTCCACGCCCATATCATTGTACACTCTATAGGCTCCTTCCCCTCTTCGTCGATTACCGACACCGCCACTTCGACTTCGCCTTTCTCTAACGTCAGAATATCCTGTATTTGTGACTCGGTGAGATGAGCCTTTGCGACTAAATCACCTTTAGCTCTTTTTAGGAAATCGACCTTAAGCGTTTTAATCACTGGCACTTTATCGTCAGGAACATTCATCCCGACCACCATACCAGTTGCAGTTTCAGCGATGAGAGCCATGCCAGCCGCATGAATCGTGCCAATATGGTTTTGTACTTTTTTTCGATTTTGAAGCCTAAACTCTGACTGTGATTTCGTCAGCTGCAACACCTCAACTTTGGCAGTTCCTACTAGCTTAACCGTCCTTCTCAAAGCAAAGTTAAGTAATAGCTGCCGTAAAAACGAAGGGTATCCTTCTATTTTTTTCACTAATCTCGCTAAACGGTTATCTTTACTCATAGAAGGCCCTTTTTCACTTTAATGACTCCAATAAAATTCAACTTAATGATGCTCTGGACTGACCAGATGATAATGACACAACCTAGATTATGTGTAAAAAGATATTTCAAACTCGTATTAAGCAAAAATTTTGTGGTAATGTTTTTACACCTAACTCCAAAAGGAACCACAATGACAAAAATAACCCTACTAAGTCTAAGTATAGCCTTAGCACTAAGCGCTTGCTCAAACGACGAACATACTACTACCAAAACGCCAGTGGATACTGAAGTGACTTCATCTGAGACTGAAACTAAAAGCGAGATGACCGCGGAGCAAGCATCAGAGAAGTTAAACCAACTCTTTGCTGAAAATTTCGAAGCTGGTTTAGCCCTAAACCCAATCCAAGCTACCGCAATTGGTGATAAACGCTTCAACGATCAGCTTCCAAACTTTTTATCGCCTGAATTTCAAAAGAAATCCCATGACTTTACGGTAAAGTGGCTGGACAAAGTCCAATCTATCGACAGAAGTTTACTGACAGGCCAAGATCGACTTAGCTATGATGTGTTCGTTTATCAGTCTGAAATGGCGCTAGAGGGCGAACAGTTTCCTGGTCACTTAATCCCAATTAACCAATCGAATAACATCGCAAGCTTTTTTGCACAACTGGGCTCAGGTAAAAGTTTACAGCCTTTTGAGACTGTTGAAGACTATGAGAATTGGTTAAAGCGTGTTGATGATGGCGCCGTGCTAATGGACCAAGTCATCATCAATATGAACCAAGGTATTGAGCAAAATGTTGTTCAACCAAAAGCCTTGATGGAAAAAGTTATCCCACAGCTTAAAGCTCACATCGTAGACTCTCCTGAAGAAAGTGTGTTTTATCAGCCTATTACTAATATGCCAGAGTCATTTTCAGAAGAAGATAAAGAGCGCTTAACCGCTGCCTATAAGCAGTCGATTAAAGAAGACATCATTCCGACTTATAAAAAACTGCATGACTTTATCAAGGATGACTACCTTGAGCATGCACGAGAAACCTTTGGTCTTAGCGAACAGCCAAATGGTGAAGCTTGGTATGATTACCAGTTAAAAACTTATACGACCACAGGCCTCTCTGCGGACGATATTCACCAGTTTGGGCTAAATGAAGTCGCTCGGATTCGCTCTGAGATGGAACAGGTGATGCAAGAAGTTGAGTTTGAAGGAACTCTAGCTGATTGGTTTAGTTATGTTCAAACCAACCCTGAGTTCTACTATGACAATGAAGAAGATTTATTACAGGGCTACCGAGATCTCCAAACCAAGGTCAATAAGCTACTTCCAAGCATGTTTGATATCCAACCGAAAGCTGACTATGAAGTGCGTGCAGTAGAAGCGTATCGCGCTGAATCTTCTGCGGGTGCATCCTACATGCCAGGAAGCCCAGACGGTTCTCGCCCTGGCGTATTTTATGTCAACACATTCAATCTTAAAGGACAGCCCAAGTACGGCATGGAAACTCTGTCGATCCACGAAGCAGCACCGGGTCATCACTTTCAAATATCGCTGCAACAAGAAGTGGAAGGCTTGCCGATGTTCAGACGCTTTGGTGGCTTGAGTGTGTTTTCTGAAGGCTGGGCTTTGTATGCGGAGTCAATCGGTAAAGAAATGGGCATGTTCACTGACCCAATGCAATATTACGGACGTTTAAGTGATGAAATGCTGCGAGCCATGCGTTTAGTGGTCGATACTGGTCTTCACGCCAAAGGCTGGTCGCGTCAGAAAGCCATCGACTACATGATGGAAAACTCGTCCATGGCTGATACGGATGTTGTATCAGAAGTTGAGCGTTATATTGCATGGCCAGGACAAGCGGTGTCTTACAAGGTTGGGCAACGTGAAATTAGCCGCCTTCGTGCCGAAGCAGAGAAAGAGCTTGGTGATAAGTTTGATATTCGAGAGTTCCATACTCAAATATTGATTGACGGCGCACTACCAATGCCTGTATTGAAAACAAAAATTCGTGAGTGGATTGACTCAAAGAAAAGTGCTTAGCGCTTGTCACTTAGCAAAAAAAAGGAGCCTCTTGGCTCCTTTTTTATCCAACAAGTTTAACTCACCTTATAACTTTATATTTTTAGCCAAGCAGCCATAAGCGACCTCATCTTGCCAGCGCCCATCAAAATTAAAATGTTCTTTGAAATACCCTTCACGTCGCATTCCAAAATGCTCCATTAACTTCCACGATGGGATATTTCTCGGCTCGCAGTAAGCAATGATTTTATGACAAGGCCAGTCTCTTAATATTACCTGTAATAGCTCTTTAAGCGCCTCAGTACCGTAACCATGACCATGATAATGGCGATTAAATTTATAACCTATTTCTATGTGCTGATGTTGCTTGCTGGTATAGCGGAAACCAATGTCGCCTATCAACTTAGCTTCCGACTTTAAAACAACAGCAGCACCCATCCAGCGACCTTCCTCACCTTTCCATCCTCCAAAATGGTTCAGAAAAATATCATGCGCATCTTTTTTGTTAGAAACAGGTGCGATGTACTTCATTACCTCTGGATCCATGGCGTACTCGCAATAATCCTCGAAGTCAGACTCTTTCAGTGGACGTAATAATAACCGTTCGGTATCAATGTTTTCTTGCATAGAATGCATCACCCAGGAATTTCAACAAACTGCTTCAATAATGGAAAGTATAACGCAATTTTACTAGGGCGCTGCTCAAACTTACCCACAATGTGTTGATACTGCTTTAACTGCTTGGCATACCGTTCAACTTCAGCACTTATAAAACGGTCAACATCTGAACCTTTGTGATCACCTGTTTTATAGTCGATTATCCAACGAGTCCCTTCCTCATCAATAAAGCTACGATCGATGATAAAGCTCCGAATCAATGCCCGGCCACTAGAGTCTGCGATCGCTCCAGTCAGCTCCCACTCACAGCGGGAATCTTCATGTTTATGCAGTAACCATTGGCCTTTTTTGTCATCTTTAACGTTTAACAGCGCTTGCTTTGCTTTCTGAAACGCTTGCGTCACTTCAATGTCCGTATGAAGCAGTTCTTGTAACTGAGTTTGAATCGTTTGATAACCACTGGCTTCAAGTTTTTCGAAACTTTGTCTTTGTAAAGCTATCAGCTCTAATTGTTTGTGAACCACTAAACCAACGACTCGGGCAATATCGCTCGCCCAATCGAAATCCACCTCTTCTTGCTCAATCAGCTCATCATCCATCCTCTGTAGCTGATTCTCTATTAGTGGTGCCTCAAAACTATTATTAAGTCGATACCACCCATCGTAGAAACTCAGCTCACTGCCCTCTTCAGTGTCGCTGATAATATTGGTAGAGACTTCCTTAAACTGCCTTTCAATAACGTTCTCATAATAGGTAAGTAAGTAATGCAGTAATGAGCGCTTATCCACCGAGCTGTAAGACCACTCAGACTTTTCTTCGTCAAACTTAAGCTTGAGCTCGCAACTTAGTACCAACCGTTTTTTTGCACGTGTAGCGGCCACGTATAGTAAGCGCGCATCCTCATACATCGCCTTTTTACTTTGAATGTCGCGTGCTAACTGATAGATAGGCTCTTTCTGTTCAGCTCCTTGAATAGGCGCCAATAAGTAGCCTGCCCTATCCTCAACGGTAAACTCTTCCCACAATAATAACTGATGGTCATCAGCTCTTTTTTGCCGTTGTAACGATGGCAAGATGACGGTATCGAACTCCAGACCTTTCGACTTATGCATCGTCATGATTTCAACTTGAGCAGAGTCCGCTTGCTGGTCTGCAAACAGCTCTGTTACAGCAGTATTGATACGCTCGAAAGTTAACGGCCACTCAGCTTGTTCTAAACTTATCAGCAACTCAAATACCGCATAAACATCTTTCTGCTCAGCATTATCCAGTAATACGCTAGGCCCACCTAGCGCTAACCAAGCAGCTTCTACAAGTTGACTTAAAGGCTTTCGCCCCGCACTCTCTAATATTGGAGCTATAATTCTTTTAGCTTTACTCAGGCGTAAAGTAGCATCGTCATCAAGTTGTTTGACCGCCTCAAATTCATCCAACCACTTCCAAAAGTGATGACCAAAAGCTCGGTGTAAATGTGTGATGTGCGACAACTTAATACCAACCAAAGGAGATTTTAATAATGCAGCCCATGCTATTCCGTCTTGCGGGTGAAGCAATAAGCGTGCCAATACCATTGTGTCGCTAACACACGGTTTATGCGATAAATACTCCATATCCTTGGCGTAATAACTGATGCTTGATGCTCTAAGTTGTGCCATTAAGTCTTGAGCATGGTTTCGACCTCTGACAAGCACCGCTATGGATTCATCAGGTTGTTTTATCGTGATTTTCTGTATGGTTTCTGCTAATTGCTCGGCTTCACTTTTACCACCAGTATCGAAACTCACGTTGAAATCAACAAAGTGCTGCTCATCATCAGGTTTCATGGCTTCTGCTTTGCTGTAGCTCACCGCACCTAGCAGCGCATCATCATTGGCAGGAAAAATTTTCTCAAAACGGCGATTAACCCAATCAATAATAGACGGTGATGAACGAAAGTTTGCAGTTAATTGTAGCGGCGTAACAGGCAAGCCATTAATACCCTCCTGCTGCGTCTTAATAAACAAGCCAACATTCGCCTCACGAAAACGATAAATAGACTGCATGGGATCGCCTACTAAGAATAAAGTGCGACCATCTCCAAGTTGCCAACCAGAAATAAGTTTGCTTAATAATTGATATTGCGTAAAAGACGTATCTTGAAATTCGTCAACCAGCAAATGCTTAATTTGATAATCTAACTTTAGCGCTAACTCTGATGGCTCATCAAAAAAACCCAGCGCCCTATCAGCAGCTAGTGCAATTTCTATAAAGTCAGCTTCAGCATTTGACTGAAAATCGACTGTTAGCGCCCCAGAGACCAACCTCAAAAGATGTAACAGTGAATAAAGAATTTCCTGCTGCTCAGGGCTGTAAACAGGTTTAGGCAAGGATACAATATCACTTAGAGTTTCTGCGAACTCGGGAATTTCAGCCCATTCGGCAAACAGTTCTTTTAACTCAGTCTTGAGTGCCTTGCCTACTTTTTTATCCTCACCCTGTAAATCGCCATCGGCAAGAAGGCCGATCTTTTTATTGAGTTGTTTTTTAAAGGTGCCTGATTTGGTTAAGCAAAAAGTGGCAACTGCTTTCCACTGCTCTAAGTTTTGATAATCTAACTCAGGTAAGGAACTAATATCCTTAAGTGCTGACAGTTCATGTTCCGCATCAAGAAAACCTGACGCAAAGTGTATTCCACGGAGTAAGCCACTTGCTTCTATTGTTGGATAGAATGATTGAAGCCTTTGCAGCCTCATCTGTGCAATCTGATTAATACCATCTTCTAAAATATCAATATCCAGTTCGCCAGCACCAAGTAAACGCAACCACTGATCTCGTTTCCCAAGCATTTGCGCCAATAAACCGATTAATTTTTCAACCTGATTATCAAGGTGTGCCAACAGTTTTAAGATATGAGTACCGTAATCAGCATCATCTAAATAGCTCAAAATAGACTCTGCTGCACGACGGTATGATTCTTGTGGGTAGTTCGTAATAGATAGCGAGCCGCCTGAATGACTCAAAACCGGCATCTGGTTAGCAATCATACTCGATAAGGAGTCGATAGTGGTTACCCTTAAGCGATGACTGTTTTGTAATAAATTCCACTCTAGTTCTGAGTCACGCTGAAGGACTTGCTTCGCTAATTGCCATGTGGTTTTTTGATGCGCATCCTCAGGCTCATTTCCTTTCGCCATCAACAAGGATTCGATTAAACGATGTCGCATTTCAGCAGCAGCTTTTCTCGTAAAAGTCATCGCAACGACTTCTTCTGGATGCTCAACGGTTGTTAGAACATTCAGTATACGCTGCGTCAGAAGACTGGTTTTACCCGCTCCGGCAGGAGCTTGGACAATAAATGACTCTTCTGCGCTGATGGCTTGTTGACGCACCAGCTGATCAGGCGGTGACATTAACTTAGTCATGCTCACCCCCTCTGTGTACAGCTGACTCAAGGTCAACATCGCGCTGCGCCCAACGACTTACCGAGTGGTGGTCTGTAAAGTTTCCTGAGTAATCGGTCAGTTGAGCATTACCATGCTTAAAGTCTTCCGCAATCTGTTCTAATATTTGCTTCCAAGTTTGGATCGCCTCAGAAAAGTCATCGGGGTAAGGGTTGTTCTTGTAATCTCTTAGGGCAGTAACACCTTTCAACATATCAGGTTCTTCAGTAACACCAATATATTTGCAAGCCTTAAGGTGCGCCTGCATAAACACAATACCAGCAACGTTTTGTTGGTGAGAGCTTTCAGAAATGGCATAAAGCAATAATTGAGGTTCAGCAATAGGATCACGGAACAAAGATGATAAAACCGGTTGCCCCGTCTTATAATCAATGATTATCAAGCTACCATCATTCAGCTGGTCAATTCGATCAATCACAATGCTAAACTTCAGTCCTGATAGCTCTATTTCACGCGGCACTTCGGTACCAATAACTTTGAAAGGCTCACGGTTTTTATCTAGTTCTAAAGATTCTAGAATAAGAGCTTCCAAGCGTTGTACTTCAATGGCAAAGAAAGCAGAGTTTTGTAATAAATAAATATGACGTGATGCTTCTGATAAGACAAACTCTATAGTCTTATTGACTAAGTCCATCAACGCTTCATCCGATAATTCTAGTAAGGCACTCTGTGTTTCCAAGCGACTCCAAATGAGCTGCATCGCTTTGTGGAATAGATTTCCTCGGTCCATGAAAGACACACCCAACTCGTCTTCTTCAAACGCTTGCAACTCTAGTCGGTAGCGTAAATAGGCATCAAAAGGCGACGCTGCCTGCATCCTCAGCAGGCCAGTCCCACCTTTTACAGCAAAGTGCTCTTCTAACGCCTCACCATAATGATCATCATAATACTCTAAGCATTCTTTTTGCGGCCAAGATTCCAGCATAGCGGGAAGCTCTGTATCCAATGACAATTTAATAGCATGCGTGTCAGGAAGCATTAACGCAAGTAAGGGGCTGACCATTTGCTCCTGCTCCCCTTCATACTCAGCGTAACTAATGTTTAACTCTTTATTTTCGAGCAGTGAATAAATCAATGACTGCGCATATTCTACTTCCCGGTTATGCGAAGAACCCGGCAAATCATATTTTCGTTGTAACGCTTTTGAGAGGAAAGGGTTTGGTGTCGCTTTCTGCGGTAAAACTTGGTCGGTGGCGCCCACCAGCCATACAGCCTCAAAAGTAACGCCAATAGCTTCTAACATCCCCATGATTTGTAATGGTGCTTTAGGTTGCTTTTGGTGAAAACTTTGCTGTTCAAGTTGTTCTTTGAGCAAGGACATGGCACGAGCAAAAGTTAATGCCTCAGATGCAACCTTTTGGATGCTTTGCGAAGTCTTAACTGCTTCAATGAAAGTTTGCTGAACCTGGTATTCTCTACTGTTTAAGCTGTGATAACCCGTCCAGTGTAACTCTGATAATAAGGCAATGAACGATTTTATCTGAGACTTATAATCCGTATTAGCTTGTAGCTCCTTTTGATAATCCTCTAATACATCGAGCCATGGCAATTCGACTTTATGATAACGACTGAGCTTTACAATATCATCAAATGAGTAGTAGGCCTTCGTAGACTTTCTTATCAGTAACTCAAACTGGGTAGACTGCCAATGCAGTTCCTGCTCTTGGTATAAATAAGGAGAAAGCAATATATGCTGAAGCTGGGTCTTGGTTAAACTTTTATGGGTCAGCGCAACCCAGTCCATCACTACAGCTACCAATGGCTGTTGCAACAAAGGTTCATCAATCGAAAAGTCGTGCAAAGGCTGAGTGATTTCTTTGCCGCTTACGAGGTTGTTTGCATAAAACTCGCGATAAATTAAACGCTCAATGTATGTTCGCTTTTGCTCAAGATCAGGCACTACAATCGCTATTTTCTTATTAGGTTGTTCCAGCAGAGTATCACTCGCCCATCGAACCGCAGCCAATAACTCGTGAGATGGCGTTGAGGCTGAAAACAGCTTCACATCATTTTGCGCAGCCCCACTAGAAAATGACCAGTTGATCACTTGCTTATTTTTGTCGAGTAAATTTAGTAAAGCCGTTTGTTGGGGAGTGGGTTGTTGAAAACCGTAGGTAATAATAGTGGCGGGCAGTTGCTGCTGTATCAATGGAGCTAGAGTAGCAAGATAATTTCCCTGCTGTTGCATATCGATCCAACCGTTAGCGCTCAACTGTTTCTGAAAAACACTGAACCAATCGCGGAAAGCTTCTTGGTCCTGATCTCCAGGCATCACCTCTAGAGATTCAATTTGCCACTGCTGGCACAGCCGCCAAGCATCAAAGCTCAACTGCTCTGTTTGTTTAGAGTTAAGTAGCGGCTTAACCACATCAGAACTCGATACCATCTGCTTCCACAGATATTGACTCTGATTGGAGCTCAGCCTCACGGGCAGTGGTATATTTTCCTCCTGCGCCAGTTCCCAGCAGTAATTCAGAAACGCACTCCATGGCATCACTTTTAGACTAGGCCACACATCATGTCCTTGAGATAACTGCTGGGTAGCATATTGCTCACGAATAAACCGCGCCTGACGGCGGCTTGCGGTAATGACTAACGAGTTTTCCGCGTCGACGGCATTAAAGTCCATGTTTCCTCTTCACAATGATTTATTGGCAGTCAACGATGAGTCGTCCGCGATGCTTGTTATCAATTAACTCGTCAAAATAGGGAGACACATCCTTAAGGGCGATCTCCTTACTTAGAATTTGATCAAAATCAGGAAGTGGTGTCTCTTGTCCGAATTGATTCCACAGCTTGGTGCGCAAATCCATCGGGCAATTAGTTGAGCTGACTCCGAGCAAACTTACACCTCGCAAGATGAGAGGGATGACAGTCGCTTGTAGTTTTGGACTTTGCGCCAAGCCAATACAAGCGATATTGCCCCATAGATCGATACTCGCCATTAGCTTACTAAGAGTCTCACCACCGATACTATCAATCAAACCGCCGTAAGCGCCTTTGGAAAGGGGTTTATCGCTCAACTCTAAATCACTCAAGGTTTTGACTTCAGTTGCACCTAAGTTTTTCAGGTAATCATGCATCGACGACTGACTGGTTACGGCAACAGTGTCATACCCTTTTTTGCTCAACAGGTTTATGGCAAAACTACCTACGCCACCACTCGCTCCAGTAACGACAATAGGGCCTTTATCAGGGGTTTGGCCATTAACTTCCATGCGATGAATGGCAAGCGCCGCGGTAAACCCAGCAGTACCAATTATCATGGACTCACGGCCAGAATAAGCTTGCGGCTGTTTCATCACAAACTCACTCTCAACTCTCGCGTATTGGGCTAAACCACCATCAAAACTTTCGCCTAAACCACAACCATTCACTAGGACTTTATCGCCTTGGCTTAGCTGTGCGTTTGAAGATTCGACTACCGTTCCAGCAAGGTCAATACCTGCATTTAAGGGGAAGGACTTCATGATCGCCCCTCGCCCACTGGCGGCAAGAGCGTCTTTGTAATTAATACTCGAATAGTCAACTTTAATGATAGTATCGCCAGCACTAAGATCGTCAATATCGATATTAAGTAATTGATGGCGAACGTCAGGATCTTTAAATACTCGGCAGGCTAAAAAAGACACATAGACTCCTTTTGGTTCTGTTATCACTTACGCTTTAATCATTCTAAAGGTTAAGTTAATTCTAGACTCTGTAATACTGGATTCTTTGGGAACTTGATGCAGCCAATGTTGCTGGGTCGTTCCCTGCATGACCAATAGACTACCAGAAGTGAGCGTCATTTTGTGTCTCAATTTAGGATTAGTTTTGTGTTTGAGATGAAACGCTCTTGCTTGGCCCAGACTCACTGAGGCTATGACCGGTTCATCGCCTAGCTCTTTTTCATTATCAGCATGCCACCCCATGCTGTCTCGCCCGTTTCGGTAGAGGTTACAGAGAACGCTGTTAAAAGTAGTATTGAGTTGTGACTGTAACACCTCTTTCAACTGTTTCAGAGGCTCAATCCAGGGTAGAGGTTGATGCAACCTACCCGAATAACGATACTGCGCTTCACTATCGCCATACCAAGCCACCAGTCGCGGTACTTGTCGCTCCTTGCCAGCAATCCAAAGAGATTCTTCTTGCCACTCCACTAACTTCAGTAATGTATGATATAAGTCTGAGGCTTCCAACTCCCCAATAAAGTTAGGGTGGAGTTGGACAGAATCACTTGACTGACTATCAGGCTGATTAGAGCCCAATACTAAAGTTTCAACCTCCTGATCAAACCCTAAACCAATCTGTTTCATAATATTTTTATGTATTTTGATAAGCCCTTAACGGGAAAACTAACCAAGAAATAGATTATCAGATGTTGAGACGTTTTGCGGCTAAAATTGGAGTTGTTCTTAGAAAGTAAAAAGGCCAGCCATATTAATGGCCAGCCTTTGATTGCATTGTTAAAAGTAACAGGGAGTCTATTATCTAATTACTTCTCATCCCGAACTTCTTCTAACACTTCTTTTCTTTCAACAACTTCTTGTTCCCACTTTCTGCTAAACATACCAATTAACAGAACAACGGCACCAACACCGATACTGAAGGTCGCGATGAACTGGAACAAGCTTGGCATTTCTGAAACATTGTCTGGATCAAAGCCACCAGCTAGTAAGCCAGCAATAATACTACCAATAGAATAAGTGAAGATGAATAAGCCCATCATCTGCCCCATATAACGACGAGGCGATAATTTACTCACAGCACTTAATGCGATTGGGCTTAAGCAAAGCTCACCGACCGTATGCAAGAAGTAAGTTAGGATTAAAAAGAATGCTGCAGATTTACCACCGCCGGCTGCGATGTGTGCCGCGAATACCATAACCACGAAACCGCTACCCATGATGATCAGGCCGAAACCTGTTTTAAGGCCGTATCCTGGGGTTACCATTCGCTGACCTAACTTGACCCAAAAAGCTGCAAAGAAAGGCGTCAGTATAATAATGAATATCGAGTTAACACTTTGGAACCAAGCGGTTGGGATCTCAAAAGTACTTATGAACCTATCCGTATAATCTCTAGCGAATAGATTTAAAGAAGATCCCGCTTGCTCAAAACCTGACCAGAAACAAGCCGAAGCGATACAAATCAACAATAACGCCCACATGCCTTTCTTTTCTGTGGGGTTTAATTTACCTAGGAAGTAAATTAATGCAAAGTAAATAACAAAAAGAGCACTTAGAACGATGGCTGTTTTCTCAGCCAAGCTCACCGCGTCAATCGAGATAGTTCCTGCTAAAGTTAAAGCAGTCACCACCGCTAAAGCAACTAAGAAAATACCGATAATTGACCAGCTTTTCTTACGAGCACTGTCTGTAATGTGAACTGATGGCTTATCGCTAACTTCAGGCAAGTTTCTGTGAGTTATATAGAATTGAATTAAACCCAACGCCATACCTACCGCTGCTGCACCAAAGGCATAGTGCCAGCCTGCACTCTCCATCAGATACCCACATACGAAGTAACCGATTAAAGAGCCTATGTTGATACCCATGTAGTAAATCGCGTAACCAGCATCACGACGCTCATCTTCACTACCATAGAGTTGGCCAACAACCGCAGTAATATTCGGCTTCAAGAGACCGGTACCCAAAGCTACCAGAATCAAACCAATAAAGAATGAACTTTCGTTAGGAATAGCCAACACTATGTGGCCACACATGATAACGATACCACCGTACCAAATGGCTTTTTTACCACCGATCAATCGATCCGCAATCCAACCACCTGGTAAACCCATGAAATATACTGAGCTGGTATATAAGCCGTAAATAGCAGTTGCAGTAACTGTAGTAAGCCCTAAACCACCTTCTTGCAGCAAAGCCGTCATAAATAAAACCAAAATACCGCGCATACCGTAGTAGCTCATGCGCTCCCACATTTCGGTCAAAAACAAGGTCTGAAGACCTTTGGGATGCCCAAAAAAGGACTTGTCTTTTGTTTCTTCTGTCATTGATATACCCTTTAATTGCTCAAAATCTATCTGTTTCACTCTGCAATAGAGTAATAGATCATAGTGATTTAGTGCGATTACCTAACTGCCAGCCTCGATCTTTGTCGAAATAATTATTAGATAGGTCGCTGATTTTCTTAATAATTTATTTGTTAGCAACACACTTGGCCCAAATAAGACAACACATTGTTATATAATGACTTTGATTCGTCCAGTCCTTTTTCCGGCCTGATAAGGCCATAACAGTGCTCACTCTATCTTGATATTGCGCTTAATTTATTGGCGAATGAGCCTAATATTCTGAGCTCTGTTTTCGATAACATTTGTCCTAAAAGGGTTAATATCCAATCCACCACGGCGCGTATATCGTGCGTAAACAGTTAGCTCCTGTGGCTGACAATACTTCATAAGATCAACGAAAATGCGCTCAACACATTGCTCATGGAATTCATTATGGTTTCTAAATGATATTAGGTACTTTAGTAAGCCTTCGTGATCAATTTTAGGGCCACGGTAATCAATCAACACTGATGCCCAGTCTGGTTGTGAGGTAATCAGGCAGTTACTTTTTAGTAAGTCGCTTTGCAGGCTTTCTTGTATCACCCGCTCCTGCACTTTGAGCAAGCTTGGCTGATAATCATAGTCAGTGACCTCTACATCGATGTCATCGATCAGTATCGCTTTTGGCGCAACAATGCCTACTTCTTGTCGGTATTGCTCTAAGGTCAATAGCTGCGCTGAAACAGCTCCCTCTGCAGCCGCGGATAAGTCCTGCTGTAAGTTCTCCAGCACGGCGTCCCAACTTTTGAAGCGAGTTTGGTTGTAGGAGTTCAAGTACAACTTAAAAGACTTGGATTCAACAATATTGATGGTGTCATGGGAGAATTCGAAAACACCAATAGCAACCTGTGGTTTGCCTTTAATGTTGAGCCATGACATTTCATAAGCATTCCAAAAGTCACTACCATGAAACGGCAAATTATCGTTTAAGCCTAGCTCATCACGCTTGAGCTGACGCACAACAGGGAACAGTAGGCTGGGGTCGTACTGATCCGGGTAGCCAACGTCTTTCCCTAGTGGAATATCATCATGATTCATATCAGCACCTTGCCTAGTTTGGCGTCACTCTAGCCTTCAGTCGAAAATACACCGTCACTTCCTCACGATCGTGGTATAGATGTTTCGCCTGCCAAAAATAATCTAAATCAGCATCTTCTAAACGCTCGCAAATTAAGCCAATGCAATCAGCAACTTCCTGAAAACGTTTCTTCATCGGAAGCTTTAAGTTGAAAATGGCGTGCTGGGTATGACCGCCTTCTAGCCACTGTGCCATTAAGTTAGCGACTAGCGAGGGTTTCTCTACCATATCGCAAACTAATACGTTGACCGGCTTCTGAGGGAGCCAAGTGAAGGCATTTTCCTTAAAATGCTCCACATGTTCTGTTGCCATCAACTTTTTATCCATTGGTCCATTGTCAATCGCAGACACCTGTAACCCACGTTCGACCAATTGGTAAGTCCAGCCCCCAGGAGCGGCACCTAAATCCACCCCCGTGTTCCCTAAACGAAATGCATCTTTTTGTTGCTTACGAGAAATCAGCACCTGAATCGCTTCATCAAGCTTTAAGGTCGAGCGACTAGGAGCATCTTTCGGCGCTTTCAAGCGCACAATACCGCCTTTTAACGGGCTCGAACACTCTAATGGTGACAAACCGACAAGACAGTGATCATTAGCTAAAAACAACAAATGTAACCTAAGTTCGCCACTCTCCTGCACTAAGCCATGCTTTTCCAGTGCAATGGTCAAAGGCGTCGAAAACTTCTTACAAAATTTGGAAAGCTCTCGCCCATCATCGCTATCAAGGTGCTCAACCAGCACACTTTTCGCCCCCGAAAACTCAGAGCAGACGTCAATGATCGGCGAAATACGGTCGTCTAGTGGCATGTTTTCGAGCTCGGCCTTAGTCCAAAACCATTGACGTGCAAAAATAATATCCGCCAAATCAAGCACCCCAAAGAACTCTTCGGCACTCGATTGATCAAACATGTAATACCGAACATACCCTGTCTCAGGTTGCGCGTTAGCATAACCAGCAAGATCGTGAGCTGTGGCTATCGCCTGCACTTCCGCTGCACAGTCTGACTCAAAACCAGGGCGACAGAAAAAAATAAAAGGGGCTTGCTGCATAAATCAATATAGAGTGGTACTAAGATGGGCAGATTCTAACATAGAGTCACAGCCTTTGATTAGGGTTTTGCCCTTGCTGGTGCTAAAATGGCGGCACTTTTGATTAGCCACCCCCAACACCCATATGGCCCATTACAACAAATCAGACATTGCAGATCTTAAAAAAGACTTAACTGTTGAAGATACTTTGAGTGGCTTCCCGATGACCTTTGATACCACTTGGGGCATATTCTCCCCAAGAGCCATCGATGTTGGTTCAATCATGTTACTTAAATATCTTGACGTTGCCCCCAACGATAAGTGCCTCGATCTTGGGTGTGGTTATGGTGTACTCGGTTTGACCATGGCAAAAATGGCGCCGCAAGGTGAAGTCATCATGGTTGATAAAGACTATGTCGCCGTTGACTACGCCAACAAAAACGCTAAGAAAAACAACACACCTCATGCTAGTGCTCGTTTAAGCAATGGCTTTAGCGACGTTAGCGAAAGACACTTTAATGTCATTGTTTCAAACATACCGGCCAAAGTGGGCAACGAGTTACTTTATATTTTCTTGCACGATGCTTACGAGCGACTGGCTCCTGGTGGTCGTTTCTACGTAGTAACCATTACAGGTTTGCGTGATTTCATGAAAAGAGCGTTTAAAGAGGTTTTTGGCAATTACAAGAAGCATAAACAAGGCCCAGCCTACACTGTTGCCAGTGCCATAAAAGAAGAATAATTATCATATAGCCGTCTATTTAATGTACAGCTGTCATATTGTCATCTTAGCGTCAAAAAGTTTACACATTTCCTGTGGATAACTTTGGGGAAAAATTGCTGAAACTTGCTCAAAGCCCATAAAACAAGGTGACCTTTAACAGATCGCTCATTTTTTGAGCAGCTTTTGGTTTTTATCATTTAAATCAATAAGTTAACATCTTAACTAAAGCATTAAATGCCACTCTAAAACCTTTTTCCTACCTCAAAGCCTTATAAATTAAGGCTTATGTGGCAGTTGTGGATTTCTATTAAAAATATTGTCATGTAACCAATTGTATCCATCGAGAAAATCAAGTCATTTTTGTATTTTTTTCACAGGTAAGTAGTCACTTACCGGTTAACGTTTAAGTTCTTTAAAATGAGAACTGGTACTACCTATTTAATAATCAATTTCCCCCCTAAACACAGGAATAAAAAAAGCCCAGACCAAAGGTCCAGGCTTTTCACTTTATGACTAACTCAGTTTTACTGTTTCGAGAACCTCTGTCTGGTAAATAATACTAATACCATTAAGAGTAACCAGCCGGTGCTACCACCACCTGAGTCACCATTATCACCAGAGCCTCCGTCTGAGCCATCACCACCTGAGCCGTCACCGCCGCCAGATGTTGCTTGGGCTTCAACTTCGACCGCGACCTCTTTCTCAACTTCGGACGTACCGTCACCGACAATGACTGTGAACGTATAAGAGCCTTCTGTTAGGCCTGAAACCGTTGTAGTAGGAGACATCGGGTTATCAATAGTGCCTTCACCCGTCCACAGGAACGTTAACTGGTCACCGTCAGGATCATAGCTCGCTGAAGCGTCTAACGTCAGCACATCACCTTCTGTAATCGACATCTCATCCGACGCCAACATAACCACTGGTAAGTCATCTACCGAGCCTACAGTTACAAGGAAGCGTGTGCTTGCTTGGTCGGTTGGTTGATTGTCGTCTGTCACGGTGACCGTCACTTCAGTAGTACCACTAAAGTTTTCGTTAGCCGTAATATCAAACGTCGAACCATTATCATGACCGTGCACTTCAGCTGTAATACCCTCGCCTGTCACGCTGATAGTGTTAGAGACGTTGTTGTTATCCATATAAGCCACTTGGATATCTTCAATCGTACCTTCTTCCATCATCTGCTGATCGTTAATGTCGAACAAAGTGATGTTTGATGGCGCATTAAGCGTTTCGGTTAGAATTTTAGTTCCTACGCCATCCAAAGCTAGGTTAGCTGAAACTTCTAACTCTTGACCAATAGCTTCTGGCTTAACTCGCGCTTGGAACACAATGTCAAAAGCCGTGACTTCTGGACCGTTGTAGTCAAAGCAAATTGCCATATCGTCGCGCAAGTAGTCCTGCAAGCCACCGAACCCGTTATAATCCGGATTAGCACTTTGGTTCAAGTAACCGTCTACAGGTTCACCGGCCATTGGGCTTGCGCCACCATGAACACCTGCTGTAGCTATCTTTTCAACTGGTGTGCTTTGCTGGAAAGGAGAGCCGTTGCCAGTGTAGTTGCCGAAAGACAAATTATCGTAAGCATAGACCATCTCATAGTCACCAGTAGCAGAGCTGTAGTCACGAGCAAGGATTAACTGCGCGTCAACAGAAGTTGTTGAAGCCGTGTTAGGTTCCCAGCCTGTACAACCCCTGAAACCACAACCAGTTCCAACTAGGTGCTGTAGGTTATCCCACTCAATTAGCACGTGAGTACTGACGTTGTTTTGATCAACCAAGCTAACAAAGCTAATACCTGATGCTTCTTCTTCAACTCCAGTATCTAGGTAAGGAGCACCAAATTCCATTCCCGAAGTACCGAAACCGGCAATACCGTACCAGAATATCCCCATATTAGCGAAGGATGGAGCCTTGTAGTCTTGGTTAAAGGCCATGTTCTGATAGGAACCAAAGAAGCCCGGAGCTGCGCCATGCAAGTCGACCATGCCGTTGCCCCAGATATACAGACTGCCACTATTAAACATATCGCCTTCATTATAATTAAATAATGAATAGGTCTCGCCAGCTGCCGAACGATCATCTTGGTAAATTTCGTTTAGCGTTACTTGCAATGCTGTGTCACGGTTGCTCTGAGGGGCATTTTCTTGCGGTGTAAAACCATGCTCGTATAGGTTTACGTAACCACCGTCACCGATAGGCGTACGACAAGAAGCATCGTTTATAGAGTTTGTGATTAAGTACTCACGCGGACGGTCGCGACTGTCAGATTGTACACCAGTCACGCTAAAGCTATTACCATCTTGAGTTACTTCAGCTGAAAGGAAGCGGTTCTCAACCAGCTGAACACTACCTTCTACTAACTCTAGACTTTCAGGAAGCTCTGATTCAATCGAGAAATTACGATCTGAACCACTGGCGTTAGCTTTTACTGAGATCTTGTAGTCAACAATATCACCCACAACTGCACCATTTTGGCTAGCAGTCATGTTGATGCCATCTTTCTTACGAACAAAGTTTGCCGCTACTAAACCGATGTTATCAGGGTTGTTAGGGTCAGTACCAAATTCAACCGCACTATAATATTTTTCACCCTCGACAAAGCCTGAGTCGTCTAGCACTAGATTCACACTGGTCAACTCTTCGCTGTCGCTAGTCGCAGGCGCATCTATTGTTAACTTTTGAGCCTGGGTATCCATAACAACAGCAGTAGCAACCTTATGCTTAAAGACTGCATTCTCTAGACCTAAATAACTTCTAGAGTTGTAGTTGTGCTCTTGCCATACGACCCAGTATTTGCCCGCCTCAGGGTTAGGGATGTTACACCAGTCATACATTTCAAATGAAGTCAGTACCGACTTACAGATGGCTTCTTCACTATAGTTGATTTCGCCATCACCGTTAGCATCAATACCAACGTAGATACCAGCATTACCTTTTGGTCTAGTATATTCGTTAGCATTAGTCGCGGCGCCACTTTCAAGGACTTCGGCAACGAAACGCTTAGCATTTTCAGGAACATCAACCCAAGTAACGTGTACTTTTTCTAGATTTCCAGAAGCTTCAAATAAGTTTGAACCATTGCCGTCATCACGCTCTTCAAGCTCAATGTTTTCTATGTTTGCTTTAACAGGAGCATAGACAGTAGTTGTTAATGCTGGAGCATCACCCAGAGAAAGGTTGTTTATTGTATGGGTACTCTTTTCCGAAAACACATTGTACTCAACCACTTCTGGAAGCTGACCACTATCCAATTCCATTTCAACATTCATAGTAGCCGTCGGAACCGCAGGATTTTCGTGGGTCAAATTTACTTGACCGAATACGGTTTGCCCTCTAGGCGTTGAATATGAGTTTTGAGAGTCAACCCAAGAGCCTGTCACAATAATACGCTGAGTTTCACCAGCTTTGAGGCTGAATGTGCTTGGGGAAGCTTCTAATTGAACACTGTACTCTGAGGTTTCTGCAGACACATCCCAAGTACCGTCTACTGTTGCAGTAACTTCGCGCACCCAGCTACATGAACGGAAGCATGCAGAGTCAACCATATTTGGTGTATTCAAAGCACCTAAGTTACCGCCCTGATGCGGGTTAGCAATGGTATAGTTCTCCACTGGTACATGCATGATCAAGCCTGAATGTATTGCCTTATCGACTTGAGCAATACCAGAACCATAGAACCATGGGTTAGCATTACCTACACGACCAAACTTATCACCCACCTGATCGTTTGCCGTCAACTGCATTGCGGACATCACTTCAGACGGTGACCACTCCGGACGCGCTTGTTTAATCAATGCTAGTGCACCCGCAATGTGTGGACTCGACATAGAGGTACCACTAATGGCATTAAACTCTGTTGGACTTGGGTAGTTTGTAAATGGTTGATCTTCTGAGTATGCAGAATAGATATCAGAACCCGGAGCCGTGATAGAAGGAGCTGTCGATTCACGATACTCCTCTAAGAAAGCATGACCAATTGAACTAAAAGGAGAAATAGCGTCTACTAGATTCTCAGACACTTCAGCGGTTGTTTCAGTTGCAGGGATAGTGCCGTAGTGACCATCTGCATCTCTTAACCAGCTAACCATAGCCTGACCGTCACCTTCGTTCATTTGCATAGTTGGGATTGTATGCGGAAGGTTTGGATAGATATCTTGAGAAGACGTCGCAGTATTATAAATCACGGTCGCTGCACCGCCGCCTGCTTCAACATTTGCAGACTTTTCTACTAACGCATTTTCTCCGCGTTCACAGAATACAATCTCGCCATTAGCAAATGTACCAGCAGGGAATGGTGTAGAACACAAAGCGTTACCAAAATTTTCAGCCAACACGATTGGCCCAGTAATTGCTTCCGTCGTAATACCGTTAATATCCGTAAGGTAACTAGCAGGCAAAGATCCGCCATTATAGCTAAGGTTTTCAAATCTTTGTCCAGTGGTCACACTAAAGGTTCTACCATGCTGACTAGACGCCACTGACAATAACCATGGAGATACGTGGTTGACTGATTGGTAAGCGCCTGCGTTACCCGCTGAAGCAGCAACATTAATCCCCGCTTCATGCGCAGATAGGAAAGCTAGCTCAACTGGGTCATTGTGTGAATCATAACCACCAGAAATTGAGTAGTTAATCACGTCAACACCATCAAGGATTGCTTGCTCTACAGCTAGCAAAGTTCCGCTTGCTGGACAACCCACCCACTTATCACCTGAGTTTCCTGGGAAGCAAACTTGGTAAGAGATAACATTCGCATGTGGCGCAATTCCTGACATCTGTGGAATGGTGTAGCCTGTATCGATACCTTCATGTGTAAAATCTATAGCAGGAATTTTAAAAGGCACATCATAAAGCACATTACCTGCCGCAATGCTTGCCGTATGCGAACCGTGACCTTGGTAATCTTCACCATTTGCAGGGCGCGATTGCGCAAAATCAGGATCACTGAATGCTTTGGTAATATTTGGAGTTGACCAAACGCCGATTAACTTGTCATTACACAGGTCAGCAAACTCTTCGATACTACAATCGTGTAAGAAGTTACCAGTGCCTAATGGGTTTTGGACGGTATAACCATCATCACCCGTAGCAGCAAACGATGGGTGCTGTGAACTGATACCTGTATCGATAACACCAATCAACATCCCTTCACCTTTAATACCGTTAGGTTGGCTCGGAACCGAAGTGTCAGCCCATACATTTGGCGTGTTAGTACGCTCAGGGGCTACATCCATCAACAGTTCATGATTAACATCACGAGAAATATATGCCACTTCACTAAGCTTTGATAAACGCTTGGCTTCTTCTTGTGTCATCTCTGCAACGACAGCATTGATAGCAACTTGATGTTGCTGCTTAATGTTCAAGCTCACACCAGCAGAGCTAGCTTTGCTAACAAAAGCATTCTGCTTGTTTTTAAGCTTATTAGTATAAGCCTGCACAGCAGGATTAGACTTTAAACTTGCCTTACGAGGACCAAGCTTAGAGTTTGAGAATAACTGCTTAGTCGCGCCCTCACCATTAGCACCACCAGTATAAAGCGCTGCCGGAGCATCTTTTAAACGAATGATATAGTTGTGGCGTCCTGAAATGTTATCTTCAGGATTAAACTTGGCCTTTGGCGTCAATTTAATGTTACCGCCAAACCCTTCCAGTAAATGGCTTGGATTCGCTTGGTTTTCGCTAGTTTCCAAACGAGCTTTTGCCGACTCTGGACTGATATTAATTGGTTTGATTTGATAGGTATTACCACCTACCCCGCTTGCAGCTGCTGCGACTCCAGCGGAATAAACCGCTGCTGCAACAACTGAAGCTATCGTCATAATTTTCACGATTAGACTCCTAATAAAGTTTGATTACTTTTTTTATGCGGAGAAAGGTATATCACATAAATAAACTTATTCAGGAGTGATCATTTGTACGAATTTGTACGCACTATCAACTATCAATCAGTTCCGAAGCCTTTGTACGAATTTGTACGAATTAGTATTACTGGTTGGACATGGTTCAAAGCCGTTGCTAGACTTATTTTGATATAAAATTAGGCTCGTTCCGAACCAAGGCATTAAAACGAAATTGATGAAAAACGCATTATTAGTAGCTGCTCTTGCACTAGCAAGTTTAGATACTCAAGCAACCTCAACTGAGATTAGTTTAGAGTCTGTCAATAAAGACCCTGAAGTAACTGAGCAGCAAGACAGTGCAACACCAACTAGCCAGCAAGCAGAAGCTGGAGAGTGGGACGTGTCAGTGAGCCTGGGTTATGGGCAAGTCGAAAGCATCATAAAGAATGTTGAAGATTACAATCTCTATTTATTGCCTAACATTAGTTACTATGGCGAAGACTTTTTCGTAGAGAATACTACACTAGGTTACAGCCTATATGAGGGTCGGGATTTATATGTCGACCTAGTAGGTCTATTAAATAGAGACGGGCTTTACTTCAAATTAGAAGATTTTGGTATTTTTTCAGCGCTTGGCATCAATCCAGTAAGAGGCAGAGATGTTGTTGATATCGATAGAGATCTATCATACCTAGCGGGCCTATCTGCCACATATCATGTTTTAGGTTTCGATATCAGAGGTGGCTACTATCACGACATCACCGATGTTCATGGTGGCTATGAGGTAAGTTTTTCTATAGCAAAACACTTTTCTCTAACCGATAATTGGACATTAGATTTAAAAACTACAGCCCTACACAAAAGCAAAAAATTACTAGATTACTACTATACAATACGTAGAGAAGAAGCCTTTACTCGTAGGCCTTTTTACACACCAAATTCGTCGGGCAACAGTTACTCTTGGACTGTTAACTCTGAGTACTCATTTAACGAAAATTGGTCAGCACACCTTCTTTTAAACAGAGTAGTTTTGCCCAACGAAATAACTAACAGTATTATTGTAGGTAACAAAAGACCTAATACCTACTTCTTGGGAGTTAAGTACACTTTCTAAAAAAAACATGAAAAAACTGGGGTTTACCATACAGTTATTAGTTTTATGCTCCCTAACCGGGGTAAGTAAAGCTTATGCTGAACAAGAAAACCCTTGGCAAGCCAAATCGATCGAATCTGCAGAGAATGAAGCGTCCTTAACCATCACACCTTCGATTTGCGTGGTAAAAGCTAAAGGTGAGCTCTGTCAACAAATCCTCACTGTCCTGTTTCAAAACAACAAACGTCACAATATTTGTATCTACAACGTACAGAATGCAGAACCTTTATGGTGTGACAGAGAAGTAAACATGGTGAGCTTAAAGCTTGATGTAAAAACCAGTTCTAGCATTACTCTCATCGCAAAAGACAGCAATCACAACACCATCTTAGCGACAAGCACTTTCCGATTAAGCACTTTTAAACCGGCAGAGACACGTAAACGAAGAAATTATGGGATTGGTATCCTATGAGCACTTTATTGGATTGTAAGATTCTTCTAATAGAAGACGATCTTCCTTTAGCGGAACTCATTCAGGAATACCTTAACTCTCAAGGTTACGCCATCACTCATATTGCTAAAGGGCTCGATGTTCATAAAATTACGGACTCAGCCAGTTACGACCTGATTCTATGCGACGTTATGTTGCCCGATATAGATGGCTTCAACTTAAAGGACGTGTTAGAGCAAAAATTCGTGTGTCCGATCATCTTTCTCACCGCACTTAGTGATGATGAAGACCAAATCCTAGGGTTAGAACTTGGCGCTATTGATTACATCGTTAAGCCTGTTGAACCGAATGTACTGCTGGCACGGATAAAAGCTAATCTCCGCAAAACAAAATCGCATAGCCCGCAAGACAATATCGTCATTTCTGATCTTGTACTTGATAAACATAATCAAGTCGCCACCGTAAACAATGAGCCACTTGACTTAACCAGCCAAGACTTTGAGCTGCTTTGGATATTTGCACAAAACCAAGGAAAACTTCTTTCACGTGAGTTTTTATTTCAAGCTATCATTGGTCGCGAATATAATGGTTTAGATAGAACTGTAGATGCTAGAACCAGTCGATTGCGAAGCAAATTAGAAAGCTTTGCTATACCCGGGCTGATTATTAGGACAGTTTGGGGTAAAGGCTATTTATTCACTTATACCAAGTCAGCAGTTTAACTCATGAAATTTCAGTTTTTTCGTTTTTACGCGCTAATTGTTTTAGCTGGCTCTCTACTGGTATGGTCATTTAATCAAATTTATCATGCTGTACAAGAGCCGGCTAAAAGTTATCAAGTCGATATAGACTTTTTTTTTCAAGGCTACAATGCAAGCAATAACACTTCTAACGATAACACCCAGTTACCTTTATTTCACACTGTTGATGCCAATGCTTTAGCGCTACCTGAGGATATTCAAACACTGCTCAAGAAAGGTCAAGTTATTGCTGTAACGAATGACTCAGGTGACACTTACTACTACAAGAAAAATCCTGATGCGAATTCTTTAACACAGTTCGGTCCCTTCAAAGAAGTTACAAAAGAGTCGAGTATAGCACCCTACATTATTCCTCTTTTTTACAGTAGCTTGGCGTGTTTATTGCTATTGATGATGCGCCCTATTTTTAGAGATCTTCAAAAACTACAACAGGATGCAGCTGAGTTTGGTCGTAAGCCACAAGCAATGAAGCGCTCCATTAAAGAGTCTTCCAACATTTATCCGCTGGCTAGATCTTTTTATGGCATGTCGAATAAAATTTTAAGTTTTATTCAAATGAACAAAGATCTATCTCGCACCATCTCTCATGAAATTAGAACACCGCTAGCCCGTATGAAGTTTATGCTTGAAATTATCTCTCCCAATATAAAGTCATCACAAAAACACCGGATGCAGAATGATATTTCAGAAATAGAATCATTGGTCAGCGATTACCTATCATTTGCAAAAATAGAAAATGAAACTGACAATATTCATCGGGCGCTTTATTCGATGAAGAGTTTTATACAGGATATTCATGAAAAATTTTCTATTTATGAACAAGAAATAACAATTAGTTGTCACAGCGATGACGTCAAGGTCTATTTTGATAAGCAGTCACTCTCGATAGCCATTCAAAATTTGCTGACTAATGCATTGCGCTTTTCAAAAGAAACCATCAATCTTAAATTCAAGCTCCAAGACAACGTTTGTGTCTTATCGGTAGAAGATGACGGGCCAGGTGTCGGCGAAAAAGGCGAAGCACTAATGCAACCCTTTAGCCGAGAAAACATTAAAGAGCAAAACCATAAAGGGTTCGGTTTAGGACTTTACATCGTTCGGAAAGTGGCTATTTGGCACGAAGGCGAGTTTATCATTTCACAGTCGAGTCAATTAGGCGGTGCCAAAATGGAGCTTCGCTGGCCTAACCAACCTTAGCTAAAGAACCAGTAACTTAGTAGAATCGCAGCAGTTATGCCTGCTAGATCCGCTAGTAAGCCACAGGATAAAGCATGACGAACCCTTTTGATGCCAACAGCTCCAAAGTATACCGTTAAAACATAAAACGTCGTTTCTGTACTACCCTGAATCGTCGCAACCATATAACCAGCTAGTGAGTCGACACCTTGCGACTCCATGGTTTCAAGCATCATGGCTCTCGCTCCGCTCCCGCTAAATGGTTTCATGAGGGCTGTTGGAATAGCTTCTACAAACCGAGTATCCAATCCTAAAGAACCGAATAACCAGCTCAATCCTGACGCGAATGCGTCAAGAGCACCAGAGGCTCTCAAAGCACCGATGGCAGTTAACATAGCAACAAGGTATGGAATAATTGTTACAGCCACCTTGAAGCCTTCTTTCGCACCTTCAACAAATTCCTCATAGACCGCAATTTTGCGCTTCCAACCATGAAGCAGAATTAAGATGATAGCCAGCATGAGCAAAAAGTTGCCTAGTGCTGAGCTCATGGCTGACATTTCGTCTGCTGGTAATGTCATTAACGCCCAAACGAGCGTAGCAATAACTGTCGAAAAGCCTAAGAAATATAAACCGACCTCTCGATTAAAGATCGATAATTTCTGCACTAAAGCAACGGCGAGAAGTCCCACAAATGTTGAAGCACTGGTCGCTAATAGGAGGGGTAAAAATATTGCCGCAGGATCGGCAGCCCCCATCTGAGCACGATAAAGCATGACGGTGATGGGGATAATGGTAACCGCCGAAGTGTTGAGAACTAAAAACAGGATCTGCGCATTCGACGCTGTATGTTTTACTGGGTTTAACTCCTGTAACTGCTCCATGGCTCGAATACCCATCGGGGTGGCTGCATTGTCTAAACCCAACATATTAGCCGCCATATTCATGCTAATGCTGCCAAGTGCCGGATGTCCTGTCGGCACTTCTGGCATCAGTTTCCGAAATAAAGGCGCCAGTAAACGAGCAAGCTTATTCACTAAGCCACTTTGCTCAGCGATTTTTAACAGCCCTAACCAAAACGCCAGCACGCCGATCAGGCCAATTGAAATGGTCACACTGAGCTTCGCCATATCAAATAAAGATTTTACTAGATCAGGGAATGCCGCCTGATTGCCCGCGAACAACCAATCAAATAATGATAAAGCAAAGGCAATGACGAAGAATAAAAGCCAAATAATGTTGAGCATATGCGGTTATGTTTATAGTTCCTACTCTAAACTTAACCAAAATAAACTCAGGTGTAAATTCTTGTTTTAAAAATAAAAAGGCACCAAACAAGGTGCCTTTATAATGGAGCTATTACTTTCTAGTAACCAGACGGGTCTGTATCAAAGGTTCCAGTAATGTTAAATGTCACTGAGCCACCATTTGGCAGCGTGGGAATCGTTTCAGAAACATCACCACTACCTGAAGCGTTTGCGCATGCCGCGCCAGAAACTGCGCTACAGGTCCACGTTACAGAATTTAAACCCGCAGGCAATACGTCAGACACAAGTAAGCCATCGGCTGACTCGGGACCATTGTTGGTAACAACAATTTGGTAAGTCACTGTCTTCCCTGGCTCAAACTGTAAATCACCATCACTTTTTGTCACGCTAATATCAGCTTCCGGTAAGCGATTTAAATAAGTACAGACTATTGATGTGTCTGATGCTGTAGGTGTTAGCACGCCATCAGAAACATCACTATCACCAGTGCCGGTACAAGAAAGACTATTGACGTAGCTAAATGTATTTCCAGCGTTTAACGTTTCAGAAATCGTATAATCAACCCCTGAAATAATTTCTTGAGCCGTTCCTGAATCGGTTTCATTAGGGGTGTTCGCCGTCGAGTTGACTGATGGCAAAGTAGTTACCGTACCACCTGTTACCGTTACCGTAGCCTGATCGCCTACAGCTGCATTTTGCCACTGTTTGTTAACAGCCAAGTCTGTGGTAAACACAGAGAAATCACCAAAGCCGTTGACGATGCCAATTGCTCCTGGACGATCGGTATCAGGAGTTTCACACTCCTCATAAATCATCCGAATAGAACGAACACTATTAGCACTAATCGAGACCTGCGCCTCAGAAGTTCCAGCTACGTCATTGGCATTCCCCTCAATCACAAAACTGTTTGCAGGGGTTCCACCAGACGCTGGAATAGCAGCGAAGGTTGTTGGGGCTGTAGCCGTCGAGACAGAGAAGCTGCCCGCGCTGATGGCGTTACCATCGATATCAAAAGCCCTTACTTCAATTCGATCACAAAATTCATTAGAGGCTCCAGGAGGGTTTTCTAAAAAACCGGATGTATTAGAATCAACATCACGTAAATTAAACGACGGGTTGTTCACTCCAAGTGGGAAAACTGAAGGAGTAAAAGTCCATATAGCTTCTGCCCTCTGCCCACTTTGAGCAGCAATATTGACGTTGATTTCCTCATCACCATTGGCGTTGGTAGCAGCATATATCGAATTTCCGTTAACAACGCCTACGGTAGCGTTGACTTGAAGCTGCAATGCAGCGGCCTCGGTTGATATACCGCTATCTACGTCAAGAAAGTTGGTAACGTTACTTCCCGTCCAAGGATCAGTACCGTCGATATCAACATTATAAGGCTCTTCTGCTTTTATCGTGGTAGATACCAAAGTCCCAAGCAGTAATAACATGCTTTTGTTGGCACGCCCCCATAAATTGAAACGTCTTTGTTTCTTAGCCGCATCACTAGACACGTTATTTGCACAAGCTACTGTTTTCATTATTAGACCCTAGACTCATCAAGGCTACAAACCAAAAGAATAAGTGCTAAATTCAGCACAAAATTTAGGCAATTATATAACTAAGCTCTGAAAAAGCTAGTTTTTTTAAGGGTATACAAGGGCTTGTGAAGTAAATGTGAAATAAAATAGCCGTCTTTAACTGGACGGCTACTTAGGGGGATTAGCAGTTTATTCTTATTTGCGTTTTGTTTTACCTTTTGACAGTGACGAGCCACCGCCGCCACCTTCATCAGGCCTAGGATCATAATCAGTAGTATCGACTGGAAAGGAGACTCTAACCTCATAAGTTGCCGGAAGTGTATTCTCTATCAGCTGCTGCTCAGAAGCTGCAATTGAACGGCTTGCGGTATATCGATATGCGCCCTTACCCGCTTTAGAGGCATTTAAGCTTAGCGATAATGAAAGCGTAGTTTCAATAAAGCCTTTGACCAAACCTATTTGTGTTTCTCCCAGAGGAGTATTTGCTTGCAGAAGTACGATGTTCGTATCTTCAACTGGCGGTGACTCTTCGCCCAAGGCTGCTGAGGCAACGCCAGTAAACATCATTAATAATACAGAATAAAAAATTTTCGCTGACATAATGTTCTCCTTAATAGTCAGTTGGATCGTCGCTGTAGACGACAGGCACCGTTAAAGTAACCTGCTCTGCTGCTGCAACGCTCACCGTAACTGAAACGCTGGTTCCACCAGCGCTTCCTCCACTGGTACTAGTACAACTAGAGCCCGCTGCTGACGGCGTACAAGTCCAACTACCGCTCAATGTTACACCTGATGGCAAGTTATCCGTCACCACTAAGCCTACAGCATCACTAGGGCCAGCATTAGAAACTACAATAGTATAAGTATCAGAGCCTCCAGGAATAAAATCATTAAGAGATGTCTTAGTTACTGAAACATCAACCACTCCAGCATTAATCTCAACTGACGCTTCATCATCATCCGCAAGGCCATCTCCTAGGTCATCCGTTGCTAAACCACTTCTAAACTCGGAGTCAGGGTCAACACGATCCGCGTTGATAATTTCAGCTTCATTATTAATGACGCCAGCTGTATTGGCGCTAACGACAATATCTAAGGTCGCAGAACCTCCGTTGGCTATAGTGCCGACGGTCCAAAGACCTGAGCCAGATGCATAGCTTCCCTGGCTCGCGGTTGATGACACAAAATCAAGTTCAGCAGGCAGGATATCTCTAACTTGGATATTGTTAGTGCCATCAGGTCCATTATTGGTCACAGTTAATGTATAAGTAACATTTTCACCAACATTCGGAGCATTATTATCAACAGTTTTGGTCAGTGAAAGGTCTGCTTGAGGTACACACACCACCATTTCCATACCGTCACCGCCAGCACCTTCTAAGCCAATACCGTCTAACCCTAGGCTAAGGCTGGAGTAAGCTCCTTGATAAGCTACGGAACCTGCTGCAGTACCTGTGGCTGTGTTGGTTGATGACTCTGTGTTAGCTGAAACCACTAACATGTCTCTTAAAAAAGTATTATTGGTATAAGTCGCGAAGTGGCCAACGCCTGCTAACCTCGCCATAGTCACTCCAGCAGTATTAACCCCCCAGCGTGAAGAGTTAGTTACCCCAGCTCCTATACCCCCAACTCGATCGATATGAATGATGGCGTTATTTACCGTTCGCCCACCAAAGCTAATATCCATAGTTCCTTGACCGCCAGGATCAGCATCGTTTACAGCTCCATCTGTATTAGTTGCTTGATACACCGGTTCGAAACCATTTGCTCCTGGCGTTGGATCCCATTCGAACAGCACTCCTAGTGAAGTACGGCCTTGAACCGCAGCTGAACTCCAAGCGTTGATCGTGTTCATAGTGTCAGCCGTAAATACCCAACCTGCGGGACCGGTATCTGAGGTGTTAATAGTAACTGGGATAGCTCCCGAAGTAGCTTGAGGCGAGCTGCCTAAGTTTGACCATGCGTTGGTTAAGTTTGTATTCGAACAAGTTTGTGCGCTTAAGCCCGTAGGTGTGTCACTGATTGCAAAGACGTTAGTTGATGTCACCGCAGTTGTTGTTGTCACGGTTCCGATATTTGTTCCGTTGACTAGAACGGTTAAAGAGCCACCACCATTCCAACCGTCCCCAAAACTATCGTACATGACGATTCGGTAATTTCCGGGAGGGACATTATTAAAGGTATAGTTTTGTGAGAAAGGCGTGTCCGCCACTGCTGGCGAAGTACAAAAACCGGGCACACAAATAGCATTTTCACCACCGTAACGAGTGGTCACTAAATTGCTATTAATAATCTCTGTGGTGTTGCCATCAGCATCACGATCTGCTGCATCAACAGCAGTATTATAAAATTCGATTCGGTTTTCTTGTGACCATTGAGGCCAGTTAACTTGGAATTCAACTGTTGCGGCATAGGCAACGTTTAATGATGCAATGAATAAAGCCAGAAAAGCCAATGACTTAAAAATTAGATTTTTCATAAATCCTAAATTACTACCCCACCATCCATCTATAAGATATTCTAATGCCTGAGAAAACATCAGAGGCTTGATTAACCCTATAAATATCACACTAAATCCCAGTTAAACAAGATATTTTTAGATGCACCAAACATTTAGCATTAAATTAATTCATACATGCATTGCGAAAGCCTTATTTAAGTCACATTTGCATTAGCTTTTGCTAAATAGCCTCTAGGTTAGTCAGCCCTGATATTTTTAGTTATAATCTGCGTCATTATCAGAAATCACCTCAAACCATGTCTGAAAAGCGCTCCAAATTAGAGTTTAATAAACTGCAAAAACGTCTTCGTCGAAACGTCGGTAAAGCGATCATGGATTACTCTATGATTGAAGAAGGCGATAAGATCATGGTCTGCCTATCTGGCGGTAAAGATTCGTACACATTGCTCGATATCTTGATGAACTTGCAAAAAAGCGCCCCCATTAAGTTCGACCTGATTGCGGTTAACCTTGACCAGAAGCAGCCGGGTTTTCCTGAAGAAGTTCTACCTAACTATCTGTCAACGCTAGATATTCCCTATGAAATTATTGAGGAAGATACTTACAGCGTCGTCAAACGTGTGATCCCAGAGGGTAAGACGACCTGCGGGCTGTGCTCTAGATTACGTCGAGGTGTGATTTATGGCTGGGCTGAGCAAAATGGTATTACTAAGATTGCTTTGGGCCACCACCGTGATGACATGATTGAAACCCTGTTCTTAAATATGTTTTTTGGTGGGAGCATGAAATCCATGCCCCCAAAGCTAAAAAGCGACGATGGTAAGCATATCGTGATACGCCCTCTTGCTTACTGCAAAGAAAAAGACATCGCTCAATTTGCTCAGGAAAAGCAGTACCCAATTATTCCTTGCAATCTTTGTGGTTCACAAGAAAACTTACAGCGTCAAAATATCAAGATGATGCTTCAAGATTGGGATCGGAAATACCCAGGTCGTATTGAAACGATCTTCAAAGCCATGAGTAATGTAGCGCCGTCTCACTTGGCAGATACTGAGTTATACGATTTTACAGGGCTCTCCCAAGATGAGCTGACACAAAAGTCAGGCGGAGATATGTTGTTTGATAGCCCAAGCTTTTCTCCAGTCG
>Ga0208833_1000023_pt1 | contig 52222 bp, 50 predicted proteins | sample DeeseametaMP1788_FD_184181 | JGI IMG/M metagenome (GOLD analysis project Ga0208833, IMG submission 184181) | Marine microbial communities from the Deep Pacific Ocean - MP1788 (SPAdes) | ecosystem: Environmental > Aquatic > Marine > Oceanic | place: North Pacific Ocean | collected 2011-05-03 | reverse complement strand
AAAACGCTTCCACTCAACAAGATCAGGGTGCCCTTGGAAAAAACTGACTGAATTACCAGTGTTGTAGTTATAGCAAGTGGTACACACGGCTTTGAGCAGACCGGCTTTATGATTTTTCTCAATATCGTCAAAACGAATAACGTTTTCGAGTAGAGTTTTTAGCGGGGCATTATCCAGCAGAGACAGCGGTTGTTTAAGGTTTTGTTTTGAGCGAATAATACTCCAAAACCAACGAAGCGCAGATTTAGTCAGTGTGGATAAGCTTGTTTTGTATACCTGGTTTGGAGAAAAGCTCCCCCAAATTTCTTCTAAGCGTTTAGCGCCATAATCGAACTGGTGGTTATTGCTGGCCACTGCTGCAGCATTAATGGCTCCGGCTGATGTGCCAGTGATGATGCTGAAAGGGGAACGTTTAGGTGAGCCTAGTATTTGATTGACGGCTTTTAGAACGCCAGCTTGGTAAGCAGCACGAGCGCCACCACCTGAAAGAATGAGTCCCGCTGAATTATCACCGAGTTCATCATTCGCGACCTTGCTGTCTGTCATGGCTATAGAGCCCAGCGTTTACGTAAAGCGGCGTAGACTTTGTTCGGGTATTTGGCGCGGCCTCTTGAGCCGTTATATCGGCCCAGTGCATATGTCAGGTTGCTTTTCTCTCTATCGATATAAAGCTTTAAAATATAGCAGCCATAGCGAATGTTGGTTTCCATATCAAACAATGAGTCATCAGGATGCCCAATTTCCTTCTTCCAAAAAGGCATGATCTGCATCAGGCCACGCGCGTTAGCAACGGAAAGCGCGTAGCGATCAAAGTTGCTTTCAACTTCCATGATGGCGAGCACAAGCTGTGGGTCAACTTGCGCTTCATTAGCATAGCGATGAACTAGGCTTAATATTTTTAAGCGCTCTTCTGCTGGAATATGTGGCGCACGACGTTTGAGCCGTCCTTCCATATCCTTCATCCAGACAGTAGCATCGTACTTATCGGCAAAGTGGTTTTCTTGCTCCATCAACTGTTTCAGCTGGGCAGCAAAAGTCTGATCGGGGCGCTCCTGACTGCTGGCAGTCGCTCCCCACAATATCAGCACCAATGTCGTTAGTACGAGTCGTAACATCCTGAATCTATTGCTTAATTATTGTTAAGTGTTTCTTGAATATAATCGACAACATTTTCAACTTCAAGATCTGCTTTCGCACTGTTGTCACGATTTTTGTACTCAATGGTATTATTTTTCAAGCCTCGGTCACTGACGACTAAGCGATGTGGAATACCAACAAGCTCGGTATTGGCAAACATCACTCCAGGGCTCTCTTTTTGATCGAGGAACAATGTTTCTATGCCTAAAGACTCAAGACGTTGGTATAAAGCTTCGGCAACCTGTTGCACGCTTTCCGATTTGTGCATATTCATTGGAATAATCGCAACTTTAAAAGGCGCAATCGCTTCTGGCCACATAATACCGCTATCGTCGTGATTTTGCTCGATAGCTGCAGCAACTATTCTTGAAACACCAATACCGTAACACCCCATCGATAGGTGTTTGGCTTTGCCGTTCTGATCCAGTACGGTGCAGTTCATCGATTGTGAATATTTATCACCAAGCTGGAAGATATGACCTACCTCAATGCCGCGTTTAACTTCAAGAACGCCTTTTCCGTCAGGGCTTTTATCGCCAGCAACAATATTTCTTAGATCAAAAACGTCATTGTACTCGGCATCACGTTTCCAGTTGACGCCAGTAAGATGGAAGCCGTCTTCGTTAGCGCCACAAGCAAAGTCACTCATGATTGCAGCGTCACGATCAATTATGACGGGAATACTAAGCCCCTGAGGACCACAAGAACCTGGTGCGCAATTAGCGACCTCTTTGACTTGGTCGTCATTAACCAGCACTAAAGGCTCTGCAACAAGGTTGTGTTTGGCCGCTTTAATCTCGTTAAGCTCGTGATCGCCACGTAGACACAGAGCAATCACAGGCTGCTCTTCAGAGCTACCCTGAACAAACAAGGTCTTTAACACTTGGCTTGTTTCAATTCCCATGGATTCTGCTGCTTCTTTAACGGTGCGACAGTTTGGTGTAGCGACTTTCTCCACGTCTTTTGTCGGAGTCGGCGCTTCACCTTCTGGCGCTAAGCTTTCCGCTTTCTCAATATTTGCCGCGTAATCGCTCTCTGTACTGAAGGCAATGGCGTCTTCGCCTGACTCAGCTAATACATGAAACTCATGTGAGCCACTACCACCTATGGCTCCTGTATCGGCTAGAACTGGGCGATAATCCAAACCTATGCGATCAAACACATTACAATAGGCTTGATGCATTTGTTGGTAAGTTTCATTAAGAGACTCTTCATCAATGTGGAATGAATAAGCGTCCTTCATAATAAATTCGCGTGAACGCATGACGCCAAAGCGGGGACGTACTTCGTCACGGAACTTAGTTTGTATTTGATAAAAATTAGCGGGCAACTGTTTGTAGCTGCTCAGCTCATCACGAATCACTGCCGTAATGATTTCTTCATGGGTTGGGCCTAAGCAGAAGTCACGTTCGTGACGATCGTGGAAGCGTAGTAGTTCTGGACCAAATTGATCCCAGCGGCCTGATTCTTCCCACAAGTCAGAAGGTTGAACGGAAGGCATTAACATTTCAACTGAACCTGCTTTGTTCATTTCTTCACGAACAATGTTTTCCACTTTGCGGAGAACTCTTAATCCAGTCGGTAACCATGTATATAAACCAGAAGCTACTTTGCGAATCATTCCTGCTCGCAGCATCAGTTTATGGCTGATTAATTCAGCATCGCTTGGATCTTCTTTTAGGGTAGAAAGTAAGTATTGACTACTACGCATTGGAGTCCCTAGTTATTGGTCTAAATTTTCAAAATAGTGGGCTATTGTAGCAAGGTTTAAATTTGCTACAAAGCTGGTAAATCGTATAAATGCGGTGATTTTGAAGATTTTTCTGTATAAATTTTGTACAATAGTGATGTCTTCGTGACAAAAGCGTAGTTGAAATAGTTTTGTGTCTTTTATTTGGAGGATATATGACTAACTTTAAAATACTACTAACTGCTGCATCCGCAGTATTAATCTTTGGCTGTAGCAGTATGTCGGAAAGAGATTATATTGTTAAGTCTTCTGCTGATGAGTATGTATATATTATTGACTATGAAAAGGTCGCATTAGTTGAGCAGGCCAGTAAAACTTCACTGCAAAACGTTGATACATATTGGGTAAACCCTCCAGTGAAGCGTATTAAACGTAGCGAACTAGAGGCAATGCAAAAGCAATAAGCCTAGCACTTACTAGACTTATTGCCGCTGTGAAGTAATCAGTCCTTAGTGGACTCGCTTTCCTTCAATCCAAGTTTCTAACACTTGGACGTCGTCTATTTTGTCCTCTGAAACTGTAAAAATATCTTTATCAATAAGGATGAAGTCTGCCTGTTTGCCTTCTTCTAAAGATCCGATGTTGTTTTCCCAAAAACCAGCGTACGCTGCGTCGATAGTAAAGCTTTTAAGTGCTTCTGCTACTGTTAGTTTTTGCGAAGGTAACCATCCATCTTTCGGTAAATTATCAGAGTCTTGGCGAGTAACTGCAGCGTGAAGCCCAAGGAAAGGGTTAGCCTTTTCTACTGGGAAATCAGAGCCTGAAGCAATAACCACGTCATGCTCTAGAAAGGTGCGCCAAGCATATGCGCCTTCAAGTCTTTCTTCACCCAGGCGATCTCCAGCCATATTCATGTCGCTGGTGGCATGAGTTGGTTGCATTGAGGCGATAACACCCAGCTTAGCAAACATAGGGATCTCCTCAGGAACCACTACCTGAGCGTGCTCGATACGATGGCGAAGTGTTTTTGCCGAACGTTCTTTGTCGAGCTTTGACAGTTTTTCTAGCACCATATGATTGGCAGCGTCACCAATGGCGTGAATATTGGTTTGGAAACCATACTTAGTGATCAGTGCTAAGTATTGGCCTAGCTTGTCCGCAGTCGTAAGTAGCAAGCCTTTGTTGTCAGGCTCATCTGAGTAAGGCTCTAACAAGGCGGCACCACGACTGCCCAGCGCGCCATCAGTATAAAGCTTAACGGACTGAATTTTTAAGAAAGGCTGATTCACTTTACCAAACTTAAGCATCGCTTCTAGTCTAGGGTCAGCACCACTTAGCATCGCATAGACACGAAGTGGGATGCGGTTTTTGTCAGAAAGCTCTAGCATTAATTTATAGGTTTCAAAATCAACGCCAGCGTCGTGAACCGAAGTAATACCAAGGCTAATGAGATGGTCAAAGGCCAGTTTAAGAGCAGTTTTGCGCTCCTTCTTATTCAAAGGTGGTATTTTATTTTCCACTAAGCTCATAGCCGCATCAATCAGCACACCGGTGGCTTCACCGTTTTGATCACGGATAATTTTCCCACCTTCAGGATCAGGCGTATTCTTGTCAATACCAGCGAGTTTTAGTGCTTTACTGTTCGCCCAACCGGCGTGACCATCAATTCGGCTGAGCCAAATAGGGCGATCGGCGATAACCTTATCTAATGATGATTTCGTTGGGAATTCTTTGCTTAGCCAAAGCACTTGGTTCCAGCCTCGGCCCAATACCCATCGGGTGTCAGGATTTTTTTCTGCATAACCTGCAACGGCTTTGACTGTCTCGTCTTCAGATTCAATGCCTCGCAAATTGACGCGCATCAGGTTTAATCCCAAGCCCAGTAAGTGGCCATGTGCATCAATTAAGCCCGGCAACAGCGTTTTGCCTTTTCCATCAATAGAAATGCTAAAGCTGTGTAACTTTGATAGCTCTTCCTGCTCACCGGTAGCTAAAATGACGCCATCTTCAAATAATATGCTGTTAAATTGCTGCAACTCTCCATCCGCAAAGGTATAGCCTTTGACATTGTGCAATAGGGTTGGTAACGCCTTAGCAGAGCCTACCCATAGCAAGCTAAGTATTAACAATGAGATGAAGGTTTGAATAGTTTTTTTCATGCGTAATATGCGTTTGTCGATAGATTGACATACTCTAATACAAGTCATTGGCAATATAAAGCAACCTTGTCTATAAACCTGTCTAGATATAAACCATTGATTTTCAAAAGCTAACATCAAACTGTCACATTTTTGTCCTCTCTTTGTCATGCGCCTCGTTTATAAAGGACAAAACAAAAGAGGATAAGTATGTTTAAATCGTTTAGAGGCTTACCTGACCTACCATATGCTATTGCGCCCAGAGAACAGGCTAAATATCAAAGTGCCATTCTTGAACTAGTACAGGAATTGATCCGTCGCCCTTCAATAACTCCAAGCGACGGTGGTTGTACTGAGCAGTTATCAGAACGATTAAGAGCTACTGGTTTTGTGACTGAATACTTCAATAAAAATGGAGTCACTAACCTGTGGGCAAAACGTGGCAGCTCTGATAATAAACTACCAAGCGTGGTCTTCTCGGGGCATACCGACGTAGTACCGCCGGGCAAGAATGCTAAGTGGGAAACCGATCCATTCATGCCAACGATTATAGATGGTTATATTTACGGACGTGGCGCTTCGGACATGAAGGGGAGCTTGGCAGCCATGATTATCGCTGCTGAAAGCTTTGTGAAGAAACATCCGCAACACAAAGGCTCCATCGGGTTCATGTTAACCAGCGATGAAGAGGGAGAAGCGGTTGATGGTACTCAACATATCGTTCAGTCGCTTCAGGCTCGTGGCGAATCGATAGATTACGCCATTGTTGGTGAGCCAACGACCGAGAAGCAACTAGGGGACTCCATTCGGATCGGTCGCCGAGGTTCTATCAACGGAAAAATCGTCATTCAAGGAAAGCAAGGTCACGTTGGTTACCCCGAACAGCTAAGCAACCCCATACATAACTCGTCAAAGTTAATTCATAAGCTAGCTACAAAACGCTGGGATATGCCAAGCCGATACTTTCCTTCGACCAGTTTTCAGTTAGTTAAAGTGCACTCAGAGAGTGGCGCTATGAATGTCACGCCTGCAACCCTGGAAATGGTATTTAACTTTCGTTATTCGCCACGTAACTCCTTCGAGAAAATTAAGTCTTACGTCGAAAAGAAAGCACAAAAGTACGGCTTAGATGCACAGTTCGAGTGGGAGCATGAAGCTTCTCCCTATCTAACGCGCCGCGGTAAACTCAGGAAAACCGTACAAAAAGTCATCCAGCAAGAAACTCAGATGAAAACCAAGCTGACTACTGGGGGAGGAATTTCTGATGGACGTTATATCAAGCAGCTAGCCAAGCAAGTGATTGAGTTAGGGCCTTGTAACAAAACCATCCACCAAGTGAATGAGCGGGTAGCGGTAAGCGAACTAAATAAGCTGTGTCATTTATATTTTAGGGTATTAGAAGAGTTATTGATAAAGAGTAACTCATGAGATCTTAGCGAGAATTCATTGACCTTTTCTGGAATTAAACTTTCTCCAGCGCTAAGCTGTGGCTATGTACCTATTGTGAAGTTGAATGATGTTAGAAATTGCTGCTATCGACCATATTGTTCTGCGGACTGACAAGCTTGATGCGATGCTAGACTTTTATTGTAACGTTCTTGGCTGTACCGTGGAGCGGGAAACCTCAAAGGAATTAGGGTTAACTCAACTCAGAGCTGGAGCGGCACTGATTGATCTAGTGACCATTGATGGCAAATTGGGGCAACTTGGTGGTGGTGCGCCCACCCCGAAAGATAATAACCTTGACCACTTTTGTTTGCAGCTTAAATCGATATCTGAAGACGCTATTTTAGAGCACTTAAAAGCTCACGGGATTCCCGTAGGTGAGTTTGATGAGCGTTATGGTGCACAAGGCTTTGGGCTGTCTCTTTATATTCAAGATCCGCAAGGCAACACGGTCGAACTACGCTCACAAATATAGCTTCTGAATGGTTAATAGCTAATGGTTAATGGCTATTATTGATCCGACCAAACCGCCAGCTCGTTACCGCTAGGCTCAGTGAAATGAAAGCGTCTACCGCCCGGGAACGAAAAGATCGGCTTTACAATAGCCCCACCGTTTTCCTCAACTGTTTTTAACGTATCTTCTAGCTGCTTTGTGTAGAGAACCACTAAGACGCTGCCGTTATCGGTACTAGCGCTGAGCTCTGACTTAAAAAAGCCACCTTCAACGCCTGAATCGCTAAAGGCAATGTATTCAGGGCCATAGCTGGTAAAGCTCCAACCAAACGCTTTCTCGAAGAATAACTGTGTGGCAGTTAGGTTGGCTGCAGGAAATTCCACATAATTGATTAGAGTATAACTCATAGCGCGCTCCCTGTATTGAGTGGGGTGGATAATATGAATATTAAAGTTATAGCGCTAAAGTGAAGAAAAGAAAAGCCTGCTAGGCTGATAGGGAGCTTTGCAGGCTAAATGTTTTACGAGAAGTTTATTGTTATGAATATCATGTTTAATCGATATAACGTTTACGCTTCTTCTCTTTAAGCTTCAACATATCAATCCACACAACGCTATCGACGCAATCGCCAAAGTCAGGGTCTACGCCAAAGTCGTAAAACGTCACGCCGCCCGGCTCACACAGATCGCTGTATTGCTTGAACAGAGTTGGAACAGAGACTTCCATATTAGCGAGTTCTTTTTTTAGCACCTTGAAAGCTTCGGGTTGCTCAAGATGGTTAAACAGGCGTTCAAGCTTAGCTTTTTGTACCGGCTTTATGCGATAAGGATTAAAAGAGCGTACTAGGTTGATGTTTGAGCCATAGTATTGGCTAAAATAATACACCAGCATATCTTTAGCGTACGCAGGGTAATCGTTACTTAAGCTGACAGAGCCGAATAGGTATCGGATGTGCGGATTTTGGCGGATATAAGCACCAATACCGAACCATAAATAATCCAAGCTACGCTTGCCCCAATACTTGGGTTGAATAAAGCTTCTACCTAACTCCATGGCTGTTGGAAATTTCTTTTGCAAGCTTTCTTCATAACTAAACAACGTTTCTGAATACAGAGTATCGTCTTCATTGAGCTTGTGAATATCTGCGATACGGTAGCTGCCAACGACTTCCATATCGTTTTTATCCCACAAGACGATGTGTTTGTAATAATAATCGAACTTGTCCATGTCGCGACGATTTCCAGTACCTTCGCCGACTGCGCGAAAAGCAATTTCTCTTAAGCGACCGATTTCTCGTAATAGTGGCGAGTCCGAGGTGTCTTCCAATAGATAAATGCTTTTACCGTCAGCGGTTTCGCCAATCTGCGCATATTGGTTTAATTCCTCAATCAGCACTTTGCGGCTTTCTGGGTGAGCTATTGCGCGTTCGGTTTCGAACAACTCGTCACGTTCACGCTTTAAGCCGTAAACGTGTTGCTTGAAACGGGTAATGCTTTCCTTGCTGCTCGGCAGCATACCGCTGAAGGATGAGAATGGGATCATCTTCCCAACCTTGATCGGAAGAGTTAATGATACATTTTTGAACATCTCACGAACCAAGAATAGTGCACTTAGCGGCTTAGCAATCATAGAAAAACCATAGAAAAAGCGTGAGTTTTTACCTCCAACATGGACTGGCAAAATAGGGGCTTTCGTGTGTTTCGCCATTTTCAAGAATCCTGAGCGCCACTTCCCATCGCGAATACCTTTGTAAGATAAACGGGAGACTTCACCAGCAGGGAAGAAAATAACAGCTTCCTCTGCCTCTAGAGCTTGCTGAATGTTATGAAGTTTGGTTTTTGGATTTTTACCTTTCGCCATATTATTGATGGGTAAAAAGAACGGGCGTAAGGGCGACATCGACCAAAGAAGCTCGTTAACCACAATTTTGACGTCTTTCCTAACGGAATGAACCAGTGCAAGTAGAGCAAGGCCATCAAGCGAACCAAGGGGATGGTTCGCAATAATCACCACTCGGCCTGCCACAGGGATATTCTCTAAGCTGGAGTTAGATACGGTGTAACTTAGTCCTAACCGTTGATTCACTGTTTCAAGGAAGTCCACATGCGACATGTGTTTGTTTTGATCGATGAAGTCATTGACTTCTTCTTGATGGAATAACCGAGCTAGCAGCCGAGTCGCACCAGATTGTAACTTTGGTGATTTATCGAGTTGTGGAAGGAACTGTTCTACCACTTCTTTGCTGTCAATCATGGCATCATCTCCCCAGTTAAGTCGTCATTTAGAGATTTATGACAGTTTCTTTGCAAGTAATTGTTCATATCCGGCATTATCTAAAGAGAATGTGACAGCCGAATTGCAGGCGCAAGACGCTTTTGTGACAACATTTCTGCTGTGGCAGTCGAGTCGTAACTTGCGACAAACCCTTGTCTCACGTACTATATGGCGTCTTTCGGGCGCTTGAAGGAATGGTGCCCAGCAGAGTTTTAAATCATATTGTATTAATCAGACATCAAGCATCAGGCAGAAATTAGAATTATGGCAACTGAAATGCGCAGCCACTACTGTGGTGAATTATCAAAAAATGAAGAAAATCAATCGGTTACTTTATCTGGTTGGGTTCACCGCCGTCGTGATTTAGGTGGCTTAATCTTTTTACAGCTACGCGACCGCACTGGCGTGATCCAAGTGGTTGTTGACCCTGATTTTAAAGAGTTATTCAGTTTAGCCGAGCAGTTGCGTAGTGAGTTCGTGGTGCAGGTTAAAGGGCAAGTTCGTGCGCGCCCTGACGATATGGTTAATAAAAACATGGCTTCAGGCGAGATTGAAGTTCTTGCGCAAGAGATTGAAATTTTAAACCGCGCTAAGCCACCAGCGATTCCGATTGACGAAAACTTAGAAGCTTCGGAAGAGCAACGTCTGAAATACCGTTACTTGGATTTGCGTCGTCCTGAAATGGCGCAGAAGCTAATTTTCCGTCATAAAGTAACTAGCGCCATGCGCCGTTATATGGATGACCATGGTTTTATTGACGTAGAAACGCCGATTCTAACCAAAGCCACTCCAGAAGGGGCGCGTGACTATTTAGTGCCGAGCCGTGTACACAAAGGTTCATTTTATGCGCTGCCACAATCGCCTCAGTTGTTTAAACAGCTGTTGATGATGTCGGGTTTTGATCGTTACTATCAAATCGTAAAATGTTTCCGTGATGAAGATTTACGTGCGGATCGTCAGCCAGAATTTACCCAGCTGGATATCGAAACGTCATTTTTAAACCAAGAAGAAATTATGCAGCTGATGGAAGGGCTTATCCGTCACCTGTTTAAAGAGCTGAAAGATCTCGACCTACCAGAGTTTCCTCGCATGCCATACGCCGAAGCGATGGAGCGTTATGGTTCTGATAAACCTGATTTACGTATGGACACAGAGTTGGTCACGGTTGATGAGCTGGTTAAGGACGTCGAATTTAAAGTGTTCGCTGGTCCAGCAAACGACGAGAAAAGTCGCGTGGCTGCTTTGCGCGTACCTGGTGGTGCGCAATTTAGCCGTAAGCAAATTGACGAATACACCAAATTTGTTGGCGTTTATGGCGCTAAAGGCCTAGCGTGGATGAAGATTAATGGCGCTGGTGCTGAAGGTATTCAAAGCCCAGTGTTAAAATTCTTAGGCGAAGACGTTGCGCTTAAGGTTATTGAGAAAGTAGGAGCAGAAGAGGGCGATATTATCTTCTTCGGTTCAGACACCAAGATGACGGTAGCTGACGCTATGGGTGCGCTACGTTTAAAAACGGCTCAAGATTTAGAGTTAGTTAAAGACGAGTGGAAGCCTTTGTGGGTTGTAGACTTCCCAATGTTTGAAGAAATTGATGGCCAAGTTCATGCACTGCACCATCCGTTTACAGCACCGAAAGACGACGATGTTGACGCTGTGAAGAACGATCCGACAGGAACGTTATCCAAAGCATACGACATGGTCCTTAACGGTAGTGAAGTTGGCGGTGGTTCCGTTCGTATTCATAACGAAGCGATGCAAGAAGCAGTATTTGGTATTCTTGGGATCGACGAAACAGAGCAACGTGAAAAGTTTGGCTTCTTACTAGACGCATTAAAGTTTGGCTGTCCTCCACACGGTGGATTGGCGTTCGGTCTTGACCGCTTAGTCATGTTAATGGTCGGTGCAGACTCGATTCGAGACGTCATCGCGTTCCCGAAAACAACCACAGCCAGCTGCCCATTAACACAAGCACCGAGCAAGATTGATGCTGACTTAACTGATGAGCTGGGTATCGAGATAAAGAAAAAAGGCGAGTAATTCAAGGTTTAAGATTCCGTGTCGCAGCACGGAATGTGACTTTAAAGTAGAGCCAATTGTGAAGAACAGTACAGAAAGAGAACGCTTTGGACTGAAAAGTTCCGAAGCATTAGAGTCACAAAGAAAGATTAATTTAGGCAAGTGTTAAAGAAAACAAGGTCGACTAGATAAAGTTTAATCGAGGCGTAAAGGTGTTTTGTAGCGCAGTTTAGTTATCGCTAAATGAGCACTCAAAACAGCTTTACAACAAAGAGTAAACGAAGGATAGCGACCTGTGAGGAAGGTATTTTATGGCGGGTCACAGTAAATGGGCTAATATCAAACACCGCAAAGCAGCCCAAGACGCAAAACGTGGAAAAATCTTTACCAAAATCATTCGTGAGCTAGTCGTAGCGGCTCGTGAGGGTGGCGGTGATCCAAACGACAACCCTCGTCTACGTGCCGCCATGGATAAAGCGCTTGGCGCTAACATGAAGAAGGATACCATCGAAAAGGCAGTAGACCGTGGTACTGGTAACGCCGAAGGTGATAACTACGAAGAGTTAAACTACGAAGGTTATGGCCCAGGTGGTGTTGCGATTCTTGTCGAGTGCATGACTGACAACAAAAACCGTACGGTTGGCGAAGTTCGACACGCATTCACCAAGCACGGCGGTAACTTAGGGACTAGCGGCTCAGTTGCCTATTTATTCGATAAGCGCGGTCAATTCGTTTTTGGGGATAACTATAACGAAGATGATTTAATGGAAGCTGCGTTAGAAGCTGGTGCCGAAGACTTTATCGCTCATGACGATGGCTCTTTCGAAGTTTTAACCACCCCAGAGACGTATCTGGATGTCAAAGACGCGCTCAAGGAAGCTGGTTTTGAAGCTGAAAATGCTGAAGTAACTATGCTGCCATCAACTCAGGCAGAGTTAGATGTGTCAGAAGGCGCTAAAGTGATTCGCTTGATTGATCGTCTGGAAGAGCTGGATGATACTCAGAATGTGTATACAAACGCCGATATTCCAGCAGAATCCTACGACAACCTATAGAAATGTTTATATTTGCTGAGGCTTTGTTAAAAGTTTTATAAAAGTGCTCATTTACATTTTGTAAACTCCGCTTTTTATAAAACTTTTGCCGCGCCTCAGCTGCATCTAATTCATTTCTAGTCTACTACGTTAATGCCCAAGAGCTTTTATTATCTATTATCAAAAGTTAAAAGTTATTTGAAGAGTTGGCTCTAACTGTCCCCTTAAATTTAGCCTCATTTTTTAAAATTATAGTGTAAATTGGGCATGGAAAGCCCAATTTAGCAAAGACGAAACATGGATGTTTCGTTTTGCGACACGTTAAGTGATTTTAAAGAATTAGGGAAGTGCGAAGCACCTAACTTTGTGGGGCGAGTTTTTTGGTTCGTTTTTTTGCTCGTTCAAAAAATGAACGAAAGAAGTAAGTCTTGGCAGTAGAAAGTGAGTGTTAGTTGAAAATATTGCTAAAAAATCAGATCAGAAAACCCCACAGCAATAATTTTTAGTCATGGTATGATAATTTCAATTCATGTATTAACTTACCAGACCATGCTTTTTTGGAATTATAAATGCCGATAATTTTAGGAATTGACCCCGGCTCGCGCATTACAGGCTTTGGAATTATCGAAGTTGGCGGTGATATTCCTGCCAATAAACCACGCTATATAACCAGTGGCTGCATTCGTATTAAGGACGAAACTCTGGATCTAAAGCTAAAGAAAATCTTTGATAGTGTGTGTGAGTTGATACTTGAGTTTAAGCCTGATGAATTTGCCATCGAGTCAGTTTTTATGTCAAAAAATGCAGACTCAGCGCTAAAGCTTGGACAGGCGCGTGGTGCTGCGATTGTAGGGGCTTCACACTATGCGCTCCCTGTATTTGAATATCCAGCACGAAAAGTTAAACAGTCAGTCGTAGGGACTGGTGGCGCAGATAAAACTCAAGTGCAGCACATGGTGAAAATGCTTTTAAAACTACCTTCAAGCCCACAAGCTGACGCGGCAGATGCGTTAGCCATAGCTTTGTGTCATGCCAATACTAGCCAAGGGTTGGCCCAGTTAAAAGGGGCTAAAACAATAGCAAGAGGACGATTACGTTGATAGGTCGAATACGCGGAACACTGATAGAAAAAACACCGCCATTTATCATTATAGAAACCAGCGCTGGCGTTGGTTACGAAATTCAGGTGCCGATGACCACTTTTTATCAGCTACCTGATGAAGGGGCTGAAGCCATAGTCGCGACGCACCTTTCTATTTCTGAAAACTTGCATGCGCTTTACGGTTTTATCAGCAATAAAGACAAAACGCTGTTTCGAGAGCTGATCAAAGTTAATGGCGTAGGCCCAAAACTAGCGTTAGCGATTTTATCGGGCATGGAAGCTGACGAGTTTGTGATGACAGTGCATGACGGTAATGTGGATCGTTTAGTGAAACTTCCGGGAGTGGGTAAAAAAACTGCCGAACGATTGCTAGTAGAAATGTCAGATCGCTTAAAAGACTGGTCGGTTTCAGGTTTACCAAACTCAGGCGACACGGATACACCTGTTAGCAACGTACCGAGAACCGGTGACGTTACTCAGGAAGCTGTGAGCGCCTTGGTCGCTCTTGGCTATAAACCTCAGCAAGCGAGTAAAGCCATCGCTCAAGTCGATAGCGAAGGGCTAAAAAGCGAAGAGTTAATTCGTTTGGCGTTAAGGCAATTAGCGGGCTAAAAAAAGCTGCACCGTGTGTGCAGCATTTTTATGCATCCTCAAGACTTTAATCAGAAGATACCGAGCTGTTATTCAGCAGCTTGTTGCTTAATTTCTTTTAGTTCTTGCAGGTCTACTTTGTAGAAAAAAGCTCGGCCATAAACATTTTCATCGATCTTCCAGGTACCTTCTAGGACTGCGCCGTTATGTCGGACGGTTAAGTTGTATTCAACTTCAGTGGTAGAAGGGTCGTAACTTTTAAGAAACCTCATGTATCTTCCTTGGCGCTTTTGGTTTAAAGCTATCGCTGCTCGAGCGTATTCACTGGAGTGGTTGCGAGGTTCTAAAAATGTCATATAGAACTCGTCGCCTTCATCTTTAATGATGACATTAAACATACCTTCAGGCTGATTTTGGGGTTGATCGTATTCATAGTAGCCTACCCAGTTACCACTTAGGTTTATAGTGTCCTCAGGCGATTGGTTTATCTGCTGTGAGTTTGATTGGCCACTACCGCTACCAAAGGCTTCTTGCCATAAAGCTTTCTCTCGGTCGGTTAGCTGGGCGTCGTTATTAGCCGCCTGTGTTATATTAAAAGTCAGGAAAATAGCCAGTAGAGAAGCCCCTAATAAGGAGTGATGTGTTTTCATGAGCGTCCTATCTTATTGTTTTGTATAAATAATATACATTCAGTCTAAAACTTTTAGTAGGGCAGGGCAAATGTTTAAGGTTGCACCTCAGTTCAAGGATCTACTACACTAAGTTCTACGCTCTTTAACCTTGAAGTTGAATGCCAAAAAGTCACTATCGTTACCAAGAAATACAGCCAATGATGCCTCCGAAAATGATTACCGTGGTTATAGTGCTACTGGTTGTTGTGATGGGGTTGTTCGGTTATATGTATATTGCGCAAGAATTTCTCAATAAGCCTGTAGGAGAGAATGCGCTTCCCGCGACGTGGGCTTTAGTTATTTTTGTTGGTACTGCTTTATTAACCTATTATGTGTCACGCCTGAAAATCACTACTCGAGTCAATGATGACATGTTAACGATGAGCTTGGGCGTGATTGGTAAAAGAAAGTTTCCGCTGGACTCAATTTTAAGTGTCGAAACCTATGGAGGGAATCCAGCAGCAGATTTTTTGGGCTACGGTTATCGAATTGCGATAAAGCAGACAGGGTATGTCGGTAGAGCCGAGCATGCGGTTTTGCTAACGTTACAAGACCAAAAGCGTGGCTTAGTGATTACCACAGAAAGGCCTGAAGAGTTAACCAAAGCATTGAAGCCAGACGAGTAACGATCTGGCTTAGCTTTAAATAGTGAGCTATTCTTCTTTATCTTCCGCTTTCTTAACGCGGATTTTATTACCTTCAACATTACGAGCATTCAAGTTCTTAACCGCCACCTTTGCTTCGCCTGGCTTTGGCATTTCAACAAAACCGAACCCCTTAGATTTGCCGGTGGCCTTGTCCATAACTAACTTGCACCACTGAACGGTACCATACTCTTCAAATAACTCAGTGACTTGCTCTTCGGTGGTCGAGCGAGCTAGGTTTCTAACCAATAATTTCATAATAAGATCGTTCTGTATCAATGTTGGAGCGATCATACCATTTGTTAGTAACGATAGCTTTTGAAATTACTGGTTTACGGGTCGCTTATCCGAATATTGACGTAATGGCTTCGAATATACCAAATATTATCTCCATGATGCCTTCGATGAAGGCTTCGAAGAAGCCAATGATCATATCAAGGAACCCTTCGGCAGACCCTATGCTTGGTGCGGCGAGCCCTATAACTCCTGTGGTCAACACAGAGGCAACATACAGATTAAATCCGGCTACCAGTATGAAAACCAGCGAGCCAATGAGCATGAGTGATGCAACTGAAGAAAGAATACGCATCCAAGTAGGTTTATCTTCTCTGTTTCCCAACGTTGTTACCTCCTAGTATGGTTCAGGCTATTTTTACCTGATACAGCTTAATGCTGAATTTATTATTATTGGAACTATCAACTGTCTTTACTAGCTGCTGTAACGTTCTGATTTTTAGCGTCTAACTCGAGCTTCTTCATCTCTTTTTTGTGTTCGAGATAAGCTGCATACATCACGAAAATAACGCCTGCGATAACGCAAATACTTAAAAATCCCCAAAGACCCATAATATAGCTCCTTTGTTCCATGTCTAAAAATAATAGCACAAGGGATATTCTTAAGGCATTACTTTTTTCCGACTAGTTGTCAGAATTGCTTTTCCAATGCCCCCAAGGATCGCCACCTTTCTTTGCTGAACCTTTATTAGACGAACGTTTTTTTGATTGTCCGAAGCTTTGTTTGCGCTTATGACCGCCACTCTTTTGATATTCAGCCGCTTTTTTAGCACGTTTTTCGCGTTGTTTCTCAGCATCTTCTAGGCTCAACTTGGCTGGCTCTCCAATTTTTTCGTCATCAGACACGATTCGATCGCGTGGCGGTATATTGAATTGCTCGGAAGATACAGGCGGTAGGTTTTTATACTGATACATATAAAAAGCCTCGACTTTTTCACGCGCCCACTCGGTTTTCTTAAGAAATTTAACGCTAGACTCAATGCTGGGGTTAGACTTAAAGCAATTCAGATTTAAATAAGCATGCAAAATCTCAAAGCCATAATGTTCAACTAATTCAGTCACTAAGGCTTTCAAGCCAACACCATTTAACGGATTATTCTTATAATTAATTTCTTCAGACATACAGGTTTCCAGCAGGGACGGGGCAATATTGAACCATTATAGCTGGGATAACGAGCATTAGCACGAAAACCAATACCTTCGGACATTAATATCTTAGAGCGTTATCGAGTAGCGAAAAGTAGGCTGTCATGTAATACAACCTACTTTTAGTTTATTCCGCTAGCTACTCAGGCTGTTGTTTGTAGCTCGATATCAGCATCAATTGACCAACCATAATAAATATCGCTGCGCCAGACAGTAGGAAAGGGTGCATATACCAACTATCCCCAAGCTCTAGATCACCAGTGTATACCTTCTTGAGATGGGCGAAGTTCTGGTTAGCAGCCACGACGAGCCCTAAAGTACCCGCACTAAGAGATATCCATCTTGAGATCCAGTGCTGCGCATGAGGCAGAATCATAATTAACCCCAGTAGACCTATAACGGTACGCTGCGTTCTACAATAAGGGCAGGGGTAAACCCACTCTAGCCAGTCCATTGTCCAAGTGACGATGGATATCACTATAGTAATAACACCAATAATTTTAAGCCAGTTTTTATTTCCCACGACATTACCTCTTTATCATTTGAGATTAATTTATATAAGATTTTCCTAATATATTTGAGGGTGACAAATATAGGTAACTAAAATTTGTTACGAAGTGTTTCTTGGCGTGGTAGATATGGCGTAGCCTCGATTAGCGGTAGCAGAATCGAGGGAAGCAGGTTGAGGTTGAGGACCAAACCTCGAAGTCACCTTGTTCCTTCGAGGCTACGCTTGCTTTGAGGTTACGGCTGCTCTGACCACATTAATCCTGATAGGTATCCAATAATAGCAATGATTAAAATGAGGTTTAACGCCCCGACAAAATAACCAAACACTTTAGCGCTTCTCTCCTTCATAAAAGACTGAAAAAAGCCGAACGTATAACCTAAAAAAACAACCGGCATCAATAAAATCATCAGGTAAATTGAGACAGTGCCCGAGTGGTCCCAACCAGTAGAGTACTGTATAAATCTTAAAGTCTTGCTGTGTTTCTTTTCCAGCTCTCCTGACTCCATTGCTTGCGGTAATAAGCTCATGTAACCAAGGAAAAAGAGTAGAGGCCAAAGACTCAATATTAAAGCTATATAAAGTGTTTTCATACAACTACAACTGCTATCAAATCAACTTTCGGTTTTCCTACCGGATAGCAACCTATTCACCTTGGGTTGCAAGAACCAAACACCAATCGGGAAAAACCATAGAAGAAAGAAAGGCCCGCAATAATCGACAAAAGATACATCTTTCTGTTGCTCAAGCTTAATCAGTTGTTTTGCCGTAAACCCGATAGAATAGAATATGGCAACCATTGCTAATAAATGAAATGGTACAATCAGGCTTGGTAGACCATGCTGAGGGTTCATAAAGAAATTGCTTGCGACGACAAGGTATAACGACGCATATACTAGCCCAACGTACATTTTAGTTGGAGAGCTTGCTAATTCAGGGGGCAGTCTTTTGAAACATTCAGATGCAATAGAGCTAACCCAGGCAAAAAGTATAAGCATCATCATCAGCGTTAAACCAAACACCGTAGTTATGTTTGGCATTTCGTTGGTTTGAAACGAATTGAATACTAGTAGCTGGGATAGAAACATTGGTAGCATCAAAAGAATAAATAGTTGCCAATGTTTTGCCGTAATAAAAAATTTCATATAAATATCCTTATATTTAAATTATTAGTATGTGAGTCGGGGCGCTTGTTAACCCTGACGCCATTTATTTGAAGCTATGCTAGCTCAATTATACCGTACCAATTACTCTGCGATATGTTCCTCATAAATCCCTGACATTTGAAGTGCCACCTTGATAGCATGATCATAGCTACATGAGTAGCATTCAGTAGCTCCAACTCTGCGTCCAGGTACTTTTAGATCATCCCACATGATTTTGGGTAGAAGGTAACCTTGGTTTTTAAGTTTTGCATTAATCATACTTTCAAGGGCTAAAGCGGCTTCGTTAGATTCCGAAACGAATGTTGCAATTTGTACCCAATCGGTAATACCCGCATACCCAGCCTCGCTGAAGTATGCTACTCGTTTCAGGTTATTAGACTTTCCTACTTTTACCATATTAGAATTCGAGTGACTTGATAGGATGTAGACGTGGAAATATTCGTTGTATTTTTTTTCATAAAGAGCAGCCTATTTTATCTTTAGTATAGCTTTGACCTGCGTTTCCGTGCTCGATAGAAACAGGTAGATTTTGTTCTCAAACCTCGAAGTCACTCTGTTCCTTTCCCTAAAGGGATTTCTTTGTCACAAAGCGACGCTTGCTTTATTACTTGTTAAAGGGTTTAAATTTTTTATAGAGCTTATGCTCCAACTTCCTGAAATATGGATTATCAGAAGACCAAGCTTTGCTCCAATAACCAACTGCATCCTCAAATTTATAGGTCATAATGATGTATTTACCAGTCCCTTCAATCTGAGCACCCTTACAATAACCACCAGTAATAAAACTGGGGATTTCATTTTTTTGTTTGAATATTTCAACTGGTAATGTCCGGTAGTCATACATGACGCTCCCGATATATAAAGGCTCATCTTCCCCCTTTTTATAAGGCCTATTTTCATAGGTTTCTTTTATGTACGCTTCATAATCTACATAATTAATTTCGACAACATACCCAATAAAGATATGATCTGCATCCTCAATTAACTCTTCAATAGGCGTATAGTCAATTGTGCAGGCAAAAGCTCCTTGTACAAATAAAGTAACTGTAATTAGTAGAGGAAATGCAACTTTCATAATTTATTACTAACATTATTGTTCCGAACATTGCCGGTGATTTTTAAGTTATAAACTTATTGTTATCAATGTCCGAATTTAAGACTAATACCAAGCAAACCGGACGTCAATGTCGTTTTTATTTTAACAGATATTAGCAAAATCAGGGTTTTAGTGGAAATCTTTGTTAGTTTCCGAGATCTGAAGAGCTAATACCGATTCCAATTGTACTCGCACGACTTACCTTTATAATGTCCACAACTTTTATCAATCCATAATTCCATGCTGTTTTTCGAGAACATGGCGCTTCGCCGTGGCAAAAAAGTACTATTTGAGGGCGCGAATTTTATCATCAACCCTAAGGATAAGGTTGGTGTAACTGGGGCTAATGGTACCGGTAAGTCCTCGTTGTTCGCATTGATCCGTGGGGAACTGGAGGAGGATTCGGGCAATTTCTCGATGGCGGGGAATGTGACGATTTCGAGCGTGCGTCAGGAGACGCCTGCGGTGGAAACGTCGGCGCTGGAGTATGTGATTGAGGGCGATGTTGAACTTGTTGAGATTGAGGCGGCTTTGGCGACGGCGGAAGTTGAGGAAGACGGCAACGCGATTGGTAAGCTTCACCAGCAGCTAGACACGATTCAGGGTTATGCAGCACGAGCGCGAGCTGGGGCATTGATGCATGGCTTGGGTTTTACCGCCGAGCAAGAACAGCTTCCAGTTTCGAGCTTTTCGGGCGGTTGGCGCATGCGTTTGAATTTAGCGCAGGCGTTGATGTGTCGTTCGGATTTGTTATTGCTCGATGAGCCGACAAACCACTTGGATTTCGAGGCGGTAGTGTGGCTTGAAAAGTGGTTGGAGTCCTACCAAGGCGCGGTATTGTTGATTTCGCACGATAGGGACTTTCTTGACCGCGTGATTGATCGTGTCGCGCATATCGAACAACAGCACATCAAGCTATACAGCGGCAATTATTCGAGCTTTGAGCTCCAGCGCGCGGAGCAGTTGGCGCAGCAGCAAGCGAATTACGAGCGTCAGCAGAAAGAAATTGCGCACATGCAATCCTATATTACGCGTTTTAAAGCAAAAGCGAGCAAGGCCAAGCAGGCGCAAAGCCGCGTTAAGGCTTTGGAGCGTATGGAGAAAATATCTGCGGCGCACGTCGATTCGCCATTTAATTTTAGTTTTCCAGAGTTAGGCCATGTGCCGAGTCCTTTATTACAGCTGAAAGAAGCTAACGCTGGCTACGAGACTGATAGTGGCCCTGTCACGATTCTGAATAAAGTGGGCTTTACCTTATTGCCAAACGATCGCATCGGTCTTTTGGGCAAAAACGGCGCTGGTAAATCGACTTTAATTAAGGTGTTGGCGGGCGAGCTAGCGATTCAGGCGGGCGAGCGTGTTGAGGCCAAGCATTTGAACATTGGTTATTTCGCGCAGCATCAACTCGAACAACTGCACCCACAAATGTCGCCGATTCAACACTTACAGCGTGAATACCCAGACGCGACCGAACAGGAATTACGTAATTTCTTAGGTGGCTTTGACTTTAATGGCGACAAAGCGCTTGAGCCAGTGGCACCATTTTCGGGTGGTGAAAAGGCGCGTTTGGTATTGGCGTTATTAGTGTACTCCAAGCCGAATGTACTGTTGCTTGATGAACCGACTAACCACTTGGACTTGGAAATGCGCCATGCCATGAACGTCGCGTTGCAGGGTTTCGAAGGCGCGGTGGTTCTGGTGTCGCACGATAAGCACATGCTGCGGACAGTGACGGATGACTTGTATTTGGTGGCAAATAGCGGAGTTAAACCGTTTGAAGGCGATTTGGACGATTACGCCAAGTGGGCGCTTGAGCAGTCGACCATGGAGCGCCGTGCGAATAGAGAGAAAGCTGATGAAGCACCATCTGATGCGCAATCGGACGTCTCTAGTAAAGAAGTCTCTCGAAAAGAGCAACGTCGAATTGATGCCGAAAAGCGTAAAGCCTTGCAGCCCCTGAAGAACAAGCTAAGAAAGGTTGAGCAAGAAATGGAAAAGGTCCAGAAGCGCAAGGAAGAGCTTGATAAGCTGATGGCGGACCAGTCTTTGTATGAAGAAGCGAATAAAGGCAAGTTGGCAGAGCTTAGCTCGGAGTATGGCGACGTGACTCAACGCCTAGAAGCACTTGAAGAAGACTGGCTGATGCTGAATGAGGAGCTGGAAGGGGCTTAAGAGTTATCTAACCCCTTAAATTAACAAGAAAAAGGCGGATTCTGGCCAAATGTGGAAAAGGATTGGTTTTGGTTCCATCCAAGCCTGAGCCTTGGTAGACTTAACCGCATTAAAGCTTTTGGTGCTACGAGCACATAAAATCCATGATTGAGCATGACAGAATAATAAATCCGGCCGAAACCACTGACGAAGAGCAGTTTGATCGCGCTATTCGCCCGACAACCTTGCAGGATTATGTGGGGCAGGAAAAAGTCCGTGAGCAGATGGAGATTTTCCTTAAAGCGGCTCAGATGCGTAAAGAAGCGTTGGATCATGTTCTCATCTTTGGCCCTCCTGGCCTTGGTAAAACCACGCTGTCTAACATTATCGCGAATGAAATGAACGTGGGTATTAAGCATACCTCGGGACCTGTTTTGGAAAAAGCGGGCGATTTAGCGGCTATGTTGACCAACCTTGAGCCAAATGATGTCTTATTTATTGATGAAATTCACCGCTTGAGTCCGCACGTCGAAGAGGTGCTTTATCCAGCGATGGAGGATTACCAGCTGGATATCATGATTGGTGAAGGCCCAGCGGCACGTTCTATCAAAGTCGAATTACCACCCTTTACCTTAGTCGGCGCGACCACTCGCGCTGGGTTATTAACGTCTCCATTACGCGATCGTTTCGGTATTGTGCAGCGCCTTGAGTTCTACAACATCAAAGATTTGACGGGTATCGTCATGCGTTCGGCTCAGATTTTGGGCTTGCAGATCGAAGAGTCGGGTGCGCTTGAGATCGCACGTCGTTCTCGTGGTACGCCCCGAATTGCCAACCGTCTATTACGCCGTGTGCGTGACTTTGCCGAAATTAAGTCAGATGGTTTGATTACGGATAAGGTAGCGGATCGCGCATTGGATATGCTGGATGTGGATGCTAAAGGCTTCGACACCATGGACCGTAAGCTGTTGTTGACTATTATCGAAAAATTTAGCGGTGGGCCAGTGGGCTTAGACACATTAGCAGCGGCGATTGGTGAAGAGCGCGATACGATTGATGATGTGTTAGAGCCATTCTTGATTCAGCAGGGCTTTATTCAGCGGACGCCTAGAGGCCGCATTGCGACTAAACATGCCTATGAACACTTTGGAATCATCTCTTCTTCTGATGGTTCGTCCGATAAGTAAATTTTCGTTAAGTAATGGTTTTCGGGATTGTTTTAACACTATTTCGAACATGAAACGTTATAATAATAGGGCTTAAAATAATGGCGCGTGAATTTAATTGGCCTGTTAGGGTCTACTACGAAGATACTGATGTGGCTGGCGTAGTGTATTACGCTAATTATTTGAAATTTTACGAGCGTGGCCGTACGGAATGGTTACGTTCATTGGGCTGGGAGCAGGATGTATTGATTGATAAAGGGCTGGCGTTCGCGGTAGCTCATGTCGATGCAAAGTATCTCAGGCCGGCTCGCTTTAATGATCAGCTGGTGGTGAAAACACGAATCAGCTCGGTTAGAAAGGCGAGCGTTATTTTTGAGCAAGAGATTTATCGGGTTGATGAAAACAGCGATGAATCTGACGACAATAAACAACAACTAGTGAATAAGGCAACAATTCGGGTGGCTTGCGTTGATATGGACACCATGACGCCTGCTCCTATGCCAAACTATTTACAAGAGGAGATTGCACGTGAGTGGTGCTAATGACATGTCCATTGCTGGTCTAATTTTAGAAGCCAGTATTCCTGTACAGCTAATTATGCTGTTACTTTTGATCATTTCTGTAATGTCTTGGGCGTTGATCTTTCAACGTTCTGGTGTCCTTAATACTGCTTCTAGAAAGAGTAAAAAGTTCGAAGATAAGTTTTGGTCCGGTATCGACTTGAGCAAATTATCCACAGAACTGTCTCAAAGCGATCAAAAGAAACAAGGCTTGGAGTCGTTATTCTTAGCTGGTTACAAAGAATTTATGCGTTTGCGCCAACAAAGTGGTGTTAGCCCTGAAGCTGTGATGGACGGAACTCACAGAGCGATGCGCGTGGCACACAGTCGTGAAGTTGAAAAGCTTGAACAGAACTTATCTTTTCTAGCGACAGTTGGCTCGGTAACGCCGTACATTGGTCTATTTGGTACGGTATGGGGCATCATGACCTCGTTTATCGCGCTAGGTAGTGTCAAGCAGGCGACGCTTGCGATGGTGGCGCCAGGTATTGCCGAAGCCTTGATTGCGACGGCGATGGGCTTGTTCGCGGCGATTCCTGCGGTCATTGCGTATAACCGCTTTACTAACCGTTTGCAGAGAATTGAAATTCGCTACGAAAACTTCCTAGAAGAGTTTTCGGGAATCTTGCACCGTAAGGCGCACAGCTAAGGTCGATTATTATGCCGCAACTTGTACGTAGACAAAGACGCCGACTCAACGCTGAAATCAATGTGGTTCCTTACATTGATGTGATGCTGGTGCTGCTGGTTATTTTTATGATTACCGCGCCATTAATTACCGCAGGTATTCAAGTCGATTTGCCTACCGCTGAAGCTGAGCCAATGTCTCCAGAACAAAGCACGCCGTTTATTGTGTCGATTAATTCTGATGGGCAGTATTACCTAGAGATTGGCAGTTCGGCTGGACGCCCAGAGGCTATGAGCCGCGAAGAACTGTTAGAGACGGTTCTCACAGAACTAGAAACATCCCCTGAGTCGCCTATTTTAATCAATGGCGATAAATCGGTGGCTTACGGTGATGTGGTTGAATTGATGGATCAATTAAGACAAGTCGCAGGGATAGAAAACGTTGGTTTAATGACACAACAAACTAACTAGGTGAATTGAGTTGTCTGATAAGAAAAAAACGTTACCAATCATTCTATCGGTAGTGCTACACCTAGCGCTAATCGCGGCAATTATATGGAAGTTTATCTGGGAGCCGAATATCCCAGAACATAAGTATGTGGATGCTCCGATTCAGGCTCGAATTGCACAAGCGCCTAAAACTAATCCGCCGCCAGCTAAGTCAGAACCATCAAAGGCTGAGCAGCAAAAGCGTGAAGAAGAACGCCTTAAAAAGCAACAGCAAGAGAAAGAACGTTTAGAAAAGCTCGAGCGTGAAAAGAAAGTCGCCGAGCAAAAAGCGCAAGAAAAAGCTGAAGCTGAGAAGCGTGCAAAAGAGCAGGCTGAACTGGAGCGTAAGAAAAAGTTAGCGCTGGAGAAAAAGCTTGAAGAAGAAAAACGCGAAAAAGAAGAGGCTGAAAAGAAACGGTTAGCCGAAGAGAAGCGTAAGAAAGAAGAAGCCGAACGTAAGCGTAAAGAAGCGGAAGCTGAAAAAAAACGTTTAGCGGAAGAGAAACGTAAAAAGGAAGAAGCTGAAAAGAAACGGTTGGCCGAGGAAAAGCGTAAGAAAGAAGAAGCCGAACGCAAGAAGCGTGAGGAAGCGGAACGTAAGCGTAAAGAAGAAGAGCAGCGCTTGTTAGACGAGTTAGCGGCGCAAGAAGGCGAATTCTTTGATGCAATGGAAGGTGACGTTAAGAAAGCTCAAGCTTTAACTGAGCTGGAGAAGTTGAAAGCTCAAATTAGAAGCAAGTTAGTAAGGTTGTGGAATAAACCTTCAGTGCAAGGTTCGTGTACTATTACGATTAAGACCGCGCCGGGTGGCGTAGTCTTAGATACAATTATTGTTGGTGGTGATGATATTTATTGTCAGACAGGTATCGCGGCAATTAATCGTGCTTCGCCATTACCATACTCAGAGAATCCTGATGTGATTGCGGAGCTGAGAACTATTACATTTACTTTTGATCCAAGTTTGAAAGATTAAACAAACCGAGAGTAGAGACTCTATGAAACATATTTGTAAAAAACTAGTGGTATTGTGGTTAGGTTTGATGGCCTATTCGGCTAATGCCGAGGTACAAATTTACATTACGGAAGGTCGTGATGATGCGCGTCCGGTGGCTGTGGTGCCTTTCAAATTTGAAAGTGCGTCAGAAGTTAAAGTCGAGCCACCGCATGACTTCGCTAAAATTATTGCCAATGATTTAGAGCGCAGTGGTAAGTTTAAACCGGTTGAAACCGCCGAGTTACCGCAGACACCTAATCAAATTACCGACATCGATATTGACGCTTGGAAAGAGCTCGGCGTTGATGGTGTTGTGTATGGCATCGTGAAGGAAACGGCCCCAGGGAAATACATGGTATCGTATGACCTGATTGATCCATACAACGATAAAGCTGTGATGGAATCGAGCATTCCATCGGGAAGTTATCCTTTGGTAGACCAATCATTTCACTTGATGGTCTTGAAAACAAAATTAGTAAACAGCGATAACTTTCGCTGGGCTGCTCACATTGCGGCTGATGAGATATACGAAGCCTTGACCGGTGAACGCGGTGCTTTTGCAACGCAAATCGCTTATGTGCAGGTCGATCGATTAGCGACTAAGCCTTATAATTTAAACGTGGCTGACAGCGATGGTTTTAATCAAACCAACGTTTTCTCGTCGAAAAAGCCGATTATGTCACCGACATGGTCGCCAGATGGCAATAAGTTAGCGTACGTCAGTTTTGAAAACGGTCGTTCGGAGATCTTTATTCAGACTATCGCATCAGGACAGCGGGAACTGATCGCGAGTTATAAGGGCTTTAATAGTGCTCCAGCATGGTCACCAGATGGCACAAAGATGGCGATGGTGCTGTCGAAAGACGGTAATCCAGAGCTTTATGTGATGGATTTGGCGAGTAAAAGGCTGACTCGTTTAACGCGACATTATGCGATTGATACTGAACCATCGTGGAATCCAGATGGCAAAAGTTTGATATTCACCTCAGATCGAGGAGGAAAACCGCAAATTTATAGTGTTTCGCTTGCAGGAGGCGATGCAGAAAGGGTAACCTTCGAGGGAAGGTACAATGCTGGCGCAGAATTTGCACCAGACGGAAAGACTATTGTGATGGTTCATCAAAACAATGGTAATTTCCATGTAGCCGCACAAGACATCGACACGGGGAACCTGACTGTCTTAACCAAGACCAGTCTAGATGAGTCGTTGTCAGTTGCTCCAAACAGTAGCATGATTATTTTCTCTACCGTTGACGGGCGACAAAAAGTTTTAAGTGCGGTATCAATGGATGGACGCTTTAAAGCAAGACTACCGGCCAACGTTGGTGAAGTTAAAGCACCGGCGTGGTCTCCGTATATTTTGTAATTTGTAATAAGTTAAATAACAATCCTGGAGGATGACAATGAAACGTTCGGTACAATTACTATTGGCTTTGTTTGCAGCATTAGCGTTAGCTGCATGTAGCACTACTGAGCCAGCAGACGATACTACTGACACAACCGTTCAACAAGACGATGGTTCAGATGCTGAAGCTGAAGCGTTAGCGCGTCAACGTGCTGCTGAAGAAGCTGAAAGACAACGTATCGCGGCATTGTTGGAAAACACAACAATTTACTTCGACTTCGACAGCGACGCTATCCGTAGCGGCGACATGGAGTTGTTAGAAGTTCACGCTAAGCACATCCAAGCGACTGGCAAGAAAGTGATTCTTGAAGGTCACGCGGACGAGCGCGGTACTCCTGAGTACAACTTGGCTCTAGGTGAGCGTCGTGCAAAGTCAGTGGCTCAGTTAATGAGAACTTATGGTGTTTCTGGTAGTCAAATCGAAGTAATTAGCTTTGGTGAAGAGTCTCCAGCTAACCCTGGTCACACTGAACAAGCGTGGCAAGAAAACCGTCGTGTGGAAATTAAATATCAATAATGACTTATCGTTATACTAAGATAATCGCATTATCATTGCTCACAGCATCTGCTGTGGGCAATACCGCCGCTCCAGTCGTTGATGGGAAGGCAGTAGAAGCGATTCAACAATATCAAGAAAATGACCAAAACCAACTAGTCGGCGAGCTTATGCGTCAGGTAATGCAGCTTCAACAAGAAGTGAGTTATTTACGCGGCAAGACCGAAGAGCAAGGTTATCAAATCCAAAAGCTGCAACGTCAGCAAAAAGAATTATATGCTGATCTTGACCGTCGCTTAACTGAAGCGAGTCAGGGTGGGCTATCAGGAGCCGGTTTATCTGGCACCGAAGGAACTGAGTCAACAGGTGGTGATGCTAATGACCAAAACCTGAGTGATGCACAAAAAGCCTATAACAAAGCTTTTTCTCAGTTCAGCAATAAAGAGTATGCCTTTGCTAAAAGCTCATTTAAGAGCTTTGTCAAAGATTACCCTAAACATCCCTTGGCAGCTAACGCGCATTATATTCTAGGGCAGTTACACTCTAACGATAAAGAGTATAAGCAAGCTGCATTTGAGTTTGAAGCGGTTTACAGCCAATTTCCAGAGACGGAAATTAAAGACAAGGCGATGCTAAAACTCGCGCAAACTCATGAGTTAAGCGGTAATAAAGCAGAGGCTAAGAAAACGTACCAGGCGCTGGTAAAAGCTTTTCCAAATACTACTGCGGGTAAGCTAGCTAAGGTTAAACTGGGGTCTTTATAGACAACTAATTAACTTTGATATCGATTGAAAAGCTGTCTATTTAGGCAGCTTTTTTGTTACAATCCGCACAATTTCTAGTCTATTCCCTGTATTTAGGTTCACTTTGAGCAAATTACGAATCACTGAAATTTTCCATTCTTTACAAGGCGAAAGCTTAACCGTAGGTTTGCCAACGGTATTTGTGCGCCTCACAGGCTGTCCTCTGCGTTGCACTTACTGTGACACTGATTATGCTTTTGGGGGAGGGGAGTGGATGAGCTATGAGGAAATACTGGCTAATATAGAGCAGTATAACTGTCAACACATTTGTATGACAGGCGGCGAGCCACTGGCCCAAAAAAGAGCTTTCGAGTTTTATCACCTGCTATGCGAAAAAGGTTATAGCGTCTCCACAGAGACGGGTGGTGCTCATGATATTTCAGTGCTTGATAAGCGCGTGATGGTGGTGATGGACCTCAAAACACCGGATTCAGGTGAGATGTCGCGCAATCTTTACGAAAACATTGATTACTTGAAACCAACAGATCAGGTCAAGTTTGTCATTTGCAGTCGCAAGGATTATGACTGGTGTAAAATGACGGTTGATAAATATAACCTCACGGATAAGTGTGAAGTGTTGTTTTCACCAAGTTACGGCCAAGTAGAGTATGCTGACTTGGCGGAGTGGATCTTGAAGGATCGCTTAAAGGTTAGAATGCAGGTGCAGCTGCATAAAGTTATTTGGGGTGAGCGTACAGGGGTTTGAGGGGTTAAAATCCTTTTATGCTGCGTTATACGGCTCAAATAGCGTCCTCATTTACTTATGGTAAACTGCGGTTCTATTTGAGCCGAAAGCCTTGCCTAAAAGAATTTTTCCTTCCTCAAACAGTGCTATTTGACCGTGCAGGCGGGTTTATTTCCTGCTTCCAACTGTAGCGCTAATATCTACAGTTTTGTGTGGAGCTATTGGCAAATAGTATTCTCGTCCTCAGATAGCTCTGGAAGTATTATTGGTATTTTTAGCTTAATATTAGCACCAAAATTACCCGTAAAAGTTTGTCTCATTATTCTAAATTATAGTGTAAATTGGGCAGGGATAGCCCAATTTAGCAAAAACGAAACATGGAGGTTTCGTTTTGTGGCACGTTGAATAATTTTTAATAATGAGGGGAGCGCGAAGCGCCTAACTTTTGGGGCGAGTTTTTTGGTTCGTTTTTTGCTCGTTCAAAAAATGAACATAAGATAGCTTGGCACTATCATACATCTAATCTGTTAAGCTCAATTTAATTATTGAATATTAAAAGTGAAAAACATGACAAAGCGAGCAGTAATATTACTTTCTGGTGGTTTAGACTCAACAACGGCTTTAGCTATGGCTAAAGATCGCGGTTTTGAGTGCTACACCATGAGCTTTAATTATGGTCAGCGCACAGTTGCTGAGTTAAAAGCTGCGAAGAAGGTGTCAGCTCAATTTGGCGCGAAGAAACATATCGAAGTTAATTTAGATATGTCGGAAATAGGTGGTTCGGCTTTAACGGATCATTCTATTGATGTGCCGACTGGGGAAGCTATCGCTTCTGAAGAATCTATCCCTGTCACTTATGTGCCTGCCCGAAATACCGTCTTTTTATCGATCGCACTTGGCTGGGCTGAAGTCTTAAAGGCTGACCACATCTTTGTCGGTGTTAATGCGGTAGATTATTCAGGTTACCCTGATTGCCGTCCTGAGTTTATACAAGCATTCGAAGATATGGCGAACCTAGCGACTAAAGCTGGTGTTGAGGGGGGTAAAGTTCACATCGATGCGCCTTTGATTGATATGACCAAAGCTCAAATTATCGCTAAAGGCATTGAGTTAGGCGTTGACTATGCCGTAACCGTTTCTTGCTACGACGCGGATAATGAAGGCAAGGCTTGTGGTGAGTGTGATTCTTGTGTGCTACGACGCCAAGGCTTTGAGGCTCAAGGCTTTAAAGATCCAACTATCTACCAATGAAAGTACCCAAAAGTAATTAATCCCCTCAATCTATAACCGACAATACCCATAACAAACATTAAAGCGGCATTAGACTTGCTCTTTTTTTAAGCAGGTATTCTGAGTCATTCTTCGTTTTTTATGCCGTCAATAAAATGTCATACTCGCCACAGCAATAGAAAACCCTCTTTAAAGTATCGAGAAATCTAGGATTTATTCCTAGGTAAATAAATCTGTCACAAACGTCAAAATTTGTTCACTGGAAAACAAAGCCTCCTTATCAATAATTGGTCTCGCTATGAGCAATCACCCAATTATTTTGAAGGAGATATTATGAACATTTACCAAAAGATCACACTTGGACTATCCACAGTTTTACTATCAGGCACGGCAGCGGCGAATAATTTCGTCATGACTTCACCTGCAGATTATCGCAGCTATAAAAGCTCACAAGGCGAGGTTGTTAGTGTTGGGATAATAGAAACTATGGGGGCGAACTGGAAGCAGTATTCGAGCTTCTTTGGGCAACAGAATCAATGGCTATGGGTGTCAAATAATGGCAATCAAGTTTATTGGTTAAATGAGTCGCAGGAGCTGGAGATGTTACTTGATAGCAGCGACCCGGTGGGTACAGAGTACCAAGTTAATATTGATGGCTGCACCGATAAGGCGGTGCTATCAAATAAAGAAGCGAGCTTACTATCCGCGGCTGGTGATTTTAACGATCTAGTGAAGCTGGATTTTACCGGTTATTGCTTCGATGCAGGCCTAAAAAGTGCTTGGTTTTCTCCTGAAGTTGGACTGGTGAAGTGGACTCAGGATTCAGTATTAGGTGTGGTTGAATTTGAGTTAGAGCATGCTAAGGTAGAAGGCATGACATTACCGAATCAAAGTGGAATTGAGCTTTCCGCACAGTTTCCCATCGAAACTGTGATGCTGAATCAACAAAAAAGTGTAGAAGCTTCTATTACGTTGGCTAATCACTCTAGCCAAACTCTGACTCTGGACTTTACGTCAGGGCAAACCTTTGAGATTTACTTATACGATGATCAAGACAAGTTAGTGACATTGTGGTCATCAGATAGGATGTTCACCCAAGCACTGCACTCTATGGAGATAAAACCGGGTGAAGCAGAAAGGTTTGGCGGAGAGTTGGAACTAAAAGATCTTGATGGGCAACCTTTAGATATTGGTTCTTATAAAATAAAGATTGAGATTAAGGGAAGCCTTGCTCCAGAAGCCAGTAGCTTTAGCCACATACCACTCAGCTCAGAGTCAGTGCTGCACTTGGATAATATGATGACTCATTACTAATTTGCAGGTGCTGAGCATTGCCCAAATAATACACATTCAGTATAATACGCGCGATTTTAAAGGGGTTAGCCAAGGCTATCCCCTTTTTTAACACTGGTTATTGCTAACGCGATATTGGTGACACGAATTTAAAAGTCTGCTTAAGCGCGGGCTTTGCTGAGAGAAATTCTTGGCAACTTATTGATTTTATTGTTTTTAAACTATTATTGGAGTCTAAAATGGCTGTTGAACGTACTTTTTCTATCGTAAAACCTGACGCAGTAGCAAAAAACGTTATTGGTGAAATCTACTCACGTTTCGAGCGTGCAGATCTTCGCATCGTTGCGTCAAAAATGATTCACTTGTCTCGTGAAAAAGCAGAAGGTTTCTACGCTGAGCACAAAGAGCGTCCTTTCTTCGGCGCATTGGTAGACTTCATGACGTCTGGTCCTGTGATGGTTCAAGTGCTTGAAGGCGAGAACGCTATTAAAGCTAACCGTGAAATCATGGGCGCTACAAACCCAGCTGAAGCACTGCGCGGTACAATTCGCGCAGACTACGCGGTATCAGTAGACGAAAACGCGGCGCACGGTTCTGATAGCCCAGAATCAGCAGAGCGTGAGATTAGCTATTTCTTCAGTGCTGACGAAATTTGTCCACGCACTCGATAATTTAGTTCTTATTTCGCTTCTCAGCGAGCTACTTTCTCTTGCGTGGCCAAGAGAAAGTAGCCAAAGAGAAGGCCACCCCAATATAAAGGTCATGCAAGCATGACTTCCCTCATAACAATTCATCCATTTTACGCACCGTGAAATACAGTCCTTCCATGGCCTGAAATTCACTAATCAAATCATCCAAGATTTGATTTGCTATGGCTTCATTGTTTTTCGGCTTAATATTACGGGGTAGAAGAGCTCTTTCCTCAAGTTAGGTATTTAGCTTAGAGGCATGGAGCTTTGTTATTTTGCTATTAGTGCTGTAAAAGCCTAGAATAGCGTAAAATTTGTACAGATTAAGTGATCATAATCGGTCACTACAAATCTATAATGTTTTTGATGCAGCCATAACGAGGCATAAGGGAGCAAAAAGATGGAGCTTACCTATGGCGGGTAAGTGAGTATTTTTTGCGAGCCTTTAACAAAGTTAGGGCAAAATCAAAGACGTTAGAATCGCAAAAAGGTATTCCTAATGAGTAACTCTAAACCGGTTAACGAAAAAACCAACCTACTCAACCTGACGCGCGATGAAATGGTCGAGTTCTTTGTTGAACTTGGTGAAAAGCCATTTCGTGCTCAGCAGGTTATGAAGTGGATTCATCAGTTCGGCGTTGATAACTTCGACGAAATGACCAATATCAGTAAGGCTAGCCGCCAAAAACTCTCGGATGTTGCAGTAATAGAAGGCCCTGAAGTATTGAGTGTTCAGGAGTCGAGCGATGGCACTATTAAGTGGGCTTTAAAAATTCCAGGTGGGCAGGCTATCGAGACGGTCTTTATTCCAGAGCGTCATCGTGGCACTTTATGCGTGTCGTCACAAGTCGGCTGTGCGCTTGAGTGCAGCTTTTGCTCAACCGGCTATCAGGGTTTTAACCGCAACTTAACCACAGCAGAAATTATTGGTCAGGTATGGCATGCAGCTCGTTACTTGAATGGCAAACATAAAAGCGACGATAGAGCTGTGACAAATGTTGTCATGATGGGAATGGGCGAGCCTTTGGCGAATTACCAACCTGTGATTAACTCAATGCATTTGATGTTGGATGATTATGCTTATGGTCTTTCTAAACGCCGTGTCACACTGAGTACTTCGGGCATGGTGCCACAGCTGGATCGCATGGGCGATGATATTGATGTGGCTTTGGCAATCTCTTTACATGCGCCGAATGATGAGTTGCGTGATGTTTTAGTGCCTATTAATAAGAAATATCCCATCAAAGAATTTATGGCGAGTGTGCACCGCTATATGGAAAAGTCCAACGCGGCTCGTAAGGTAACTATTGAGTATGTCATGCTTAAAGATGTTAACGACAGCATAGAACACGCGAAACAGTTAGCTAAGCTATTGAAAAATACGCCCTGTAAGATTAATCTAATTCCTTTCAACCCGTTTCCACAGACTCATTACGAAACGTCAACCACGAAAGCCATAGATGCTTTTAGTGATTACTTACATCGAAATGGCTTTGTAGTGGTTGTTCGACGTACGCGAGGTGATGATATTGATGCTGCGTGCGGACAGCTAGCGGGGAAAATTAATGACAAAACCAAGCGCCAAGAAAAACGTATGCACCAGTCTGGTGATATTGATGTCAGGGCGCTAGTATAAGGTTAGTTAAATATAACGATTAAACAGGTAGGTATCGATGAAGCATATTAACTGGATTGTGCTTGGAGCGCTTGTTGCTGTAAGTGGTTGTCAAACGACAAGCCGTACGACTACGAAAGCAGCTACAAATGATCGAATAGAAGTTTCAGACACTCACTATAATGCAAAAAAAGCTGCACAATCCAGGTTGGCGCTCGGCCTAAAATATATTGAGAGAGGTTACATGGAGCGTGCCAAACAAAACTTGGTCAAAGCCTACGAGCATGATCCTGATATGCCTGATGTTTTGTATGGTTTGGGTTACTATTACCAAGCAGTATATGAGTTCGATAAAGCCGATGACTACTATCGCCGGGCTTTAAGAGAAGCGCCGGATAATCCTGACTACCTAAATGCTTATGGCGCATTCTTGTGCGAGTCTAAAAAAGAGTATGGGGAAGGCGTTAAGTACTTTCTAAGAGCTATTTCGGAGCCAGACTATACGTCGGTGGGTGAGACTTATGAAAATGCAGGTTTTTGTAGTGTAAACGCTAAACAACTTACGCAGGCAGAAGAGTATTTTGAAAAAGCGCTAACACTTAACCCAAATTTAAACAAGTCATTGTATGGTCTGGCTCAGGTGCACTACCAAAAGGGTAATGCGAAACGTGCTGAAGACTATTTGTACAGGTTTGAAGGTCGCACAAAACCCACAGCAAATTCTTTACTGTTAGGTTATAAAGTTGCTAAAGAAACTAACCGTAGAGGAAGTATGCAAAGTTATGGCGAAAAGTTAATGCAGCTTTTTCCTAACTCACCTCAAGCAACAGAATATCTGAACATCCGATAAATTATATGACTGAAGAAACCGAACAGCAGTCACAGGACCATAGTTTTGGTCCTGGGGCTTTATTAAAGCAGACTCGTGAGCAAGAAGGGTTATCTTTAGAAGAAGTCTCAACTCGCCTGAAGTTAACGCTGTCCGTCTTAAAGAAAATTGAGGCTGATGATTACGAAGGTGATCTGCCCGTGACGTTTTATAGAGGTTATTTAAAGAACTACGCAGACTTATTGGAAATAGAGGACGTTGATGTAAGCGCTAATTTTCAAGAGTACTGCCAGAAAAACAATCTGTTTAGTACGCCACCTCCGAAGTTAGAAGGCTTAGAACTTGATAAACCCATAAACTCTGGTAATTGGATTTTCAAAGCTGCTACTACCATCATTATTCTCGCTTTATTGTTTGCTATTTATTATGTGGTTGTGGAAAAAGAGTTGTGGAAAAAGTTTGTCCCTAGCGACAATGATTCGCAAACCATTAGTACTGATAGCGATGGCCTAGAGCTTGATTCATCAAGCGAAGGCGGATTAACAATGAGCCAGCCAACTAACTCAGAACAAAGTGCGGATAGTATCAGTGTCGACACTGAGTCTCGCTCAGGTACAGAGTCAGCGGCAAATAATGCAACTACCGAGGGAGAGCTAGATTTAGGAGGTAGTGATGATGCTTCTTCAAGCGAGAGCACAGAAGCATCTCAAGAGGATACAGAGATCGACAGTCCGTATTCTGCCTCAGCGGAACCATCAGCTGGAGGGGCTTTATCTATCAGCTTCACCGGAGACTGTTGGGTGCGTATCCAAGATGCTAACGATAAGGTGCTTGCTTTAGGGATAAAGTCGGCAGGTACTAGCTTGCAATTGTCAGGAAAGGCGCCATTTAACTTGACCCTGGGTAAGGCTTCAGCGGTACAATTAACCTACAACGGTGATGCGGTGGATTTGTCCAATTATCCTGACAGCCGTGCTGCCAAACTAACGTTAGGCGACGACGCTTAACGGTTTGTTTTTAAATAAATATCTTTCGCCACTCATGGTTGTGGCAAGTGAGAATCGAGTAATATGAATAACCCTTCTTGGATTCAACGTCGTAAGTCCCGTCAAATTATGGTTGGTAATGTGCCGGTAGGTGGTGATGCTCCGATTGCAGTACAGAGCATGACCAATACTGATACCAACGATGTTGAAGCAACAGTGAAACAGATACAAGCGCTTGCTAATACTGGAGCTGACATCGTTCGAGTGTCAGTGCCAACGATGAAAGCAGCAGAAGCGTTTAAAGACATTAAACAGCAGTCTCCAGTTCCTTTGGTTGCGGATATTCATTTTGATTACCGAATTGCCCTGAAGGTCGCTGAGTATGGGGTTGACTGTCTGCGCATTAATCCCGGTAACATTGGCGCTGAAGAGCGTGTGAAAGCTGTGGTTGATGCGGCGAAAGCTCGTAATATTCCGATTCGTATTGGGGTTAATGCTGGTTCTCTAGAGAAAGATCTTCAAGAGAAATACGGTGAGCCGACGCCAGAGGCATTGGTTGAGTCAGCTTATCGCCATATCGAGATTTTAGAGCGCTATAACTTTAAAGATTACAAAATCAGCCTAAAGGCGTCAGATGTTTACATGACAGTGGCGGCTTACCGAATTTTGGCTAAAGAGATTGATAACCCTTTACACTTAGGGATTACTGAAGCTGGCAGTTTCCGCTCTGGCACGGTGAAGTCATCGGTCGGGTTAGGAATGCTCTTGGCAGAGGGCATTGGTGACACCATTCGGATCTCGCTGGCCGCGGATCCGGTGGAAGAGGTTAAAGTGGGCTTTGATATTTTAAAAAGCTTAGGCTTGCGTCAACGTGGCATTAACCTTATTGCGTGCCCGTCGTGTTCGCGTCAACAGTTTGATGTGATTAAGACCGTCAACGCTCTCGAAGAGCGTCTTGAGGATGTTAATGAGCATTTAGATGTCGCTGTCATTGGCTGTGTGGTTAATGGTCCAGGAGAAGCCAAAGAGGTGTCTGTTGGCTTAACTGGAGGCTTTAAAAAGAGCATGTTGTACCAAGACGGTGAAAAGAGCCATAAGGTAGCGAATGAAGACTTAGTTGATGAGTTGGAAGCCCGAATTCGTGCTCAAATTGCCGCTAAAAAAGAACAGACAGACGAAAAAACTAAGGGTGCTGAACAGTTACCTATCGAAGAAGTTAAATAATTATTATCTGGATAGTGGGCGTCTTGCCCTAAAATTTCTGAAAAAACGGCGAAATAACTACTGTTTTTCGCCAAATTCGCTATAATTTCGCACTTTCACAAAAAATATCACTTGAACGGATCGGGATAGATTTTGGCGCAAAAAATTCAAGCAATTCGCGGCATGAACGATACTTTGCCGGAACAGACTCCGTACTGGCAGAAGCTAGAGGCGATTCTCCGTCGTTTGATGGGGAGTTATGGCTACTCTGAAATTCGTATGCCTATCGTGGAGAAAACTCAGCTTTTCAAGCGCTCTATTGGTGAAGTGACTGATATTGTTGAGAAAGAGATGTATACGTTCGAGGATCGCAATGGTGATAGCTTAACCTTGCGTCCGGAAGGCACAGCAAGTTGTGTGCGAGCGGGCATTGAGCATGGGTTACTTTATAACCAAGAGCAACGTTTGTGGTATATGGGACCGATGTTTCGCCATGAACGTCCACAAAAAGGGCGTTATAGGCAATTCCATCAGTTAGGTGTGGAGACCTTTGGAATCGCTACAGCTGATGTTGATGCTGAACTTATATTGATGACTGCACGCCTATGGAAAGAACTGGGGTTAGCGGACTCGGTACGTTTAGAGGTTAATTCTTTAGGTTCCAATGAAGCACGTGCAGCTTATCGTGATAAATTAGTGGCTTTTTTAGAGCCGATTAAAGAGCAGCTTGATGAAGATAGTCAGCGTCGTTTAACCACCAATCCATTGCGAATTTTGGACAGTAAGAATCCAGAGGTCCAAGCGCTAGTCAAAGATGCACCAAAATTATCGGAGCATTTAGACGAGGAGTCTCAAGAGCACTTTAACACTTTGTGCAAAATTCTCGAGGCGAATGGCATTGAGTACCAAGTGAATACGAACTTGGTTCGAGGTCTGGATTATTATAATCGTACAGTATTTGAGTGGATTACTGATAAGCTAGGCGCTCAAGGTACTATATGTGCAGGTGGTCGCTATGACGGCTTGACCGAGCAACTTGGTGGCCATGCAACCACGGCTAGCGGCTTTGCAATGGGCATCGAGCGAATTGTTGCTTTGTTGGAAGAGATTGAGCCAATAAAGCCAAGGCTAGCAGATGTTTATATGGTAGCGTTAGGCGAAACTGCGGAGATTAATGCTATCCAGTTAGCTGAAAAGCTAAGAGATGAATTACCTTCACTAAGAGTACGTAATAATTTTGGTGGCGGCAATTTCAAGAAACAGTTCAAGCGAGCTGATAAGAGTGGTGCAGATATAGCGCTAGTTATTGGCGAAGAAGAAGTGCAAGAACAGACAGTAGGCGTTAAATTCTTACGCGAACAAAAAGAACAATTGCAGTTAGCTCAGTCGGATGTGGCTGAACAACTGAAATCATTAATTAAACAGTAATAGAGTTAGGAGACCAGTAATGGCTCAGTATGAAACAGAAGAACAACAGGTCGAAGCGATAAAAACCTTTTGGAAAGAAAACGGTAAAGCCATTATTTTGGGGGCGGTTATCGGTTTTGGTGGTATTTTCGGTTGGGACTACTATAAAGATCATAAAGTTTCACAAGCTGAAGCAGCCTCTGCACAATACGCAGAAGCGTTTAACAGTATTGTGGCAGGAAGTGATGATCAAACTGAATTTGTCGAGAAAGCTGAAACACTAAAGCAAGACTTCAGCAGTTCAACATATGCAGCATTAGCGGCATTAAAGCTAGCTGAGCTTGAGGTTTCTGGCGATAATTTTGATGGCGCTATGGAACAATTACGCTGGGTTGTTGACCAAGGTAACAAGACCTTTGCTCCTGTAGCACAGGTTCGTTTAGCTCGAATCTTGTTAGCTCAAGAACAGTATGATGCAGCGATTGCTGAGGCTGATGCGGTGACTTCTGATGCATATAAAGCCAGTGCTTTGTTGGTTAAGGGTGAAGCCCAATTAGCGCAAGGCGACCGTGAGGCGGCTAAAAATAGCTTTATTCAAGCTCGCGATAGTTCGCAGGCTGCGCCACACCCATTGTTAGCATTGCGACTATCTGAGTTTGGAATCGAGAAATAATTAATAAAACGAATCGAGTATTCTACAACGGGATAAAATATGACACTAAACGTTAAGTCTAAATTACTAACTTCATTAGCAGCTTGCGCATTGCTTGCAGCCTGTTCAGACGAGATCGTCAATGAACCAACTGAACTTGAAGATGTAGAGTCTCAGTTCGAGATTGATGTTCGTTGGTCCGAGTCTGTTGGTGAAGGCGCTGATGATAAGTTTAATGATTTAACACCGGCGGTTTGGAACGATTACATCATTACGGCCGATATTGAAGGATTGGTAACTGCGTTTGATCGTGAGTCGGGCGATATTGTCTGGGAAGTTGAGCTTAATGAACCACTGTCAGGCGGTATCAGTGCCAACGCTGGGTTAGTTGCTATTGGCTCCAAAAAAGCCAAGGTTATCGTCCTAAATGTTGACGATGGTTCTGAGCTATGGCGTGCTGACGTGTCGAGTGAAGTGTTAGCAAAGCCAGCGATAGAAGGCACTAAAGTTGTTGTCAGAACGGCAGACGGTAGAATCTTTGCGCTAGACAGCACTGATGGTGATCAGGAGTGGTTTTACGACCGCGTCATACCAAGTTTAACGATTCGCGGAACGTCGGCACCACTGACGACAAGCGGTATTGTTTTAACTGGATTTGCTAATGGTAAGTTGGCTGCGTTCAATTTAGACTCAGGTGACTTATTGTGGGAGCAACGAGTTTCATCGCCACGAGGTAGCTCCGACATTTCTCGCATTGTAGACGTGGATACTACACCTGTTTTATACGGGGATACGCTGTACGGCGCTGGTTATAATGGCTATGCAATTGCGATGGATCTAAGCAATGGCCGTTATTTGTGGCGAGAAGAATTATCGACGGTAAAAGATTTGTTGGTCGATACCCTAAGAGTGTACGCGGTTACTACTGACGGCACTGTTGTTGCTATTAACCGCACAACTGGCGACGTTGCTTGGAAGCAAGAAGGGTTGAAGTACCGTAGTCCTACCGCAGCCGCAGAACTAGGTGATGATTTGGTGTTGGGTGACTTTGAAGGGTATGTTCACTTCTTAGATAAGTCGACTGGTGAGATTGTGGCGCGTGATCACTTAGATGACTATGGTTTTGCGCACAAGCCAATCGTCACTGATGATGAAGTGATTCTAACCAGCCGTTTTGGTTTTATGTATGTCTTCAACAAAGTTGAAGAAGATTCTGAAGAGTAATTGTTATGCTTCCTGTTATCGCGCTCGTTGGTCGACCCAACGTCGGCAAATCTACGTTATTCAATCGACTGACTAAGTCGCGCGATGCCCTTGTAGCTAACCTTCCTGGTTTAACTCGAGATCGTCAATACGGACAAGCTAAGTTAAAAGGTCAGCCTTTTATCGTCGTTGACACTGGTGGTATCGCTGGTGACGAAGAGGGCATTGATGACCTTATGGCGAAACAGTCGCTACAAGCAGTCGAAGAAGCCGATATCGTGTTGTTCTTGGTGGATGCCAGAACAGGCATGACAGCAGCCGACGAGTATGTTGCTGAGCAGTTGCGTCGTCAACAAAAACCAGTGATTCTAGTGGTTAATAAAGTTGATGGTGTCCATGCTGATGCCGCATTAGCTGAGTATTACAGTTTTGGATACAGCAATATCTTAGGCATTGCTGCCGAGCATGGCCGAGGCGTATCGACCCTGATCGACCAAGTCTTAGAAAACTTAGATATAACTCCTGCTAACGAAGACGAAAAAACCATCGAAGAGCTGCAAGCTCGAGGTTTGAAGCTAGCTGTAGTTGGTCGCCCGAATGTGGGTAAATCGACTCTCATTAACCGCTTCTTAGGTGAGGAGCGGGTCGTGGTGTTTGATATGCCCGGAACGACACGCGATAGTATCTATATCGAAATGGAGCGTCGAGGCAAGCCTTACACGCTGATTGACACAGCTGGAGTACGCCGCCGAGGCAAAGTTAAAGAAACGGTTGAAAAGTTCTCTGTGCTTAAAACGTTGCAGGCCATTGGCGATGCTAACGTTGTTGTGATGGTGATGGATGCCCGTGAGCCTATTACGGATCAGGATCTAAGCCTAGTCAGCCATATTATTGATGCCGGTCGTTCTATGGTTATAGCCATTAATAAATGGGATGGCATGACGGAAGAAGAGCGTGACGAGGTTAAGCAGGAAATTGATCGTCGTTTAGGCTTTGTCGATTTTGCCCGAATTCACTTTATTTCAGCGTTACACGGCTCTAATGTCGGGCACCTTTGGGAGTCCGTTGATGAAGCTTGGGAAAGCGCATTAGTCGAAATGTCTGCATCTCAGTTGACGCGTTTATTAGAGCAAGCTTATGAGCGTCACCAGCCACCGGCAATTAAAGGCCGACGGATAAAACTTCGTTATGCGCACCCTGGTGGGCATAATCCGCCATTGATCGTGATCCATGGTAAGCAAGTGAGCAAGTTACAAGAAAGCTATAAACGCTATCTGATTAACTTTTTCCGCAAGAAGTTAAATCTTATTGGAACCCCCATTCGCCTAGAAACAAAAGAAGGTGATAATCCTTTTGCCGATAAGACGAATAAAAGTCGTGAATTATCACGCCGCCAGCGTTTAAAGAAAAAGCGCGCGATTAAAAAGTTTGGCAAGAAGTAAATCTAGCACCCAATAATAAAGAAGTAAGCTTTATTCAGGCTTACTTCTTACCTCTCCGTCACTAAACCTCGTTACTAATACTTTCGCCTTTTTAGCCGATTTAGCGCTTCTTAAGGCTTTCCCGCTGTCATCAGTGGTTAGCGTGTAACCGCGTTCTAGTGTAGCTAAAGGGCTGATATTGTTGAGCTTTTGTGCGGTTAGCACAAACTCTTGTCTAAACTCTTTCAACTGCTGATCGACTGCTTGTTGAAGCTGTTTCTGCTGAGCTTGTAACTTATCTTTTGATTGTTGTAAATGCTTGTGAGGTTTATAGCTAGTGAGGTGAGCCCTAGTGCTCTCAAGGCTTACTCTCTTGTTCTCTAAGTATCGCTTTTGAGCGCTGTTCAATAGCTTAGTCAAGCGCTCTAGGTCGGTTTGGCTTTGCGCGAGTCTCTGCTTCGGGTGAACAATTTTTGCGCTGAGTTTATCCAGACGAGCTTGCTGAATTTGGAGCTTGTGCTGAAATTCATTAACTAATCGTCGCTCTAGGCTTTGAAATTTGTGTGCAATGTCCGCACGGTTTGGCACCAGTAGTTCTGCCGCCGCAGAAGGAGTCGGCGCTCGTAGGTCGGCAACTAAGTCGCTGATTGACGTATCCACTTCATGGCCAACAGCAGAGACTACTGGAATGTCACTTGCACCAATTGCTCTTGCCAGTTTTTCATCGTTAAAGCACCACATATCTTCTAGTGAGCCACCGCCACGTGTGACCAATAGTACGTCACACTCTGCACGCTCGTTAGCAACGCGTAGCTGTTCGATGATGCTTTTTGCGGCTTTTTCGCCTTGGACTTGAGTGGGATATATAATGACCGGCACATGTGGCATACGGCGCTTTAAGACCGTTAATACGTCACGAATGGCTGCGCCTGTTGGTGAGGTGATGATGCCTATTTTGTGCGGCAGGCTCGGAATCGGACGCTTGAGTTCTTCATCAAATAGCCCTTCATTGTTCAACTTCTGTTTGAGGCGATTGAAGGCAATCTGCAAAGCGCCTTCACCAGCAGGCTCCATATATTCGCCGATAAGCTGTAGGTCGCCCCGTGGTTCATACAAGCTAATTTTGGCGCGCATTAATACCTGTTGGCCGTCTTCTGGGGTAAATCGTACGCTTCGATTACGGTTTTTAAACATGGCACAGCGAAGCTGTGAGTCTGAATCTTTTAAAGTAAAGTACCAGTGACCTGAGCGCGGAGTGGCTAAATTGGAGATTTCGCCACTGATCCATATTTGCCCAATCTCTTTCTCTAGCTGTCGACGAACGTTGAGCGCCAGTTCGGTGACACTATAAACTTTACGCTGTTCGTTTGGTTCTTGCGGCTCTAAAAGCGGTTTAATCATAATATGAGTTGAAATTGGTTATTTAGTAGTTTAGCTATTTACCTGTGCAGTACAGACGCGTTATAATAACGCGCTTCATCTAGCCAGTGCCTGTCGCTCTGGCGCTTAAATAATACGTGGTACACCCTATGCGCATTATAGAGGAAGCTCTAACCTTTGACGATGTTTTATTAGTACCAGGACATTCTAAAGTCCTTCCAGCAGATGCTGATTTACGTACTAAAATCACCCGTGAGTTCGCTCTAAATATTCCACTTGTTTCCGCCGCGATGGATACTGTGACAGAATCAAGTCTTGCTATTGCGTTGGCGCAAGAAGGTGGGATGGGCTTCATTCACAAGAATATGTCTATCGAGCAACAAGCTGAACATGTTCGCCGCGTGAAAAAATTCGAAAGCGGTATCGTTAGCGACCCCATTACTGTTACTCCTGACACAACCATTGGCCAGTTAAAGCAAATGACTGCGCAGCATGGTATTTCAGGAATGCCGGTGGTAGAGGGTGATCAGCTGGTCGGTATCGTGACTAACCGTGATATTCGCTTTGAAACTCGTGATGGGCAGCCTGTATCGTCAGTCATGACCCCGAAAGAGCGCTTAGTAACCGTTCAGGAAGGTGCGAGCCAAGAAGAAATCTTGGACAAGTTGCACACCAACCGAATCGAAAAGTTGTTAGTTGTAAATGATAAATTTGATCTGAAAGGTTTAATCACGGTCAAAGATATTAACAACGCAGAAACCAAGCCTAACGCTTGTAAAGACCGCTATGGTCATTTACGTGTAGGCGCTGCCGTAGGTACCGGTGCTGAAACGCCTGACCGTGTATCAGCTATCGTAGAAGCTGGAGTAGATATTATTCTTGTGGATACCTCTCATGGCCATTCGCAGGGCGTTCTTGACCGTGTTAAGTGGGTAAAAGAGAATTATCCTGACAAGCAAGTTATCGGCGGTAACGTCGCTACTGGTGCTGGTGCACGTGCTTTGGTTGATGCTGGCGCTGATGGCGTTAAAGTCGGTATCGGTCCTGGTTCTATCTGTACAACACGTATCGTAACAGGGGTTGGCGTTCCACAAATCTCAGCGATCTCGAGTGTTGCTAAAGAACTTGAAGGCACAGGTATCCCATTCATCGCTGATGGCGGTATCCGCTTCTCTGGTGATATGTGTAAAGCGATTGCCGCTGGTGCTTACAGCGTGATGGTTGGCTCAATGTTGGCGGGTACAGAAGAAGCACCTGGTGAAGTTGAGTTATATCAAGGCCGTTCGTACAAGTCATACCGTGGTATGGGGTCATTAGGCGCTATGTCGCAAAAGAACAGTTCAGCGGACCGTTATTTCCAAAGCTCGAACGCAGCGGATAAATTAGTTCCAGAAGGTATTGAAGGTCGTGTTCCTTACAAAGGAAGCATGACGCAGATTGTCCATCAGATGATGGGTGGCTTACGCTCTAGTATGGGCCTAACCGGCTGCGAAACCATCGAAGATGTTCGTACTAAAGCACAGTTTGTCAGAGTGACAAGTGCGGGTATGAGCGAGAGCCATGTGCATGATGTTTCGATTACGAAAGAGGCACCAAACTATCGTGTATAACTTTGCTGCCTAAAGTGTCCGATAGCATTGTTAGAACTTTACTCAATCATGCTCATTTACTTCAGTAAACTGCGCAGTTTCGTAAAGTTCTGCCTCGCTCTCGAAAACTTTAGTTTGCAAAAGGCGTGGTTTGAAAACTACGAATTATTCGACCTAAATAAAGACGGGTAAACGAAGCCGCAGAATTTTACTGCGGCTTTTTGATTTTTTTCAACTGTGGGAGTTTATCTCATAGTATGAGTAGCTAACCTAGAAAGGTAAGAAGATGCAAACAGATATTCATGATCATCGTATATTGATTTTGGACTTTGGTTCTCAGTACACACAGCTTATCGCGCGTCGAGTTCGTGAAATTGGTGTTTACTGTGAGTTGGTGCCTTTTGATGTTAGCGACGAGTACGTTCGCGAGTTCAATCCACAGGGAATTATCTTGTCGGGTGGACCAGAATCTGTATCAGGCGAAGGTACACCAAGAGCACCGGAGCTAGTGTTTGAATTAGATATTCCAGTACTTGGTATTTGCTATGGTATGCAGACCATGGCGTATCAGTTTGGCGGTAAAGTTGGTGGCTCTGACAAGCGTGAGTTTGGTTACGCCGAAGTGTTTATCAATACACCAAATGCACTGTTGGATGGTATCGAAGACCGATTCAATACCGAAGGTAAGGCATTACTCGACGTCTGGATGAGTCATGGTGACAAAGTTTTAGAAGTTCCAGAAAGCTTTGAAGTCATTGCCTCAAGCGATAATGCACCGATCGCTGCAATGGCCCATAAAGAAAAACCTTTTTATGGTATCCAATTCCACGCAGAGGTCACGCACACTAAGCAGGGTGGGCGCATGCTAGAGCGTTTCGTCACTGAGATTTGTGGTTGCGAACGCTTGTGGACTGCCGAAAATATTATCGATGATGCTATTGAGCAGATTAAAGAGCAGGTTGGTGATGATGAGGTTGTCTTAGGCTTATCGGGCGGCGTTGACTCATCAGTAACCGCGATGCTTTTGCACCGTGCAATTGGCGATAAATTAACCTGTGTTTTTGTTGATAATGGCTTATTGCGTTTGAATGAAGCTGACCAAGTTATGGCGATGTTTGGTGATAACTTTGGTTTGAATATCATTCGTATCGACGCAGAGGACCGTTTCTTAAGTGAGCTGAAGGGCGTCGACGAACCTGAAGCGAAACGCAAAATTATCGGCAAAGTATTCGTTGATATTTTTGATGAAGAATCTAAAAAGTTAACCAATGCTAAGTGGCTTGCGCAAGGCACAATCTACCCTGACGTTATTGAGTCAGCTGGCGCTAAAACAGGCAAGGCGCACGTTATTAAATCTCACCACAATGTAGGTGGCTTACCAGAAACGATGGAACTTAAACTCGTCGAACCTTTGCGTGAGTTGTTTAAAGACGAAGTGCGTAAAATTGGTTTAGAGCTTGGTTTGCCGTATGACATGCTTTATCGCCATCCTTTCCCAGGACCTGGCTTAGGCGTCAGAATCTTGGGTGAAGTGAAGAAAGAGTACGCTGATCTCCTACGTCGTGCAGACGCAATCTTTATCGAAGAGTTGTACAAGCATGACCTGTATCATAAAACCAGTCAGTCGTTTACCGTATTCCTGCCAGTGCGTTCTGTAGGGGTTATGGGCGACGGTCGTAAGTATGATTATGTGGTTGCACTGCGTGCGGTAGAAACTATCGACTTTATGACTGCTCGTTGGGCACACCTGCCGTATGAGTTCTTAGAGTTGGTTTCTGGCAGAATTATTAACGAGGTCGATGGGATTTCTAGGGTTACTTATGATATTTCGTCGAAGCCGCCAGCAACCATTGAGTGGGAGTAATTAGCAAAATAAACATATTTTTTTTCAACTTCTGCGGTGTTGGAAACTTGCTCAATCAGTCATGTACTTTTTGTACACTCCTTCTTTGCGCGAGTTTCCGTCTAGCATAAATCGAAAAATCTAATGTTTCTTCTCGCTAATGGGGCTTTTGGAATAATACTTTACTCGTTTTATGCCAAGAATCTTAAATTCACTAGGGCGTTCAGTTTGATAGAACAGCAAATTCTGAGTCTATTATTTACCAGTCGTAGGAAGGGTTAGCGGTTAGCGTAACCCATCGTTTAGCCAAACTCTAAAAATGACCAATTTCACTGAGCAAGATCACCAATACATGCAACGGGCCTTTGAGTTAGCCGAAGTGGCTAAGGAGAAGGGCGAGGTACCTGTGGGTGCTGTTTTGGTTAAGAGTGATGAGATCGTTGGTGAAGGCTTTAATCAGCCGATATTGAGCAGTGACCCGACGGCTCATGCTGAAGTAGTTGCTTTGCGAGAGGCCGGTAAGCAGCTTGAGAACTATCGCTTGGTTGATACAACCTTGTATGTGACGCTAGAACCCTGCGCGATGTGTGCTATGGCTTTAGTTCATGCGAGGGTAGTTCGTGTAGTCTATGCCACAGAAGATCCTCGTACTGGAGCAGGCGGTAGCGTGTTGAATATCCTTAAACACGAGTCTTTTAATCACCACTGTGAAGTCCATTCAGGCCTTTTAAAAGAGCAATGTTCCCAGCAATTAAAGGCTTTTTTTAAAGCAAAGCGTGACAAATAACTAAAATATATTTGACAAAGTCTCGATATTTACTATATTCAACATCATGAAAACACAGTTTATCGTTAAAAAACACAGTAAAAAGGCACTTAAAAAACGTGTCCTGTTCTGCTGTGGGTGACTGAAACGATAAATCTAACGAATATCAAAACCCGCACAGGACATCCTTTGCGGGTTTTTTTATGTCTAGACTAACACAACATATTGGGGAATAAGAGGATGGCAACAAACGATTCTTGGCACTTGCTTAAATTTGGTGGGACTAGCGTCTCCACTCGTCAAAACTGGGATACTATTGCGAGCATCATTAAGCGTAAACGTGCTAAAGGAAAGAAGGTGTTTGTTGTGCACTCTGCTGTTAGCACTGTTTCCAACCGACTTGAGGCTCTAATAGAGCTTGCTCAACTTGGGGAATATCAAACTGCTTATGACGAGCTAGTGGAATTACATCAAAAGATTATTAAAGAGATGGGGTTGCCGTTAGATTTATTAAGCGAGCGTTACAGTTATTTAAAGCGGCTGATAGATGGTATTCATTTACTGGGCGAAGTTAGCGATCGCGTTAGAGCGTTAGTGATGTCTCAAGGGGAGTTATGGTCCACAACAATTGGTCAAACCTACCTTACAAAAGTATTTGATGAGTCTGTCCTATGGTTGGATGCTCGCGATTTTTTATATGCTCGAGAAAGTCGGAACATGGATTATTTGTGTGCTAGCTGTCACTTTGAGCGTGACGAAAATTTATTAAAGGATGTTAGCGATACATCAATCGTTATCACACAAGGCTTTATCGCGAATACCAGTGACGATGAAACGGTATTGTTGGGGCGTGGTGGCTCTGATACATCAGCAGCGTATTTTGCGGCTAAAATAGAGGCTGAACGTTTGGAAATATGGACTGACGTCCCAGGTATCTTCACCGCTAACCCTAATCAAGTGGCGAGTGCTCGACTGCTAAAGCAGCTCAATTATGAAGAAGCCCAAGAGATGGCGTCAGCTGGTGCTAAAGTATTGCACCCGCGAGCTATTCGTCCCGCTCAAATTAGTCAAATCCCTGTTTATATTCGCTCAACCATCGAGCCTGATATTGATGGTACGGTGATTAGCGGAATTGAAAACAGCTGGGGCATGGTCAAAGCTATTACCGCAAAAGAGCAGATCACATTAATATCAATGGAAAGTCAGGGAATGTGGCAGCAAGCTGGTTTCTTGGCTGATATTTTCTCTATATTCAAGCATCACAATGTCTCTGTAGACTTGGTGTCAACGTCAGAAACGAATATTACCGTTAGCTTAGACAGTTTGACTCAAGTAATAAACGAAAGGCAGCTCAAAGGCCTGGTTGATGAGTTATCGGAAATGTGTCGTGTTAATGTGATGCATAACTGTTCCGCGGTTTCTATTGTTGGTAAAAACGTCCGAGCCATTTTGCATAAAATCGCTCCAGCATTTTCAATCTTCGAAACGTATAAAGTCTACTTGTTATCGCAGGCTGCTTCAGATTTGAACCTAACCTTTGTTATTGATGATGAACATAGCAGCAAAGTGATATCAGCTTTGCACGAATTACTGATCACCAATAATCCAAACAGTGAAATACTAGGGCCGACGGCAAAAGAGTTAAAACAGACTGACAGATTAGTCGAAAGCAGAAAATGGTGGCAGGATAAGAAAGAGACTATTGAGATGTGTCTTTCAGAGCGCGATAGCGCTTACATCTACCACCTAGATTCTATCCGCCATAATATTCACAACCTACAAAGCATCAGTGCGGTTGATCGTGTTTTCTTCGCCGTTAAGTCCAACAATAACCCTGATGTACTGCGAACTGCCTACGACCAAGGAATTGGTTTCGAAACAGTTTCAAGCGGTGAGGTGAATCATATTCTTGGTTTGTTCCCAAGTATCGATAAGTCACGCATATTTTTCACACCTAATTTTGCGGATAAGCGGGAGTACGATGAGATTCTACAGAAAGAGATCCGTTTAACACTCGATAGCAGTTACCCCTTAAGACAATGGCCTGAAATTTTTGAGGGGAAAGAGATCTTCTTAAGGGTCGACCCGAATATTGGTAAAGGCCATCATGAGAATGTTAGGACCGCTGGCGCAACGTCTAAGTTCGGTATCCCTATCTATGAGCTGGAGGAGCTGTTACCGATTATTGAGCAGCACAATATTCATATTGTTGGACTGCACGCCCATGCAGGAAGCGGCATTTTGACTAATGAGCATTGGGCTGAACATGCTCGCTTGTTGGCTGAGACAGCCTCTATATTCCCTGGCGTTAAGTATCTTAACTTAGGCGGAGGCTTTGGTATTAAAGAGCGCTCACAACAAACTGAGTTAACCATGAGCCAAATTGATCAAAGTTTGAAACTGATTAAAGCTGAGTTTCCTCAGTACCAATTATGGATCGAGCCAGGGCGCTATATATCTGCGAATACTGGCGTTCTAGTATCTAAAGTGACGCAGGTTAAACAAAAACAAAACTACTACTATGTTGGGCTCAATACAGGAATGAACTCGCTGATGCGGCCAGCTTTGTACGGTTCTTTCCACAACATCGTCAACCTGTCTCGCCTTGATGCAGAGAAAGAACATCTTGCTACGGTAGTCGGACCTATTTGTGAAAGCACTGATAAATTAGGCGTTGAGATTCCGTTCCCTGAAACTTTCGAAGGTGACTTGATATTAATAGAAAATGCTGGAGCGTATGGTCGCGTTATGGCGACTCAATACAATATGCGTCAGCCAGCTGAAGAGGTTTGTATTTAACTGAGAAAGAAAAAAGGGGCTTCATAGCCCCTTTATAGAGTTATTATTTATAACTCAAAATTAATGGTGTATAGCATATCTTTCTGCTCCACTGGTTTAGTATCTATAATTTTAGGTTTAAACATCCAGCGAGATATAGCATCCATAGATACTTGGGTGAATGTTTCTTTAGGGTTTTCATCAACAACTCTAATATTGGTTGCTTTCCCGCTTGGAGCTATATCTAGTAAAAATGTTACATAACCTTCTGTCTTAGAGTCTTTGGCTTTTTGAGGGTATTCTGGCTGAGGCTGGTATACCGGAATGGCTTCAGAGATATTACCCAATGAGATCTTTTGTTTAGGAAGAATCTGATACTTCACCTTAATCTTCGAGGCTTCTTCGCTTAACCCTTTCCACATTAGGCAGTAAGTCTGCTTGATGGGTGCTTTGAATGCTTTGTCGAGTGAGCTTAGCTGTTGAGGCTTAATAGGGTAGTTGACTTTTTCGCCTTCGTGATAGTGGAGGTTAAACTCAACGTCATGATTTGATTCGAATTCAAAGTCTAGTGTTTGCCCTTCATCCATTTCAGGGCAAATCTCGCCAATATCATTATGGTGTGTGGTGACGAGGACATAATGTTTGTTGGTTAGGCTATCTGCCGAAGCCGCCATAGAGCCAGTGAGTAAGATTAAACTCGCTACTACAAATTTTTTCATAATATCCTCGTTTCCAGTTTTATATTTTAAAGCGCTTTAAGCTGCTGGCGCTGCTCCTCGATTTTCTTCAAAGTAGACTCAACTTCATCAAGCTTACCTTTTTCTTTTGCAACAACTGCTTCAGGCGCTTTATCCGTAAAGTTAGGATTATTGAGCTTGCCAGAAATACGTTGTAAGTCTTTCTCTAGCTTTTCAGCTTCTTTATCCAGTCGAGCAAGCTCTTGTTCTACATCGATCAAGCCTGCCATTGGAATCAAGATTTCCATGTCACCGGCTAATGCAGTCGCCGACATCGGAGCTTCGTCACCAGCTTCTAGCCATTGGATGGATTCAAGCTTGGCTAGCTTTGATAAGAAGGTTTTATTTCCTTCAAGGCGTTCTTTATCACTATCAGAACCATTTCTAAACAAAACGTCGAGTGGCTTGCCTGGAGCAATGTTCATCTCACCACGGATATTACGCACTCCAACAATAATTTTCTTGAGCCACTCAATATCATGCTCAGCTTCTGTATCGACTAAGCTTGCTTCAAACTGAGGGAAGTCTTGCAACATAATACTTGGGCGTTCTTCCGAGAAGGTTCCAGCCAAAGGCGCCACTTTCTGCCAAATTTCCTCAGTGATAAATGGCATGAAAGGGTGTAATAAGCGCATTAAAGATTCTAGTACTGATACTAAGGTATGGCGGGTACCACGCTTGGCGGCTTCTGAGTACTCGTCGCTATAAAGCACGGGCTTTGATAGTTCTAGATACCAATCGCAGTAAGTGTTCCAAGTGAATTCGTATAAAGCGTTCGACGCCAAATCAAAGCGGTAGGTCTCAACGGCTTTTTCAAATTCAGTTATGGTTTTTTGAAGCTCACTTTTAATCCAGCGATCCGCTAGACTAAGCTCCATTTCACCACCATCTAAACCAGTATCTTGCTCTTCTGTATTCATCAATACGTAGCGAGCCGCATTCCAGATTTTATTACAGAAGTTTCTATAACCTTCTACGCGGTTTAGGTCGAAGTTAATATCGCGTGACGTAGAAGCCATGGCGCAGAACGTAAAGCGCATGGCGTCAGTCCCATAAGCCTCGATGCCATCTGGGAACTGCTTGCGGGTGCGCTTTGCAATCTTCTCTGCGGCTTTCGGGTTCATCATTCCTGTAGTTCGTTTGTCGACTAAGGTTTCTAGCTCAATGCCGTCAATAATATCGATAGGGTCAAGAACGTTACCTTTCGATTTCGACATTTTCTGACCCTGTTCGTCACGAATCAGGCCAGTGATGTAAATTTCTTTAAACGGAATCTTGCCCGTGAACTTTAAGCCCATCATGATCATTCTGGCGACCCAGAAGAAAATAATGTCAAAGCCAGTGACAAGAACGCTGGTCGGCAAGAAAGTTTCCAGCTCCGGCGTTTTCTCTGGCCAGCCTAAGGTCGCAAAAGGCCAAAGCGCTGAGGAGAACCAAGTATCAAGAACGTCTTCATCACGACGTAACTCAATATCACCTAAATTATATTTCTCACGAACTTCTTCTTCATTACGGCCTACGTAAACATCGCCCTTATTGTCGTACCATGCTGGGATTTGATGCCCCCACCAAAGCTGACGGCTGATACACCAATCTTGAATGTTTTCCATCCAGTGGTAGTAAGTATTTGACCAGTTTTCTGGCACGAATTTAATATCACCATCTTTGACTGCTTTAAGAGCAGGCTCAGCTAGTGGTGCAATTTTTACGTACCATTGAGGTGTTAAGTATGGCTCAATAACCACGCCGCTACGATCACCGCGTGGCACTTTAAGTTTGTGAGGTTCGATCTTCTCCATCAAGCCTAATGCTTCGAAG
>Ga0208833_1000022_pt1 | contig 52499 bp, 49 predicted proteins | sample DeeseametaMP1788_FD_184181 | JGI IMG/M metagenome (GOLD analysis project Ga0208833, IMG submission 184181) | Marine microbial communities from the Deep Pacific Ocean - MP1788 (SPAdes) | ecosystem: Environmental > Aquatic > Marine > Oceanic | place: North Pacific Ocean | collected 2011-05-03 | reverse complement strand
CTCGTGAGCTGTACATTGATCGCGCTGATTACCGCGAAAGTGCCAATAAAAAGTACAAGCGTTTGGTTAAAGATGGCGAGGTACGATTGCGCAACGCTTACGTGATCCGCGCTGATGAAGCGATACTGGACGATAATGGTGAGGTTAAAGAGCTTCACTGTACCTATGACCCTGATACTTTGGGTAAAAATCCAGAAGGGCGGAAGGTTCGAGGCGTGATCCACTGGGTTTCGGCGAAATATGCTAAAGAAGCGACCGTACGTTTATATGATCGCCTATTTAATGTGCCTAACCCTGGTGCCATGGATGACTTCAATCAAGCTCTTAATCCTGACTCATTATCAGTGATCAAAGCGATGGTTGAGCCGAGTGTGGCCGATGCCGAGCCTGAAACACGTTTTCAGTTTGAGCGAGAAGGTTATTTTACCACCGATCGTTATGAGAATAGCTCGGACAACTTGGTGTTGAACCGGACAGTGACGTTGCGCGACTCTTGGAATGGTTAACATACTGATTTAATTGTAAAAAACGCAATTAAAAACATTCAGATAAAAGAAAGGCCAACCCGTGGGTTGGCCTGATTCTTTATGACTAACAACTCTTTAAAACACTCTTTAAACACTTACAAAGAAAATTTACACGACAAAACTTTGTAGCACTTTCAATAACTTGTATCTTAAAACTTGCTTCTTAAAAACTCTTCTTTCGAAGAACAACAACAAAGAAATCTTATCCTTTCACTAGATTAGTCATCAGTTTTTACAAATAGTTCAAACAAATAGTGATAAATTCGGTTGGAACATTTATTTAAGGCATGTACTCTAATCAGTATTATCCAAGTTATTGATATTGTGAGTGATTATGAAACGATTATTTAAATGGATTTTAGGTCTACTTGGCACATTGGTAGCTTTAATCCTAGTTTTAGGCATCGTAGCGGTTATATTCTTCAATAGCGATGAGCTTAAAAATCAAATAGTTAAGAAAGTAAAAGCTGAAACTACAGCGGATCTGGTGATTGAGCAGGAGCTTTCATTAGGCTTTTTCCCTTGGTTACAGGTCGAAACAGGCGGCGTAACCTTGTCTCAACCAACTACTTTTAACAGTGACAAACAGTTACTTAAAGTAGATCAAGTTGCAGCCAGTATTAAATTAATGCCGTTGCTGAGCGGCGATATTGAAGTTGGTTCGGTAGAGTTATCCGGAGCAGAGTTAAACTTGTTACGTGATAAGAGTGGACGTTCCAATATCGAAGCTTTAGTGAATGCTAAAGACAGTCAGCCTGCAACCAGTGAAGATACCTCGGATAGCTCGAGTAAGCCTGGCGCTTTGAGCCTTGATAGCTTATCGCTAAATGATTTCACCCTTAATCAATATGACTACAACCAACAACTGAGTCAGAGCTTCCACCTCACCAGTCTTGAGGTCAGCGACTTTAAGCCTGAATCAGTCACTCCCGTAACCGCTGAAGGCAGTTTAAAAGCTGGTGATTCTCAGTCGGAGTGGGGCCTGTCAGGTGATTTATGGGTTGGTGCAGACTTCAAGCAATTCAAAGTGAGTCAATTAGATGCTGAGCTGGAAGGGTTGAGCAAGCAATTACAAAACATTGGTTTAACCGGCGATCTTGAGCTAAGTATGGAAAACAAAACCACCAAACTTAGTCATAAAGGTAAGGTCGATCTAAATGGACAGCCGATTAACCTCGAATTAAATGCTGGATTTAGCACGTTTAAAGATATCGACGTTAAGCTTAGCACTGAGCGCTTGGAGTTAGAAAACTTCTTGGCAGCTACAGGTGGTGAGAAAGCGCCGGCGCAATCTGGTGCGTTAGATCTGTCGCCTGTTGCGGATTTCTTAAAACGCGCTCGGGTAAAAGGTCAGTTAGAGGTTGGTGAACTAATACTGAAAAACGTAACGTTTAGCAATGTCTCTGCGAACTTGCGCAATAAAGGCACCACGCTTTTCTTAGATCCTTTTAAAGCTGATGCTTTTCAAGGGCATATGGAAACGATTGCTAGTGTTAATTTTGCGTCACAACCACTAGCTCTTTCTGTGCAACCTGACTTCGATAATATTCAGATTGGTGATTTGCTGGCGGCGTTCTTTGAGCTGGATAAATTATCGGGTCTAGGTGAGTTAGACTTGAATATGAAAACCAAAGGAGTTGACGTCAAACAGATGCTTCAGAACCTTAATGGTACAGGTAATCTGACATTAAGTGATGGCGCCTTTAACGGCATTGATATTGAGAAACTGATTCAGTCGGGCTTGAGCTTGCAATCTTTGAATAAAGAGAACTATAGCGGAAAAACCAGTTTCGCTAACCTGAGCAGTAATATTAAAGCCAAGCAGGGATTAATTGAAATGCCTGACTTTAAGTTGAATTCCCCAGTGTTTGACTTGGTTGGTAAAGCATCGACTAATGCTAACCAAGAAACGTTGGCTGGTAATTTCCAGTTAGTTTTAAAGGGCAAGCTCAAAGAGGTGGTGGAACAAAAATATCCAAAGCTCAAAGGAAAAAAACTGCCGTTTGAGCTGAAAGGGACTTGGGCGGAGCCGAAAGCGAGCATTGATATTGAGGCCATGCTAAAAGCAGAGTACCAGGGAAAGATTGATGAGAAGAAAAAAGAGCTTGAAGATAAAGCCAAGGATGAGTTGAAAGATAAGCTCGGTGATATCTTCAATAGAAAAAAAGATAAAGACTAGTAAACCCTTTTGCTACCGTTTGCATCAAAGGAGTAAATGGTAGCAATAATTGAGGTATGTCATGAAAACAGTAAGTAAATGGTTAGGTGTGGTTTCTGCTGTAACACTGGGAATAACTTCATTGGCTGTATTGGCGAATGAAACTAAGAAGTTCTCTAAGACTTACGACTTCTCTCAGAGCGGTAGCATTAACCTAGATAATATTAATGGTAACGTTGAAGTGTCTGGCTGGGACAAAGATGAAATTCTTTTGGAATACACTATTACCGCTGACAGTGCTGACGATATCGAGAATGTTAAGGTTGAGATAGATCACAGCGAACGAGACTTTGATGTTGAAGTCGATATTGACTCAGGTGGCTTTATGAACTGGGGTGGCTCATCTGGGGAAGTATCTTTCTCTTTAAAGGTGCCACAAGGCGCAAGTTTAAAGTCTATCGAGTCGGTTAATGGCAATATCAAAATTGTCAGCGTTTCAGGTGAAATTAAAGCTGAAACCGTGAACGGCAATATTGTGATTAAAAACGCTGCACAAGATGTGAAGTTTGGTACTGTTAACGGCAATATCGAAGTACACCTAGACCAGTTAGGTAGTTCTAATCGTGTTAAAGGCGATAGTGTGAATGGTGATATTGAAGTTTACTTGCCTGAGAATGATGGTTTCGAATTACGCTCTGAAACGGTGAATGGCGACTTAAGTAACGACTTTGGAATCGAAGTGGACGAAGGTGAGTACGTCGGTGCGGACATGGATGGCAGCTACAAAAGTGGTGGTGCCAGCCTGAAGTTCGATACCGTGAATGGCGATATTGACGTTCGTAAGAACTAATGTGAGCTCTCAGCCACATCTAAAAAGCGACCTATAGGTCGCTTTTTTTATTTTAACCAGGCTGCTTTTGTAGGATAGCGGTATCTTTGCCGGGAAACTCAAGGCTGTAACCTAACCAGTCGGCAATCCACTGGAAAGTATCTTCTGAGAAAAAGCAGATATGCGTTAAGTCGTTCTTATAGTGCCACTTGGCAAAGGCTGCTTTATCCGTCGGTCGCTTAGTCATAAACCCAAGCAGGCCCCCTGGCTTTAGCAGCGAGTTCATTAGTATTAATTCTTTGCGTGGCTGGTTGAAATGCTCGATGACTTCGGTGCAAGTTATAAAGTCATAGTGGCTTTCAAGAGCTCCTTCATCACTCGGGTAGTAGACATCGTAGTTGCTGACGCTATAACCTTTTGATTCGAGCATTGGCTTAACTGCCGGTCCTGGGCCACATCCGAAATCGAGCCCGCGAGCTGCGGATGGGAGCTTTAAGGTTAATGGAGTCAGTAGCTTATTGAGGAATTGTTGATATCCCAGATCTTCAGGCGAGTTTTGGTGGAGGTCATAGATTTGCTTTTCTTGGCAAGGATCAAGGTGGTGTTTATCAGGGACAAAAATTAAATCGCAACGACTACAAGCAAGATAAGACCTTGTTTTGTCTTGAAAATAGGCCTCAGTCTGGGCTGATAGGCAAAGAGGGCAAGCGATAGTCATGGTTTTGCGTTAAAATGTCCCAAAATTTTGATGATGTATTTTAATGTCTTTAGTTACCTTACAACAAGTCGAGGTTGGCTACGGCGGTCCAGCGCTGCTGAATAAAGTCGATTTCACCATAGAACCAGGCGAAAGAATTTGTATTATCGGCCGTAATGGCGTCGGTAAGTCGACGCTGCTTAAAGTCGTTAACCGTGAAATTATTCCTGATGACGGCTCTTTGCGCTTTCAAGAAGGCGTCAAAGTCGCCAAGCTCACACAAGAAGTTCCATCGGATACGACTGGCTCGGTGTTCCAAGTGGTGTCCTCTGGGTTAGGCCATGTCGGAGAGCTATTGCAGCAGTTCCGTCAACTCAGCGTCAGTACTGAGGATTCGGCACTGGATAGAATGGCTCAAGTGCAACAGAAAATCGAAGCCGAAGATGGCTGGGCGATGGATCAAAGGGTTCAGTCAGTGATCAACCGTCTAGGTCTTGAAGCCGATGCTGACTTTAAAGCTTTGTCAGGCGGTATGAAACGCCGTGTATTACTAGCACAAGCGTTAGTCGAGCAACCTGACGTCTTGTTACTGGACGAGCCGACCAACCATTTGGATATCGAATCTATTGAATGGTTAGAGGGTTTCCTAAAAGCCTATAAAGGTAGCATTCTATTTATTACGCACGATCGTCGTTTCTTAAAAAGCTTGGCAACTCGAATCGTTGAAATCGATCGAGGTGAATTAACGTCCTGGCCGGGTGACTATAGTAATTATCTGCGTCGAAAAGAAGAGCGCTTAGCTGCTGAAGAAAAACAAAATGCTGAGTTTGATAAAAAGCTAGCACAGGAAGAGACGTGGATCCGACAAGGGATTAAAGCTCGACGTACTCGTAACGAAGGACGCGTCCGGCGCTTGGAAGCAGCCCGTAAAGAACGGTCAGAGCGACGAAACTTGATTGGTAATGTTGACATGAAAGCGCAACAAGCTGAGCTTTCTGGCAAGAAAGTGATTGAAGCGACGAGTGTCAGTATGAATTACCAAGGGCGCCAACTGATTGATGACTTTTCTACACTGATTATGCGTGGCGATAAAATTGGTATCGTCGGGCCTAATGGTTGTGGTAAGTCTACTCTGATTAAAATCCTACTGGGTGATTTAAAGCCCGATCAGGGAACGGTAACCTTAGGCACAAAGTTAGATATTGCGTACTTTGATCAACACCGAGCGCAGCTGGATGAAACTAAATCGGCAATGGATAATGTGTCTGAAGGCAAAGACATGATGATGATTAATGGAAAAGAGCGTCATGTTATCAGTTACATGCAGGATTTCTTGTTTACGCCAGAAAGAGCTCGTGCGCCGATTACGGCATTATCAGGCGGTGAGCGTAACCGTTTACTGCTGGCAAAAATTCTCGCCAGACCGTCAAATTTATTAATTCTGGATGAGCCCACCAATGACCTCGATATTGAAACCTTAGAATTACTCGAGGATATGCTGGAGAATTATGGCGGCACTATGTTGCTGGTGTCGCACGATCGTGACTTTATTAACAATGTGGTCACGAGCAGCATTGTGTTTGAAGGTGAGGGGCAGGTTAAAGAATATATTGGTGGTTATGATGACTGGCTGCGCCAAAGGAAGTCACAGCAGAAAGCGTCAAACAATGATAAAGCCAGTAAAGACCAAGCTGCGAAAGCTAAGCCTCGTCAGAAATCTGCTAAACTGAGTTATAAAGACCAGCGCGAGCTTGATAAATTGCCCGCTGATATTGCTACCGTTGAGAAAAAGATTGAGTCGGTGCAGGCGGAGATGGCGTCGTCAGAGTTCTACCAACAAGATAAGGACACAATTGCTCAAGTGAATAATGATTTAGAAAATCTGGAGCAAAAATTAGAACACTACTTTGAACGCTGGGAAGAGCTGGAAGCTAAAAAAGAAGCACTCGAAACTGGTGGTTAATCAGACATAGGTCAACGATGATGGTAATCATTGTTGGAATAAAGTTGGTGATGTTATGGCACAAGATGATGTAGATTTATTTAAAAAAGAACTTGGCGGTGTTAAGCGAATTAAGAATGATCGTGTCAACTTGCATCAGCCAAAGGATGAACCATCTTTATCACAACTAGCGCGACAAGAGTCAGCAGTAGGGCGTAAGCCGAACCACGACCCTAACTATTTAAGCACCGATTTTGTCGAGCCTGTTGAGCCAAATACCTGGTTGGAATATAAGCGCTCAGGTGTTCAAGAGGGCGTTTACAAAAAATTGAGGTTGGGTAAGTATGATATACAGGCCCATACGGATTTACATCGCCTGACCGTTAAAGAGGCGCGAGATGAAGTCTTTTATTTTATCAAGGCCTGCGTTAAACGTGGTAAGCGAATGGTATTGATTACCCACGGGAAAGGTGAAAGAAGTATGCCTCAAGCTGTGTTAAAGAGTCATGTTAATCACTGGTTGCAACAACATGACTTAGTGATGGCTTTCCACAGTGCACAACAAAAGCACGGTGGTTTAGGTTCCGTTTACGTACTACTTAAGAAAAATGAACTGGATAAGCAGTTAAACCGCGAAGCCTATAATAAAACGACTTAAGGATTAACCATGTCACAGAAAGAGAAAGTGCTGGTATTGACTCAAGAAGAGTCGTCGAGCACTTGGCGCAAGACACGCAATTTATTGCTATTACAACTCAAGCTGTGGATTGATGCGTTGCGAGATTTTGCATTAATGCCAATAGGTTTTGTGTGTTATCTAATGGATTTAGTGAGTGATAGAAAAGATGACTATTACTGGAATCGATTAATGAAGTGGGGGCGTCAAAGCGACCATCACATTAACCTTTTTCAACACAAGTCTTTTGACCAGAAAAAATCGGTTACTGTGGATGATTTAGCGGATATCGTGGAAGACGTTTTGAAAAAAGATGTTAAACAATCGCAAAATACCCAGCAGTTAGTAGAAACCATTAAGCAGCGTGTTAAAACACAATTTCGTCAAGAAAGATAAGTTTCGTCAAGACTAATTTAAAAGGAAACCCCACATGCGGTATCTAGTAGCGGTACTCGGTTTAGGATTGTTGCCTCTTAGTGCGCTAAAGGCAGAACCAAAAGAAGAAGCTTTTACAGGTGAGGAGCCTGGTGTTGGAGCTTTTGCAACATTAACCTTGGAAAATGATCTTTTCGCGGGAAAAGATGGCGGTTATACCAATGGCATTGGTTATAGCTGGGGTTATGGACCTTATGATGACTATGCTGATACCAGTGCACCGGACTGGTTCATTGGCATGAGTGATTACTTGTTTATTGAACGCGACGACCCTCGAGAAAAAGCGGTGAGTTTTAGCGTTTTTCAGGGGATGCAGACGCCAGAGAATATTCAGGCAGAAGCGTTAATTGAAGACGATTTACCTTATGCCGGCTTACTCGGTTGGCGCAGTACATTGTACGCTTGGGATAATGATGTTGCCGATCAGTTTTCGGTGATTTTAGGTATTGTCGGCCCAGCTTCCTTAGCAGAAGATACGCAGAAAGTGGTTCATCGAATGACTGGGTCGGAAAAGCCGCAGGGCTGGGACAATCAACTGCACAATGAATTAGTGTTCAGCATTACTGGCCAGCGTAGTTGGCGTTTTGATATGAGTAATGGGGAGGACTTTGGTACCGACTTCCTTACTTTTGCAAGCGGTAGTGTCGGCACTTATAACTCAGAGGTCGCTGCTTCTGCCATGATTCGTTACGGTTCGGGTTTGGAAGAAACATTCCCAGCAGTAAGCATTTTGCCTGGTCGCGATATCAATCCTTTGGCTGGCTCTGCGGGCGATCACTTTTATATGTTCTTAGGGGCGCAAGCGCGATACGTGTTTAATGATATCTTTGTTGACGGCAACACGTTTCGAGATAGTCATTCGGTGACTTTAAAACATGAAGGTTTTATTGTTTCGGCTGGGGCTGTGTGGAATTGGGAACAGTGGGGAATGTTATTTTCAGTTGCTGAAACAAGCTCTACCTTTGAAGAAAGAGAAGGTAAAGGGCGATTTGGTTCACTGAGTGTTACTTACCGTTTTTAGCGAACTGTCCCAGTAACGAACTGTCCCAACTCTAATCATTCGGGCTTGGGTAGTGTATATCCACTATCCATAGCCTTTTCGTCTCCTCGGGAAGTTTAACTACAACTTCGTCATCTAGTTCTTTGCCTAACAATGCTCGAGCCATTGGCGAGTCGACACTAATGTACTCGGGTTCTGCATCAAACTCATCAGAGCCGACAATCCGGTAGACGGTTTCGTTATTGTGGGCATCTGATACCGTTACTTGAGCACCAAAAAACACTTTACTTTGGTTATTAGGAATATGCTCTATAACTTGCATTTCGGCCGTTCTTTTTTGTAGATACCGAACTCGACGATCGATTTCTCTAAGTTGTTTTTTGCGATAAATATATTCGGCGTTCTCACTGCGATCACCTTCCGCAGCGGCAGCATTAATTGCACGAGTTACTTCTGGTCGTAAGTTTTTCCACAGGTGAGCTAACTCATTGCGCAAGCGAACAGCGCCTGCCGCTGTAATCAGGTTCGATCGTTTCATGGTATTAAATTATTGCGTGTCGTCGTCTTTTTCTTGATTCTGTTGTTCTAGTTGTTTATTGATATTATCAACTCGCTTATTCATCTCATCTTCCACAGCCTTGGCTTTATCGAGTTGCTGTTGTTTGTAATCACTCAGCTCAGTTCTTTCTTCTTTCTCTGAGTTACAACCAGCGAGCAGCAGCAACGCCGTCAATAAAGTGAGTAAAGTTCGGTAATTCATAAGGTCACCCAGGTAATGTAAAACGTCATTATAAAAAGGGTTATGAGTATCAACAAGGGTTGAGTTGGCAACTATGACGGACAAAAAAAAGCTGGCCAAAGGCCAGCAACTGTAGTGGAGACTTGTCTTATTGTGGTGAATCTTGTTGTAGGAAATCTATAGTAGAAACTTTGTAAGTTCAGTAATTGTCTAGGGTGAGCATTTAAAAAGCATACTGCCAGCCAACAGTCGCAGCCCAGTCATGGCCTAACTGTGGGCCATCAAGACTTTGATGAACCGTTTTCTTTACTTCGATTGCTAAGCGTTGGTGACCATTCAGCTTGAAATTGGCACCTAGCGCAAAGTCCCAAAAATAACCACTGCGAAGGTCCGTTCGAGCGGTAGGTACCATCATAGGGTTTAATGCGCTATCTTGACCTTTGATATCTCTTTGGTTGGTGTAAGCAATCGTTGTATTTAACGATACGCTCTGGTTTAGGTTATGCGCATACCAGCTATTTAGGTTAAAGCGATTTCCTAAACGATAATCGAGATCGTTATACCCCGTTCTGAAAAGCTGTTTACCTTGTATGCCCCAAGATGACTGTTCAAAAAACTCGGTATGCGTGGCGCCTATTTCGATGTCGTAGGTACCTGAACCAAGCTGCATGGGGTAGGGTAGACGTGCATAACCCATTGGCGTCTGATCTTGCTCTTTGACGCTACCTGTAGGAAGGGACAGAGCAAGATTAATATGACTCGCTGAGTTTCCATCTTTGTTAATATTCAGCAGCGCACCCAACTTAGTGTCTGACACTCCAGATGTTTCAGTGGTAAAGTTCATGCCCATACGCGTGATATGATCCATGGAAGTACTGAGGTAGTTTGCCATTAGCATGAATGTCACATCATCGCTCGGCGCGAACATAGCGCCTATCATGTGCATATCCATGTCCATGCTTTCAGGGGCAACCATAAAGTTTTGCAACACCTGCTGAGCACTTACCTTATTGCTACCTATATAGTTGTCCGCCATGCTCATGGTCATCAAACGGTACGACACCATCCACTCGCCTTCATCATGGGTGTGATCGCCCATAATTGAAATCGGTGCGTGGCTGTCGGGTCGTGAACTGTTATCTGCTAGGGCTGTTGAAGTTAACAGCGTTGCTGATAACGCAAATAATGTTTTAAGCGAAATTTTCATTATGATCGTGGGGTGATTAATAAAACTGAGATGATTTTAGTGTTTTATGGTTAATCTGAACATGCGACAAATTGTCGCAAAAAGCCATAAAGTGAGCTCTAGGTATAGGGAATAGGGCTTGGTTGAATTATAATCAGCCAGAATAACTGCTGTATTAACTGCGAGTGCTAAACGTCGTGATCGATCATAAGAAATTTACACAGAGCATTTTAATTTCCTTGAGTTGGATTCGAGCAATCGCGCTCATCATGCAAGTGGTTTACATGCTGTGGTTTGTTAACCCCATTCATATGATGGTGTGGGTGCTGATCGTGGTCCAGGTTTGTCTGCTACTATCGGGCTGGATTAACCAGAAATTGCGCCTGAGTCAAAAAGCACTATTAATAAATTTATTGTTGGATGTGGCGCTTCTTGGTGGTTATGTCTATCTGACTGGTGGCGCCTCTAACCCACTGATCTCCTTATTATTATTGCCGATTGTTACCGCTTCAGTGGCGTTAAAGCGCTATCTAGCGGTGGTGGTGCTCATCGTGGCTGGTCTGGTGTATTCTTTGTTATATGTTATTGATCAACCGCAGCATCATCATGCCAGTAGCTTTTCATCGCATCTTCTCGGTATGTGGCTGGTGTTTATTGCCAGTGCAGGCCTGATCTTTTATGTCGCGAGTTACTTGTCCAACGCCATTCGAATGCAACAAAAGCGTATTCAGCAGCATGAACAGCGTCAATTAAGGGACGACTATTTAACCGCTTTGGGGCTCTCGGCGGCAGACGCTGCCCATCAGTTGAATACGCCATTGTCATCTTTAACCGTATTACTGGATGACATGATGGACAGTAACACACATAACAATCAAGACATGCGTTTAATGCAACAACAAGTTCAGCGTTGTCATACCATCACACAATCGATACAGCAGCATTTTGATGAGCTTAAGTCAGGCGAATTCAGAACTATCGCGATTAAAGAGTTGGTTGGCCTTGTGGCTCGCAATTTCCGGCTACTTTATCCTGAGATTCAGCTGGTGATCGAGAATGGTACCTTGCAGGGCTGGGTACACAGCCATATTGGCTTACAAAGCGCGTTATTGAATTTACTGGATAATGCTGCGAAAGCATCACAAAGCTTGGATAAGCATGAGGTCCACTTGCAACTGAGTGATGATGGAAATTATTGCTATATCGATATCGTCGACCAAGGAGCAGGTTTAGCGGAAGATGTTATCGAGCACTACGGGTGGCGTCCTCGTGATGAACGCACCAGTCCTGGCGGGATGGGGATTGGCACTTTAATTTCTAATGCCAGCATTGAGCAGGTCGGTGGGCACTTAAGAGTTATGCCGCACAAGCCGGGAGCTAAGATCCGCGTTGCTTTACCTCTACAGACGCAGAATCACGGCAAAGGCGAGGGAGAGTAGCTTTGACCGCGAAGAAGCAACTGTTGCTGGTTGAAGATGACCAAGTCTTTGCACAGATACTGAGCCGTTCTTTGGCTACAAAAGACATTGATGTCATTGTGTGTTACTCGATCGAGGAAGCAAAACAGCGGCATCGCACGCTTCAACTGAATTACATCATTTTAGATCTCTTTCTAGGAGATGACTCGGGACTTTCAATATTAACAGAACTTCGAGAGCATCACCCTAGCAGTAATATCCTCGTTTTAACCGGCTACGCCAGTATCGCAACTACGGTACAGGCGATTAAGTTAGGCGCGGATAATTACCTGCCAAAACCCGCTAATGCCAAGCAAATATTGCAGGCTCTAGAAGAATCACCAATAGAAGTCGATAAAGAACATGAGGCAGAGCCTCTATCGGTTGATAGGTTGGAGTGGGAGCATATACAAGCGGTATTGGCCCAGCATGATGGTAATGTTTCTGCAACCGCCAGAGCTTTGGGCATGCATCGAAGAACCCTTCAACGAAAACTCGCTAAGAAACCGTCACAAAAATGAAATATGTGATAGTAATCATTATCATTTAGATTTATAATCCCGCCCGAAAGTCATATTCTATAGATAACGAATTAGGTAATAACATGAAAGCTCCTTTTCATTTTAGTATTGTGGCGTCTGCCGTGGTATTGGGGATAGCAACTGCATCACCGGCAATTGCTGAAGAGAAACAAAAGGAAGATTTAGAGACCATCACTATTATCGGTGATAGTTCTAACGCGAAAAAAGTTGCGGGTTCTGCACATATCGTAACGGAAGCGGAGTTAGAGCAATTCAAGTATAGTGATGTTAATCGTGCTGTTCGCCAAGTTCCTGGCGTGTATGTCCAGCTTGAAGACGGTTTAGGTTTGCGTCCTAATATTGGTTTACGCGGTACGGGTACGAGTCGTACTGGACGCGTAAGCTTGATGGAAGATGGCGTGCTAATTGCTCCAGCACCTTATGCAGCATCATCAGCGTACTATTTCCCAACGTTCGACCGCATTACCGGTATTGAAGTCTTAAAAGGCCCTGCGAATATTAAGTATGGTCCTTTTACTGTAGGCGGCGCGGTTAACTTGATTTCTCGTCAAATTCCACAAGATGGCGAAGGTCAGTTGAAGTTAGAAAAAGGTCAGCATGAAGAGTTACATGGCTATTTCTATTATGGCGACAGCTTCGATAACTTCGGTTATTTAGTTGAAGTGAATGATCATCAGTCTGACGGCTTTAAAACGATTGATCGCATTGGTCAGGACACAGGCTTCGAAAAGTCTGATCAAATCGTAAAGCTACGTTTTAACACAGACTCTGATGCCAACGTTTACCAGCAGCTTGATATTAAGTTACAGAATTCTTATGAAGAATCAGACCAGTCTTACATGGGCTTGACTGACGTTGATTTTGCAGCTGATCCATACAGAATGTACGGTGTTTCAGCTGGTGATAACTTTAAGGGTAAGCATCAGCAAGTTGTATTGAGCTACTTTGCTGATTTGAGTGATAGCTTTGACTTGAACGTTACTGCTTATCAGAATGATTTCGCGCGTAACTGGTATAAAACGGGTAAGTTTTATGTAGAAGATACGGCTAATCCTGGTAGCTATAACAGTGTTAGTTGGTCGTCGGTGATTGGTGAAATTAATACTAACCGAGGCAGTTCGTTAGCGAATTATTACCAGTCAATCCTTAATGGCGCAGATAGTGGTAATGACTTAATTGATAAAGTTGACGGTAACCGTTCTTATTTAAGTGAAGGTATTCAGGCTCGACTAGACTGGAACTTTATGACGGGTGATGCAGACCACTACATGCAGCTGGGTATTCGCGTGCATGAAGATGATGCAGATCGCTTTCAGCGTCGCGGTTTCTTCGCACAAGAGAATGGCCAGTTAGTGGTTGTTGATGCGGGTGTTTGGGGCGATGCTGGTAACCGCATTGACTCGGCGGAAGCTAATTCTTACTACTTAACGGATACCATTACTTGGGGCGACTGGACGTTAACTCCGGGCGTGCGTTATGAAGACGTAGAACTTAAGCGTGAAAACTGGGGTTCTGCTCCTGATCGTTCAGCGGCGGCAAGCGTTCGTACTAACAGCGTTTCAGAAGTACTTCCAGGTTTCGGTGCCGTGTGGGCGATTAATGATACGACAAGCGTATTGTTCGGCGCACATAAAGGTTTTGCACCTCCAGGAAGCAGCGCTGACGACAAGCCTGAAGAAAGCTGGAACTATGAGATGGGCCTACGCTTCAGTGGTTCACAGTACTCAAGTGAGTTGATCGCATTCTTCAGCGACTACGAGAACTTACTTGGCGAGTGTACTCTAGCTAACAGTGGTTGTGACATTAACAACGAAGGCGATAAATTTAACGGCGGTAAAGCTGAAGTTAAAGGTGTTGAGCTTTTGGTTACGGGTGAGTTTGCTGAGAACTGGCCTGCACGTTTAAGTTATACATTCACTGAGACTGAGTTCGGTAGTTCATTCGATAGTAATGTGTGGGGAAGTGTCGACGCGGGTCAACCGATTCCATACATTCCTGAGAACCAAGCTCAATTAATGTTCGGTTATGACAATGCAGAGTGGAGTGTTTTAACGAGCATTAACTATTCTGATGGCGTGTGCACAAAACCAGCCTGTGGTGAGTTTGAGCGTACTGATGAGCGTACTTTAGTGGACTTATCAGGCGAAATTCAAGCGAATGACAATGTTGCTTTCTATGCAACAATCGAAAATATCACAGACGAAGACACTATCGTGGCTCGCGAGCCTTATGGTGCGCGTCCAGACAAACCTAGAACAGCGAAAGTTGGCGTTAAGTTATCTTTCTAAGCTCGTTCAATTGCTTCGGAAGCCCGCCTCATGGCGGGCTTTTTTGTGCCTGTATTAAAACCTGATTTTCATACCTACGTGGGTGTAACCTAAACTGAAATTGTGCATCAAATGGTGTAACATTAATCTTAATAGAAGAAGCTTAGTGATGCGGATGAAACAGATAGACTGGTTTGATGAATATTTAAGTGTGTTCGATACGATCGAAAAACGCCTAATGGAACTGGGGCTTTGGTCACAGAAGCGGCCAGCGCCCGAAGCTCTGGAAAGCTCGATGCCTTTTTGTGTGGATACCCTAAAACTGGAGCAGTGGTTGCAGTTTGTCTTTTTGCCAAGAATGCGTCGCAGTGTGGAGCGTAAGCAGTTGCCGCCCGGTCCGGCGCAAATAGCCCCTATTGCACAAGAAGCGTTTAAAGAAACCCCTGACTCTGACAAATTGATTCGTGCTATTCGGAAGTTTGATGAGGTGTCTCACTTGAGTCACTTGCACTAACTTTGATTGATGACCAAGACTCAAGTTCGACAATATCAACAAGACCTGATGCAGCTAGAAACTGAGCTGATGGAGTTCTTAGGCTTGTCCTCTAAGGCGAGCGAAGCTGTTGAGCTGGACCAAGCTCGAATGGGAAGAGTTTCCAGAGGTGACGCCATGCAGCAGCAGGCGATGGTTAGTGCGGCTCATCAGCGTGATGAAAAGCGTTTAATTGCTGTGAGAAAAGCTTTGAAGCGAATTGAATCTGATGATTTTGGATGGTGTTTAGAATGCGGCGAAGATATTAATGTGAAACGGCTTGATGTAGCGCCTGAAACTGAACTTTGCCTAGAGTGCCAATCGATACAAGAACAAGGACAGCCGCTTTAACTTTCTTACCTAAAGAACTCTTCGGCTTGCATCCCTTTCTTATTTTTTGATGAGTTGGCTTTTCCTTCAAGGGGATGTTCCCAAGCATACTGCTTTAGATCCACTTTACCTTTTACCACTTTAACGCCTTCTTGCTCCAATAAAGTTTGCTGGATAGCAAAGTGATCGCTATCAGGGTTAAAGGCTATTTTTCCATCAGCACCAATGACTCGTTGCCAAGGAAGTTGCTTTCTATTCGGAGCGGCACCAAGCGCTTTGCTGACATGGCGAGCATGACGGGGGAATCCGGATAATTTGGCAATAGCACCGTAACTGGTGACTTTACCTTTAGGTATTTTACTAACCCAGTAATAAACCTGCTGTTTGAAATCCTCCATTCGTTCGCTCATAGAATTTCTCTCTATTGTGTTTATTGGACTCGATGATTCTAGTTATTTGATAACTCTAGTACTCGAGAATAAAGAAATCCAATAAAAGGTAAATAAGGTTAAAACTTAGGATAGCAGTTTTGCCAACAAATTCATCTGGGAGTATAGTGATTTTTTGTATGGAATCTTTAGGAGTGGGTATGCAGGATTTAGTGAATATGGTTTTAGGGTCACAAAACTCAGGGGCTGTAGAGCAAATAGCGAAACAATTTAATTTAGATAAACAGCAAACCAGCAACGCATTAGAGCAGCTGCTACCGTCTTTGAAAAAAGGGATACAACATAACACTCAGCAACAGGGCGGTCTCGAATCATTACTCGGAGCCTTGTCGAATAGTAAGAATCAAGAATACGTCGAACAGCCAAAGCGGTTAGCGGAGCCACAAGCCGTTGACAATGGTAATGCAATATTAGGTCATTTGTTGGGAAGTAAAGAAGCCAGTCGCCAAGTTGCTGAGCAAGCCTCAAGCAAAACAGGGATTGATAGCGGTATTTTAAAACAAATCTTACCTTTGGCTGCAAATATGTTGATGGGCTCGTTAACCAAGGAAACGAATAGCCAACAAAGTCAGCAAGGTTTCTTACAAGGATTACTCGATTCTGATAATGACGGTTCTGTATTGGATGATGTCGCTGGGATGGCGAGCAAGTTATTTAGGTAAAATAATGCAGCAAGCCTAGAATTCAGGTTTGCTGCAACTTCTTGAGTTTAAATAGCAAGCTGGTGTTTGGAAATAAGACGATACAAGCTAGTTCGTGAGATCCCCAGCTCTTTAGCCGCCTGCGAGTGGTTATAACCTGTTTGTGCGATGGTTCGTATAACAATTTCTTTTTCGACCTTATCTCGGGCGTCCTTTAGCGTTAGATTCTGAAGGTTATTGTTATTGGGTAGCTCTAAGTGAGACTCACTAATTATTTCACCCTCTGACAAAATAATTGCTCGGCGAATTCGATTCATCAATTCTCTAACGTTTCCCGGCCAATGGTAATGTTGCATTGCATCGATGGTACATTGACTAAAGCGTTTCACCTCGCTGTTTTCACAGAACTGAGATAAGTAATATTCGGCCAAACTCCTGATGTCTTGATGGCGCTCATTGAGAGTAGGAACTTCTATCGTTGTGGTTGATAAGGCTAAGTAGAGGTCGCTCCTGAATTGTTTTGCTTGTATTAACTGCCGTAAATCACTACTTGTGGTCGCGATAATTCGACAATTGCTGCTCGATGTTTCGCTAGCGCCGACGGCATAGAATTCTTTTTGTTCTATAAATCGAGCCAGGCTTGACTGTGAATGAAGCGGTAACTCCTCAACATCGTTCAGCAGTAATGTGCCATCGGTACATTGCATGACATGGCCTAGTTTTTTTTCGCACCCAGCGTGCAAGCTACCGGCTTCATGCCCAAATAACTCAGAACCTACTAAGTGTTCAGGAATTGCTCCGCAATTAATGCTACTCAATTTACCGCGACTTCGAGCGGAATGCTTATGAACCAACCTAGCGGTAAATTGCTTTCCAGCGCCACTGTCACCGTTAATTAAGACTGGGGTGTTTTGCTGGGCGACAATATTAATCCTGTTTCTGAGCTTTTCAGTACCTGACGAAACCCCAATAATGTCATGGTCTTTATGTTGAACCTTTAAGCGCTTTAGTTTTTGATGTTGGAGCTTTGCCATACCATATGCATGCCCAATGGTGGCTAATAGGTGGTCGTAGCGTAGTGGTTGACGATGGTAATCATAAAAAAGGTGGCTGAATAGGACGCTGGGATGCGAGTCTAGCCAGCGTTCAGAGGGTATGATGGCGATCCATTTGGTAATGATATTCAGGCTGGCTAGGGATTCGAGCTCAGAGGTTTCGGTGGTGGTGTTATCATTAAAGTACACAACCACGACTTCGAAACGGTTTTGTTGGAAAAACCGCTTAAATTCTTTGATACCTTGCGCCACGTGAACACACCAACCACTAGTTTCTAGCTGTTGTCTCAGACTTCCTGAGACATTATCGTGATCCAGTATGAGTGTGGCTCGAGCCTTCCCATTTGACTCAAGTAAATTGACCACTGCGCCCTCCTATTGTTCTAAATCCTTATTGAACTCATTATTGTTGTTCATAAAACAACCAACTCCTATGGCTGATTGTGCCACAGAGTTTTAATGTTGTGTATAGGAGAAGTGTATAAGTTATTGACACCTATACACTTATTTGTGGTAAATGGGAGCGTTTGCTAAAGCATTCGCTTTAACACATCGGTATTTTTGTCTTTATCCAGAAAACGGTGCTTCAAAGAACCAAGGAGATGCAGCACAATTAATCCCAACAGGATGTATGGCAAAATACCGTGAGCATCCAGCGCACCCTGCGAGCTATCCATGTTGTCCTCAACAAAACCAGGCACTTCAATGCCGAACCACTCTACTGGAAAACCAGCGAAGTCAGACATCAGATAACCGGAAATGGGCACCAATAGCATCAATAGGTAAAGTAAGAAATGTACGGTTTTAGTTAATAGTTTTTCCCACCACGCGAGTTCTTGAGGAATTTTAGGGACTGGGCTGAAGAACCTAACCAGTAAGCGAATGACTACTAATCCTAGTAGGGTAATACCGATTGATTTATGGATAGGGTAAATGTCGTATTTCGTAGGGTGCTCGTCGGGCAAGCCCGCCATGTACCATCCCACGCCAATCATCCCTAGAATTAGGATGGCGATAAGCCAGTGTAAGATTCGCATTAACAGGGTGTATTTAGTCTTCTCTTCTGCCATAGTTTTGCCTCTAATTGCTTTAATTATCAACGTCTTGATTTAAAGAATGGCAGAGATGTTTTGGAAAGGCAAGTAGGCGCTAAGTAGTCTTAGCGCCTACTATCTAATGAGGAGGCTGTCAGCGGTTGTTGCTATCTGGGGCTTATTTTTTGTGAGCTAGCGCGGTCCCCATGACGGTAGGAGCATAAGCCTTCATTGAGTCTTCCCATGCTATGGTGTCTTTCGGGAATAACAAAATCACTGTAGAGCCCAGTTTAAAGCGCCCCATTTCTTCGCCTTTTTCGAGAGTGATGGTTTTATCTTTGCTGTTATTAGAGTAGTCCCACACTTTGATATCATCACGTGTGGGTGGCGTGATAGTGCCTTCCCAAACGGTTTCGATGCTACCGACAATGGTCGCGCCAACTAACACCATCGCCATTGGGCCGATATCAGTATCGAACATGGCGACAACGCGCTCATTGCGAGCAAACAGATTGGGAACATTACGCGCAGTTAAAGGGTTTACGCTGAATAGTTTTCCAGGGACATGCAACATTTTCGTCAGCTTACCCGTCATTGGCATATGCACACGATGGTAGTCTTTCGGGGACAAATAAATAGTCGCAAACTCGCCATTCTCGAAAGGCTTGGCCAGCTCAGCATCGCCACCTAGTAGCGTCTTAGCGCTATAACGATGTCCTTTCGCTTGGAAGATGAAATCATTATCTATTGGGCCCAGTTGACTCACCTTGCCGTCTGCTGGGTTAACAATGACGTCATCACCATCGGCAATAGGGCGAACGTCAGGCTTTAAGCTTCGGGTAAAAAAGTCATTAAACGTTTCATAATCCTCAGGCTTTTCACGTTCGGCGATACTCATATCAATGCCGTACTTTTTGATGAACCATTTAGCAAAAGTGTTTTTAATGGTTGGATTCTTGCTCTCAGCCACCTTGCCCATCAAAATCGATAAGCCGTGTTGAGGGATTAGGTACTGTAATAAGACTTTGAGTTTGTCAGCCATGATGGTTTCAATCTTTACTTTAGATGAATGAATTGTAACTTAAATTATTTGAACAGACTAATATTAAGCGTGGCTACCAGCTAGACTTGCTGCGGGCTTTTACCGTCGTTAATTAAACTGCTGATCATAATTTTGAATGAGATGGTGATAGTTGTTTATGCGTGATTCTGCGATATCGCCACTTTTAGCGGCAGCGAGTACAGCGCAGCCGGGTTCTTTGATGTGTTTACAGTCGCGGAATTTACAGTTTTCAGCGAGCTTGTAGATTTCCACAAAACCTTGCTGGATATCATGATCTTCGAGATGCCATAAACCAAACTCACGAACTCCTGGCGAGTCGACGAGATAAGTATCATCGTCGAGTTTGTAGAGTCTTGAGGCGGTGGTGGTGTGTGTGCCGAGTCCTGAGTTTTCTGAAATATCCGCAGTGGCGACTTCGAGATCTGGGAATAGGTATTTAATCAGTGTGGATTTACCCACGCCCGATTGTCCTGCTAATAGCAGTTGCTTCCCACGCAAATCCTTGACTAACTCATCCACTTGATCACCATGCTTGGCGCTAATGAAGTAAATCGGATAGCCAACGTCTTGATAGGTCTTCAGGCGTTGTTGAATCACTGTTTTTTGCTCGTCATCGAGCAGGTCCCATTTGTTAAAAACAAGCCACACGGGAATATTGCTCGATTCAGCCGCGACCAAGTAGCGATCGAGTAGCATTTCTGAAAAGCCGAGTTCAGGTGCTAATAGAAGGGCTATGAGGTCAATATTAGCCGCCACGGGCTTAATGCCATGGTGTGGCGTTGGGCGTTTGAGTAACGATGTTCGCTCTTCAAATTTAACCAAGACGCCGGTGTCCAGCTTGTCTTGTCTTTGGAATGTCGCTTTGTCACCCACAACGGGGACTTCTTTGGCGCGTCTTAGAAAACAGCGAATAGTATTAAAGTTTTGGTCAGCGATATCGACTTGCTGACCAAAACGGCTGATAACGATACCTTGTTCTTCTGGGCCAAGTGTATCAGTATCGACTTTAGGTTGATTGTCTTGCGATAAAACGCCTTCTACGTTTTGGCGTTTCTTATGTTGCTGTTTACGTTTTTTACCCAAAGTCTGGCCTATTATTTAGAGAGCGTTATCGTTGTAGAATCACTGGTTAGTCTTGAAAGTTCGGGCCGAAATTGCCGTTGTTTTCTAGTGCATCAATGTGTGCGGCGCAAATAAGATCATTCAGGCATAAACTGTTTCCTGCATCGTGCGTGGTGTAACGTACTAAACAGTGGCCATAGCTCACTTCGAGATCTGGGTGATGCGCTTGCTTATTGGCAATCCAAGCCACAGCATTAACAAAAGCCATGGTGTGATAATAGTTTTTGAATTTGAATTTACGCGAAACTTCGCCTTTCTCAGCGTTGTAATTCCATTCAGGGAGCTGTTCTTTTAATAATGAATCGCGAGTGTCATTGTCCAAAGGCTTTTTAGAATCGTCGTTATGTACACACTCTTGCTGAGAGAGTTGCACTGAGGCTAACTGTTCCATAATTACTCCAAAAATCGTTGCTTTGATCTGTATGTGTTTTAAATTGTGTCTATAATAACTGAAACGAACGGTTTTTTTTAGCAAAACTCAATAAAGAGGAGTGCTTTGTGACGCAACAAGCGGACAACTTAATCTGGGTCGACCTAGAGATGACGGGCTTGGATCCTGAAACGGATAAAGTCATTGAGATTGCGACTATTGTTACGGACAAGAATTTAAATATTCTGGCGGAAGGCCCTGTGCTAGCAATACATCAAGATGATGACACGCTCGCAAACATGAATGAGTGGTGTGTTGAACAACACGGTAAGTCAGGACTTACTCAGCGCGTTAAAGACAGTAGCGTTGATGAGACTGAAGCTTCTCGTCAGACTATCGAGTTCTTAAAGCAGTGGGTTCCAGAAGGAAAGTCGCCAATGTGTGGCAATTCAATCTGCCAAGATCGCCGCTTTATGGTCAAGCATATGCCTGAATTGGAGCAGTATTTTCACTATCGCCATGTCGATGTGAGCACCTTAAAAGAGTTGGCTCAACGTTGGAAACCAGGGATTCTCCCAGGCTTTAAGAAAAGCGCGACGCATTTGGCGCTAGACGATATCCGTGAGTCGATCGCAGAGTGTGCTTACTACCGAGAGCACTTTATTGATTTAACCGAATCCAGTTAAGCTTATTATGCAACCTCTGTTCTCCGTTGACAGTATCAAGCAAATTGAACAAGCCTTTGTAAAAGAACAAGGTATCGAGCTGTATGAACTGATGCAAAGAGCAGGCGCGAGTGCTTTTGAGCGGGCTCGCCGATTATGGCCGCAAGCCAGCCACTGGCTCATTGCAACGGGTGCTGGTAATAATGCTGGCGATGGCTTGGTTGTTGCTAAACATGCGCTCCAAGCTGGATTTAACGTGACTTTGATAGCGCTGAAAGCGTACTCGGAGTTTAGTGGTGACCCGCAAAAGGCATGGCAAGAGCTGCTCTCTATAAAAAAAGAACCTCATCAAACGTTTGATATTTTAGGCATTGAAGAAGCTAAAGAGCAGGAGTTGCCTTTCGCTGATGTGGTCGTAGATGCAATGCTGGGTACGGGCGTTAACGGCGAGCTTAGGGATGAGTATTGTCAGCTGATTGAAAAGCTTAACCAGGTTAAAGCTAATAAGTTGGCGCTGGATATACCTACGGGCATTTATGCGGAAAATGGTTGCTGCTCGCAAAAAAATGGTCAAGCGATAGCCTTTAAAGCTGATGCGACGGTGAGCTTTGTGGCTCTTAAAGCGGGACAAAGACTGGGTCATGCGCTGGAGTACCAAGGGCAATTGTTCTTGGAGACTTTAGGGATGAGAAACCCGCTGGCATATAGTGAAATGCCTCAAGCTTGGTGGAGTGACATCGAGCATTTAAAAGATAAGCTTCCGCAGCGAACCGCGGTCGGCTCTAAGTTTGATTGTGGCCATAGCTTGATCATTGGCGGTGGCGACGGGATGGGCGGTGCTGCACTATTAGCGGCAACCTCTGCGATTAAGTCAGGCTCTGGCTTAGTGTCTTGTTGGTTGCACCGCACAAACCAAGCGGCAGCCTTAAGTTATTGCCCAGAAATCATGTGGCAGGGCTATTCCGATACTTGTGACTTTAGCTCCATGGATCGCTATCAAGCGGTAGGGTTTGGTCCTGGCTTAGGACGCGATGCTACAGCAGAGCAGTTGTTTCTTGATGGTTCGAGCGTTATTAAAAACGCTGAGATACCAATGGTGCTAGATGCTGATGGCTTGTATTGGCTGGCGCAACACGCTTCGGTAGAATTACCAGAGCAATGTGTGATAACGCCACATATAGGTGAAGCCTGCCGTCTTTTAAATGCGCAAGAAGAAGATGTTTTTTCATCCGGGCGTATTGAACCACAGTTAAGCGTGGATACAGCTTACGTAGAGCAAAATCGAATTAAAGTGGCGCAGTCGCTGGCGAAAAAGTACGGTACTGTTTGTTTGCTAAAGGGACCGGGAACTGTGGTCAGTGATGGTTCACAAAGCTTTGTTGTGGCAGGCGCACACCCTGCGTTAATTACCGCGGGTTTAGGAGATGTGTTAACTGGCTTAATCACCAGCTTTATTGCGCAAGGTTCGTCGCTATTGGACGCTACTTTGCTCGCGACACAACTGCATTTCAAAGCCGCCATTGGCATTGCTGGTGGTAGACGACGAGGCTTACTGGCGTCAGAAGTTATTGATGAGTTAGTGGTTTGGATTAAGCAGCTGGAGCAATCAACTGGCTAGAGTCTTCGACCAGTTAGAGTCTTCGACTGGCTAAAGTTTTTAGGAAGAGTTTGGGAGTATTGGGTGGAAACTACGGTATTAGATAAACCGAAATTAAGCTTTTTATTAGACAATGAAACTGAAACGGTAGCTTTAGGTTTTGCCTTATCAGAATTGTTACCGCTGCCTTTTACTATCTATATGTATGGCGATTTGGGAGCGGGTAAAACGACCTTCGTTCGCGGTCTGTTGCAGGGGCTTGGTCATTCAGGTGCCGTAAAAAGCCCAACTTATACCTTGGTTGAGCCCTACCAGTTCAAAGGGCACAGTGTGTATCACTTTGATTTATATCGCCTCGCAGACCCTGAAGAACTGGAGTTTATCGGTATTCGGGAATATCAGGATGAAGACTCATTACTGATTTTTGAGTGGCCCGATAAAGGTCATGGCATGATCCCAAACGCTGACTTAGTGATAGAGCTGATGTATCAAGACTTAGGGCGAAAAGCGGACTTCGCTTTTACCGATTCGGTGTTAGGGCAAGATCTGGCACAGAAAATACGGCAAAAGTTAGGCAAAAACTAGCCAAGTGACGCTAATTTGTGCCAAAATCAAATGGAGCAGTAACTGCAAAGTGACAATGATAAAAAAGCATCTGACAAAAACACTATTTGCCGCCGCCTTGATGTTCGGCTTTGCAGCTCAAGCTGCAGTCATCAAAAGCATGAGGTTTTGGCAATCTCCAGAATCAACACGGGTTGTTTTCGACCTGACTTCTCCTGTTGAGCACGAATTAACTGTCCTAACAAACCCTGATCGAATTGTTGTCGATATCCCTGAATCTCGCGTCTCTGTTGATTTGAGTCAGCTAGACATTAAAAGTGATCTGGTCAAGCGCGTGCGTCAAAGCAAACCTCCACGAGAAGGTGTGTTGAGACTGGTTCTTGATTTGAATAAAAGTGCGGAGCCAAAGAGCTTTTCTTTAAAACCTTATCAAGAGTACAGCGATCGCCTCGTCATCGACTTGCTGGATAAAAAACGCGAAGTGATCAAGCCTCCTGAGTCTGCGCTCGGCGCGGAACGGGATATTGTTATTGCAGTAGATGCTGGTCACGGCGGTGAAGACCCTGGTGCTCTAGGGCCTAGCGGCACTCAAGAAAAAGATATTGTACTTAAGCTGTCAAAAGATTTGGTTGATGCCATCAACTCGGTTAATGGCTTAAAAGCAATTATGGTGCGTGAAGGGGATTACTATATTCCACATCGTAAGCGTACCGATATTGCACGCAAACACCGTGCTGACTTATTTGTATCGGTGCACGCGGATGGCTTTAAAAGCCCCAAGGCTAGAGGCGCATCAGTGTGGGTTTTGAATCTTTATGGTGCTAAGTCTGAAGTTGCTCGCTGGATGAAGTTGCAGGAAGAAAAGTCGGAATTGTTGGGCGGTGTTGATAGCACCGTGGTTTTATCAGAGTACGATAATTCAGTGCGCTCAGTATTGTTAGATTTGCAGATGGAAAGCTCTATTGCCGAAAGCTTTAAGGTGGGCAAAGAAGTTCACTCGGCGATGAAGCGTGTTGCTCCAAAGATGCACAAACATTATGTGGAAGAGAACTCACTGCTGGTTCTTAAAAATCCTGATATTCCTTCAATTCTCGTTGAGTCAGGATTTATTTCTAATCCTGGTGAAGAACGTTTACTGAAAACCTCATCGTATCGCCGCAAACTTGCTGGCGCGGTCAGGGACGGTATCGTTGACTACTTCAAGCAACATGCGCCCGACGGCACTAAGTTTGCCAGCTTATACCGAAAAAACATTTATCATGTAAAGCGTGGCGATAACCTTATTAAGGTAGCAAAGCGCTTCAATACGAGCGTTACTGAAATCAAAAGAGCTAATAAATTGACTTCGAATACGGTTCGAATCGGTCAAAAATTAGTGATTCCTCGTAGCTAACTGCTACATACACTGATATGCACATTAAAAAGCTTTCCCCACTGTTAGCGAACCAGATTGCTGCTGGCGAAGTCGTAGAGCGGCCCTCGTCAGTGGTCAAGGAGTTGTTGGAAAATGCGGTAGATGCTGGCGCCACTCGTATTCAGTTGGATATTGAGCGAGGCGGTACGAGGCTGATTCGGATTACTGATGATGGTCATGGTATTGAGCGTGAAGAGCTGGAGTTAGCTCTGGCGCGCCATGCCACCAGCAAAATCGAACGCACGGAAGACCTAAAGGCTATTCATACACTGGGTTTCCGCGGCGAGGCTTTGGCCAGTATTAGCTCCGTTGCTCGATTAACCTTAAGCTCCAAAGCCAGCAACGCTAATGACGATGCCACCGGTTGGTCCGCAATTGCACAAGGTCAAGATATGGCGGTAGATATTCAGCCGCGACCAATGCCCGTCGGGACTATCGTTGAGGTCAGGGATTTATTCTTTAATACGCCAGCCCGGCAAAAGTTTTTGCGCGCTGAACGTACTGAGTATGTGCATATTGAAGAAACCATGAAGCGAGTGGCCTTGGCTTCGCCGCAAGTGGCTTTTACGTTAAAGCACAATGGCAAAGTCACCAAACGAATCCCAGCTGCGCTGTCTGAAGAGCAACAGAAGCAGCGTATAGGCGCGATTGTTAGCAATAGCTTTCTAGGCCAGTCCTTAGCATTGGACGCCAGCGTTGAGCATTTACGTTTATGGGGCTGGTTGTCGCACCCGGATTTTCACCAAAACTCGAACATGAGCCAATATGTGTTCGTCAACGGACGCGCGGTTCGAGACCGCACATTGAATCATGCCATTCGACAAGCCTACCAAGAGTTGCTGCCGACAGGGCGAGTTCCTGCTTACGTTATTTACCTTGAACTGGATGCTGAAAAGGTGGATGTGAATGTCCATCCAACTAAGCACGAAGTTCGATTTTCAGATGCGAGGCAAGTCCATGACTTTATTTCGAGAGCTGTTTCTGACTGCCTGCAACCCCAAAATGAGGTGTTGCAGGCCGAAGAATTAAGCCAAGTGGAAGAAGTTCAGAGAGCCTATATTCCGCAAAGCCAAGAGTCTGAGTTTAGGTTTAGGTCTAGGGATGAATATTATCATCCGCGATTGGAGGCGGGTGTTTCCATAGAGCAGGATTCATCGATCTCTTCAGCCGCCCCTCAAGCGCGGCAGCAAACAGGAAGAGAACGTCACTTTCAGTCCTACGCACCTAAATCCTATGCAACTAGAAAGCCTAGCAAGGCTGGGGAGGCTATTCTGGTCGCAGACCGTTTTCTCATGCAACCTAAAGAGAAAGGACTACAAGTGCTGGATGTTCGAGGTTTCTGGTTGGATTACACTGCTCAGCTGTTACGTAGCGAGTGGCAAAGTGGCGACGTTAAACAGCGTCCTTTGTTGATTCCTGAGCGCTTAGGTATTCCAGTGGACAGGCTTTCCGACGAAGAGCTTTCAAATTGGGCTAAGCTTGGGTTTGATTTAAATGTTACTGGGCCGCAGTCGGTCGCTTTAAGAAAAATTCCGGCCTCTATACTTCATGTTAATATTAAACAACTAACACAAGATCTGCTTTATACAATGGCCCAAGAAGCAGCAACAGTTAACCTAGAGCAGCTTAAAAATAGGCTGATTCAGTCTCTTGATGACTATTGGCAGGCGGAGTCAGAGCAAGCTTGGAGCGAATTATTAGCGCCCCATAACTGGCAGGAGTCATCGTACTGTCAGCGAGTGTCGGCGGAGCAGCTCGCTAGTTGGCTAGCTTTGAAGCAAAAGTCTGAGTCTCAGGCGGAGTAACGGCGTGAGTTCGAATGTAGAAAATAAGCCTAAAGCGTTTTTTATCATGGGGCCAACAGCGTCAGGTAAAACTGACTTAGCAATACGTCTTGTGCAGGAACATCAGTGCGACATCATCAGCGTTGATTCTGCGATGGTTTATAAGGGAATGGACATTGGTTCCGCCAAGCCATCTAAGGAAGAACTCGAGCTGGCACCGCACCGACTGATCGATATTTGTGATCCGGCTGAACCATACTCAGCTGCGCAATTTAGAGACGATGCACTGTGTGAAATGCAGGATATTACTGATAATGGGCGTACGCCGATACTGGTCGGAGGCACAATGCTTTATTACAAAGCATTGCTAGAGGGCATGAACAACCTGCCTGATTCCGATCCGATGATTCGTGAGCAGCTACAGAAGCGCCTAGAGACCGAAGGACTCGCCGTCTTACATCAAGAGTTAGCTACTATCGACCCTATTTCTGCGAAACGTATTCATGAGAATGACCCTCAGCGAACTCTAAGAGCGCTTGAGGTGTATCAAATCACAGGAAAAACGTTATCAAAACTGCACCAAGAGCAGGAACAGGAAGAGTTCCCTTATGACGTGACGCAGATTGCAATCGCGCCCGAAGAGCGTGCTTTTCTTCATCAAAGAATTGAGACACGGTTCCGTATTATGATGGAACAAGGCTTTTTGCACGAGGTCAAAACATTGCACCAAAGAGCAGATCTTAACGCCGACTTACCCGCGATTCGATCGGTGGGTTACCGTCAGATGTGGCAACATTTAGACGGAGAGTTGAGTTTAGAACAAGCAATCGAGAGAGGTGTCATCGCCACTCGGCAGTTGGCAAAACGTCAATTTACATGGCTCAGAAGTTGGCCAAATTTGCATTGGGTCAACTCTCAAAAGCCTCCATCTGAGATTTATCAAGACGTGACGCAATTGTTAAAATTGGCTTAAAAACTACTATATCCCCTTGATATATCTCGATCTGCTTGAACAAATGATGTACACTTTTACTTGGAATTTGTTCCAAACGATTTGTAGAAGTAATAAATAAAGAGCAGTTTAGTTTTAAAACAGTTTCAATAAGAAAAGCTAATCTGAATAAACATAAATTTATAAAGAACAGGAGAGAGTAATGTCAAAAGGGCAATCACTACAAGACCCTTTCTTGAACGCACTTAGACGCGAGAAAGTACCCGTATCGATTTACTTGGTTAACGGCATCAAGCTACAAGGCCAAATCGAATCTTTTGACCAATTCGTCATTTTATTAAAGAACACCGTGAGTCAAATGGTTTATAAGCACGCCATTTCGACTGTAGTACCTATCCGTAATGTTCGTGGTCATTACCAGAACGAAAACGGTGGAACACGCGAAGACCAAGGCAGCCAAGGGGGCATGGGTAGCTCTGGTGGCATGGGTGGCCCAATGTCTAGCGGCTCTGGTGGCGGTGGTGGATACACAGGTGGCCCAATGGGCGGTCTGTAACATCTTACCCAAACACCTATCTTACATATTCTGATACAACGACCTGCTGGTTTATTTCGGCAGGTCGTTTTACACTATCCTATCTTAAATTAACTACCGACTTTTGAGGTTGTTTATTGTTTGACCGTCATAGTGGCGGCGAATCCGCCATCTTGGTTCATATAGATTTCGATCAGGAATCTAATCAAGAAGACTTACAAGAATTTGTAGAACTCGTTCGCTCTGCGGGGCTTAAAGTGATGGATATCGTCACCGCCAAGCGCCATTCGCCCGATCCTAAGTTTTTTATTGGTAAGGGTAAAATTGAAGAAATTCAAAGCGTTAAAGAAGCGACCGAAGCCAATGTCATTATTTTTAATCACAACCTTTCGCCGACCCAAGAGCGTAATATTGAGAAGGTCGCGAAATGCCGTGTGATTGACCGTATTGGCTTGATCCTGGACATCTTTGCGCAGCGTGCTTTTACTTTTGAGGGTAAATTACAAGTTGAGCTGGCCCAACTACGCCATTTAGCGACGCGCCTAGTTAGAGGTTGGACTCACCTTGAGCGCCAAAAAGGTGGTATCGGTATGCGTGGTCCGGGTGAAACCCAGTTAGAAACGGATAGACGACTGATACGCGATCGTATTAAGCATATTGAAAAGCGACTCGATAAAGTGGGGCGTCAACGTGAGCAAGGGCGTCGCTCTAGAAAGCGTGCAAATATTAAAACGGTTTCTATTGTGGGTTACACCAATGCTGGTAAGTCCACTTTGTTTAACCTGCTCACAAAAGCGGATGTTTTGGCGGAAGACAAATTGTTCGCAACGCTTGACCCAACATTGCGCCGAGTTTCTTTGCCACAAGGTAGCGACGTAATCTTAGCGGACACCGTAGGGTTTATACGGCACTTGCCGCACGAATTAGTCGCGGCTTTCCGAGCTACCTTAGAAGAGTCAGTTGAAGCTGACATTCTTTTGCATGTGATTGATGCCGCGAGCGAACGCCGTGATGAAAATATTGAGCAGGTGTGGGAAGTTCTGTCAGATATTGGTGCTAATGAAATACGGACTTTAGAAGTCTACAATAAAATTGATATGATAGAGGGCGCTGAGCCGAGAATTGAGCGCGACGATGAAGGCGTGCCCATTCGAGTGTGGACTTCAGCGGTCAAAGAACAAGGTATTGAATTGTTACTCGAAGCGATAGAAGAGCTTGCAGAGGAGAAACAATTCAGTGCCAAATTGCGCTTACCGCCACAAGAAGGGCGTTTGCGTGGTTTATTGTACGAGCTACAAGCGATTGAAGAGGAGGGTGTCGCCGACAATGGTGACATGCTGTTAGATATCAGGCTTGAGCAAGCGGATTGGGTTCGTTTAGGGAAGCAACTGGAAAAAGATTTGAGCCAGTTTGTCCTGAGTTCATGATAGTATAGCTATCAGAACGAGAAATCACGATTTGCTGGGGCTATTTAGCCCTTAATTTATTTATGGTTATTCAAATTTAACAGTAATTGGAGAAGTGTCTATGGCCTGGAATGAACCGGGTAATAACAATCAAGACCCATGGGGTAAAAAACGCCCTAACAACAATAATAATGACCTTGATGACATGATCAAAAAAGCCGGTGAAAAGATTGGCGGCATTTTTGGTGGTGGCAAAGGTAAGTCGGATGGCGGCGGTAGAAACTTTTTAGTTATCGGTATAGTGATCTTTGCGGTTTTCTATATTATTAAAGGTTTTTACACCGTAAAAGAAGCTGAAAGAGGTGTGATATTACACTTTGGTGAGTATTCACGAACCGTTGAACCAGGCTTAGGCTGGCTTCCTTTTGGTGTGCAAAAGATTAAAAAAGTTAATATTGACCAAATCCGTGAAGAGAGAATCAGCGCGATTATGTTGACCAAAGATATCAACATCATTGAAGTTGATATCGGTATTCAGTACCAGGTCAATAAGCCAAAAGATTATTTATTTAATTTAAAGAATCCTAAAACGGCACTGATACAAGCTTCTGAAAGTGCATTAAGACAAGTAGTGGGTAACTCGGACGTTGATCCAATCCTGACTGATGGTAAAGCAAAAATTCAGGCAGAGTTACAAGCATTACTACCTGAAATATTGGCTTCTTATAATAGTGGTTTGCTGGTCAGAACCATCACCTTAGAAAGCGCGAAACCGCCGAAAGAAGTTAATGATGCTTTTGAGGAAGTTAATAGAGCATCTCAGGACGCAAAGCGCTTGGAGCAAGAAGCGGATGCTTATAGAAATAGAGAGCTGCCATTGGCAATATCTAAAGCCGAAGAAATAAAGCAGCTAGCTAACGGTTATTACTCACAAGTTCTGGGTAAGGCGAAAGGTGAGGTTGCTCGTTTTGAGCAGTTATTACCTCAATTCGAAGCTGCCCCTGAAATTACTCGTACTCGTTTATACATCGATATGATGGAACAAGTGATGACTAATACTTCGAAAGTAATTCTTGATGTGGAAGGTGGTAACAACATGATGTATATCCCTCTTGATAGTATTATGAAAAAATCAAAAGGAGTAAACAATGCCAAATAAAAACTTCTTTGTTGCGATCATCGTTGTCATCGTACTGTTAATATTGTCTGGTTCTCTTTTCGTGATTGATGAGGGTGAGCGTGCTTTAAAACTTAGATTCAGTAAAGTGGCTCGAGACGCTGATAATATGCCAACGGTCTACGGACCAGGCTTACACTTCAAATTCCCTTATATTGAAAGTGTGATTAAACTTGATGCCCGTACACAAACAATGGATGGTCAGCCTGACGTTTTTACCACTGAGAATAAAGAGTTTTTAGATGTAGACACTTATGCTCAATGGCGTATTAATGACTTTTCACAGTTTTATTTGAAGACCAATGGTGACTTTAAAGAAGCTGAAGGTCGTTTAGAGCGTTTTATTGATAACGGTTTACGAAATCAATTTGGTCAGCGAACTTTAGAAGAAGCTATTTCTGAACAACGTGATGACTTGATGGATGATATCAAAGGTTTTGTTAACCCTAGAGTAAAAGAATACGGCATCGAGCTTGTAGATTTACGCGTTAAGAAGGTTAACTATACTTCGAGAGTCTTAGCTGACGTTTACAACCAGATTATTTCTGAACGTAAAGCTAAAGCTATCGCAATTCGAAGCGAAGGTCAGCAAAAAGCAAACATTATTCGTTCAGAGACGGATGCAGATGTTAAGCAGACACTTGCTGAGGCGGATGAGTACGCAAGAACCCGTCGTGGTGAAGCTGATGCAGAAGTCGCTGAAATGTATGCTAATACCTACAATAAGAACCGTGACTTCTACGCTTTCTTAAGAAGCTTAGACGCTTACAAAGAGTCATTCAAAAGCAAAGATGATGTTTTGGTGATTAAGCCTGATAGCGAATTCTTTAAATACTTTAAAGACGCTGAAGGTAAGAACTAATCTTGATGATCGTAAAAAGGCCAGCCTAGCTGGCCTTTTTTATGAGCTGGAGGTTTTATGTCAGAAGAGTGGTTAATAGCGATGGGTTTAGTATTGGTGCTAGAGGGTTTGATTCCAACGCTTGCTCCTAAAGCTTGGAAGAAGATGGTTAGCGATATGTCGAGCAGACCGGATGGCCAGTTGCGTATGATTGGTTTAGTCTTGATGCTGCTGGGTCTGGGCTGGGTATTTTTAATAAGTTAGTTCCAGTGAGTGTTAAAGCAGCCTGTAGATTTTATAAGTAACTTGTTGAAATACAGGGCCTATAACTTAATCGAATTTTGAAGTGATGAAAATTTAGCCTTTTTATAAAAAAAAGGGGGATTTTCGCTGACGATAACGGTAAAATGCGCGGTTTGGTGTCCGTGTTTGGACAACGAACGATTCATCTACAAAAGTAGGGTAAGAGTTTAGTAATGGCACAAAGTGTTGTGGTTTTAGGCACCCAATGGGGTGATGAAGGTAAAGGTAAGATTGTTGATTTATTGACCGAGCAAGCGGACGCAGTAGTTCGCTACCAGGGCGGTCATAATGCGGGTCATACATTAGTCATTCATGGAGAAAAAACCGTACTCCACTTAATTCCGTCAGGCATTTTGAATGATGGCGTAATGTGTTACATCGGTAATGGTGTGGTATTAGCACCAGATGCTCTGAAAAAAGAAATGGATATGCTGAAAGAGCGTAACGTTCCTGTTGAAGAGCGTTTACGTGTCAGCCCAGCATGCCCGTTAATTCTTCCCTACCATGTCGCTTTGGATAACGCTCGTGAAGCAGCGCGCCATCCTGAGAAAAAGATTGGTACCACTGGCCGTGGTATTGGCCCTGCGTACGAAGACAAAGTTTCTCGTCGTGGCTTACGTATCGAAGATTTGTTTGATGAAGCGCGTTTAGAAGAGAAACTACGTGAAGTTATGGAACTGCATAACTTTGCATTAACGCAATATTACAAAGCTGACGCTATTGATATTGATGAGACGCTAGCACTGTGTAAAGAATACGCTGCTTGGCTGAAGCCTATGGTTGCTGATGTTCCAGCAATTTTGGCAGACATGCGTCGTCAGGGTGATAAGTTGATGTTTGAAGGTGCGCAAGGTACTTTGCTCGACATCGACCACGGTACTTACCCTTATGTGACCTCATCGAATACGACCGCAGGCGGAGTTGCTACAGGTGCCGGTGTTGGTCCACGTCATATTGACTACGTGCTGGGTATTACCAAGGCTTACACCACGCGTGTTGGCGGTGGCCCATTCCCAACGGAATTGTTTGACGATACTGGCATGCGTTTGGCCGAGAAAGGTAACGAGTTTGGCGCGACAACTGGTAGACCTCGTCGCTGTGGCTGGCTTGATGCGGTAGCTTTAAAGCGTGCGGTAGACATTAACAGTGTGTCGGGTCTTTGCATGACAAAGCTGGACGTTTTGGATGGTTTAGAGACTGTAAAAATTGCGGTTAAATATAACTGCTCGGTGAATGGTGAGTTAGATAATACTCCATGCGGCGCGGAAGATTATGAGCGCGTTGAGCCTGTGTATATCGAAATGCCAGGTTGGAGTGAAACAACTTTCGGCGCTAAGTCGCTTGATGACTTGCCGCAGAATGCCTTGAACTTTATCGCTAAAGTAGAAGAGTTGGTCGGTACGCCTGTCGATATTATTTCAACAGGTCCTGATCGTGTAGAAACGATCATTAAACGCCATCCCTTCGAAGGCTAGCGCAATATCAGCAATACAGTAAAAAAAGCGACTTTCGAGTCGCTTTTTTTATGCCCAACAAAAATGTATATTGATGTGCACGCTTTATTTACACGAAGTAATAACAAAATAAGGACTATGCTATATGCCACAATCGCATGCAGAAGCAATGGAATTTAAAACTTCACGGTTGGCGAACTTGGATATACTTCGCGGAGTCGTCATCCTGGCTATCCTCATTATTAATATCAATTATTTCTCGACCCCTAGCTTGCTTCGGTACAACCCATTAGCTTTTGGTGAATTTTCTAGTGTTGATCAGTGGGCATGGTTTCTAGAGTACAGTCTGGTCAAGCAGCGGTTTATGACGTTATTAGCCTTGTTATACGGCGTCGGCATTATGTTGTTCGTCGCTAAGTATGAAAAACTAGGGACAAGCCCGACGAAACCTTTTATTTTTCGCTCTTTAATACTCATACTACTTGGCTTGGCACATGCTTATTTAATTTGGGATGGCGATATTCTGGTGGCCTATGCTATTTGTGGGCTACTCGTGTTTTGGTTACGAGCAGCGCCGGCCTATTTATTAGTAGGCTTAGGTGTCTTGCTTGCTTTTGGCTCAGTTGCTCCCGATATGTGGAATGCAATCCATGCTATGACTAACCCGCCTGCTACTCCTGAGTGGTGGTCGCCTGAGGCCGCTTCGGCGCAGCAGCAAGCTTTGCAACAGTACCAAGGTTCCTGGTGGGATTTGACGCCCAACAGAATCAAGGAAGCGTGGCAACGTCAGTCATTAGATTTTATTTACTTTACCGTGTGGCGGTGTAGCGGCCTGATGATGCTTGGTATGGGCTTGTGGAAACTTGGAGTATTAACTTCCAAAACAGCGCTTAAGCAGTTTGCTATCTGGGGGCTTCTTGTGGGGTTAGTGATATCACTTGGCGCCACTTGGGAGTTGGTAAGTTCAGGCTTTAAGTACACGGTGTTTGTGGGAGTAAACAGTTTAGGCTTTTATTTGGGGAGCATCATTTTAGCTCTCGGCTACCTTGGCCTTATCATGTTATGGGGGCGCACACGCTTTTTAACTCCGATACAAAATATCTTAGCCAAAGCAGGGCGTATGGCTTTTTCACTGTACATTATGCAGAGCGTTATTTGTGCGGTTCTTTTTTACGGCTATGGCTTTGATTGGTTTGGCAAAGTCAGCCGTAGCGAATTATGGATCTTTGTTCTAGCAATTTGGGCATTCCAGCTAATGTTTGTGGCGGTATGGTTTAAATACTTTAAGCGTGGTCCTTTAGAATCGATTTGGCGAAAAGGGTATGAATGGGCTGCAAAGCATTAATCAGCTTTCGAAAGAAAACATTATGATTGAAGACGATTACAACGAAAACAACAAAGACAATAGCCAAGCGGAAACGCGATTAAGGCCTGGGATTTATCAACACTTTAAAGGCCAGAGGTACCAAGTTTATAACTTGGCTAGACACTCTGAAACGCGCGAATGGCTTGTGATCTATAAAGCACTTTATGGTGATTACGGTATTTGGGCTCGACCGTTGGAAATGTTTGACGAAACTATCGTTAGAGACGGCAAAAGATTGAAGCGCTTTGAGTATGTAGCAGAAAGTTAAACCTAAGGTTATAGATATTTAGTAATAGAAAATCAGTATTGATTAATAATACCTATTACAATCATAATAATTAAGCAATATAACTATCGATAGTTTGTTGTTAGAGTAGGTCATATAGTAAACAGCTGTGGGTATATCCCATGGTGAGAATTGTTTATAGCAGGAGAGGACCTACCATGAGCAAAAAAGATAAATCCAACAATTCAGGATGCCCGTTTTTAACGCAAAGTAACGGCGCACCCGTTGCCGATAATCAAAACTCTATGACCGCGGGACCTCGTGGCCCGTTGTTATTACAAGATGTATGGTTTCTAGAAAAGATGGCGCACTTTGATCGCGAAGTGATCCCCGAACGCCGGATGCATGCTAAAGGTTCCGGTGCATTCGGAACCTTTACCGTAACGCACGATATTTCAAAATACACCAAAGCTAAACTCTTTTCCGAAGTTGGTAAGAAAACCGATGTGTTCGTGCGTTTTTCTACTGTTGCTGGTGAGCGTGGTGCCGCGGACGCGGAGCGCGATATTCGCGGTTTTGCCGTTAAGTTTTACACTGAGCAAGGTAACTGGGACCTAGTGGGTAATAACACCCCCGTATTTTTCCTGCGCGATCCTTTGAAGTTTCCCGACCTAAACCATGCCGTAAAGCGAGACCCGCGCACCAACATGCGTTCGGCTAATACCAACTGGGATTTCTGGACGATGTTGCCCGAGGCGTTGCACCAAGTCACCATCGTCATGAGTGATCGTGGTATTCCGAAAAGCTACCGACACATGCATGGCTTTGGTAGCCACACCTTTAGTTTCATTAGTCCTGATAATAAACGCTACTGGGTTAAATTTCACTTCGAGACGCAACAGGGTATTGAAAATTTGACTGACCAAGAAGCTGAAGCGTTAGTCGGGCAAGACCGTGAGAGTCATCAAAAAGATTTACTTGATAGTATTGATAATGGCGACTTCCCACAATGGAAAATGAAAGTCCAAATCATGCCAGAAGAAGACGCAGAAACTTATAACGTGCATCCCTTTGATCTCAGTAAGGTATGGCCTCATGACGATTATCCATTAATCGATGTTGGCGTATTGGAGTTGAACCGTAATCCAGAGAACTATTTTGCCGATGTCGAGCAGGCAGCTTTTAACCCTGCGCATGTGGTTCCTGGTATTGGGTTTTCACCAGACAAAATGCTACAAGGGCGCTTGTTCTCTTATGGCGATGCCCAGCGTTATCGTCTAGGTGTAAACAATGCACATATTCCGGTTAACAGCCCGAAGTGTCCAGTCCACAGCTACCACCGCGACGGCGCGATGCGAACCGACGGTAACTTTGGTGCTACGAAAGCCTATAACCCAAATAGCTATGGTCTATGGGAAGAGCAACCAGACTTCGCAGAGCCGCCGTTAAAAATTAATGGTGATGCCAAGAACTGGGATTTCCGTGAAGACGATGACGATTACTACAGCCAGCCTGGTGACTTGTTCCGCTTAATGTCGGAAGCACAACAACAAGTACTGTTTGAAAATACTGCCAGAGCCATCGACGGCGCGGAAGAACACATCAAAATCCGCCATGCCCGTAACTGCTACAAAGCCGATCCTGCTTATGGTGAAGGTGTCGCAAAAGCGATGGGTATTGATGTGGAAGAGATTAAGTCTTAGTGGATAGACAAGAGAGTTAGGTAAGCTAACTCTCTTGTGCATTTTCTTTACAGCCTTGATAGGGAGACTCTAAACAACGCTCCCACCAAAATTCTGCTTGTTTTGGTTTATTCAGTTTTTCAAATATGTCAGTTATTCTGAAGGCTGCGTAACCATAGCCATCAATTTTGGAGTAATAGTATCTCTGGTACCAATAAATTGCTTCCCAAGGTTCATTGTTACTTAATGTATGGCCTAAAGCTAAGTAAGCATCAACGAGCCGACTATTAGCTGCTAACCGATAATATTCTTGTTCAAGATCGTGTAAGCCTTCAAAACCATACCCCATACCAACAGAGTACTGAATTCTGGGGTTACCATCTAAAGCTGCAAGTTGACAGCTTTTGTTAAGGTGCGCTTTTTTATAGTTTTGATTTTCAGAAATAAAGTCAATGCACTTCTTTGAGTTTTCAGAAGCGATACTCTGAGTTGAGATAAGACAGGTTATTAAAAGGATAAAATAGTTCACAGGATTATTAGTCCGCGCGACTCATAAATTTCTTTTCTTCGACGTTGATTTTGACTTTCTCGCCAGTCGAAATATATTCAGGAACCTGGATGGTTAAGCCTGTGGAAAATTCAGCGGGTTTGGTTCGAGCGGTAGCCGAAGCGCCTTTAATCGAAGGGTCAGTTTGTTCAATAACCATTTCAACAGATTGTGGTAACTCAAGACCAACGACTTTTTCATCTGCAATCACTACTTTTAAGTCTTGAATATCGTCAGTAATAAACAGTAGCTCGTCTTCGATGTCTTCGCGATTAAAGGTGTATTGGCTGTAGTCTTCGCTGTCCATGAAAATGACGGTATCGCCTTCTTCATACGAGTAAGTTGCAGCACGTTTAGTGAGGTCAACTAAAGTCAGCTGATCGTCGCCTTTAAAGGTCTGCTCAACTTTAGAACCTGCCTGCACATCGGTAAAGCGCATCTTATACAAAGTCGCTGCGCCACGAGCGCTGGGGCTACTGACTTCAATATTTTTTACGACTAATAGTTTACCGTTATGCTCAACGGCCATATTTCTTTTGATATCACTAGCTTTTGCCATTGCTATGGTCTCTAAGTTTTAAATTGAGTTTATTGTAAAGGCTTGGGCGAATATTGGAAAGCGGCAGTATTTTGTTGATTCCTTTTCTTGAGAGTGGCCACAGGAAGCCACTGGCACAAGAAAAGGAACATAAAAAAGAGCGGATATTTAAGATTTGTTGTAATTTACAGAGACTTTTTAAAGAACTCCGCCAAATCCTTCTTCAACTTAACTAAGTCATGCTCACGGATATACATCATGTGACCTGATTCGTAGTAAGACATGTGGACATTGTCCTGCAGCTCTTCTGGTAGACCCATGTGTGAGAAGGTGTATTCTGTAGCGAAGAACGGCGTTGCGAAGTCGTAGTATCCATTGCCGACATACACCTGCATGTCAGGGTTTCTTAACATAGCACTAGTCAGCTTATCGCTGATATCGTTGCTTTGACGGTTAAAATCTTTGTAGTTCCAGCTTTTCACACCGCCGCCAAGAATATAATAGGGCAAATCAGACTTGTAGTTGAGTTCTTGTGATAAGTAGGTCATCAAGGTTTCGGTGTAGGTACCGTGGATAGCCATATAGCTTGGGTCACGGTAACCACTTTTGTTCATTGCATCCAGCTCAGGAGTAGTGAATCGACTATCTAGACGTCCCACTGTTTCACCTTCTTTGCGCTTGATGTTATGAAGGAAGTCGTTCAACGTGATGCGTAAATTCTTTTCCAGCACCAAGTCAACGGATAGGCCAGTAAAGTCAGCAACACGTTCGGCAATAGCAAGCTTGCGACGAGGTGCAAGATTGTCACCCTGTAATAGTGCTAATGCATATTCATTTAGGGCAAACTCTTTTGCTTGCTCAATAGACGCTTCTAAATCACTGTTCAGCGGAGCTTTTAATTTTTTATGGTACCAGGCCGCTGCGGTGTAGCTCGGTAACATAGTTACTGGCGCTAAGATGCCGTTTTGGTCATTAAAGTCATCTAGGCGGAAGTCTAGAACACTCGAAATCAACATGACACCGTTAAAGTAAACGCCATGGTTTTGTCCCATGTGATAGGCAATACCTGCGGAACGAGTAGTACCATAACTTTCACCCGCTAGAAATTTTGGAGAGCTCCAACGTTCGTTGCGCGTCATGTAAAGGCGAATAAACTCAGATACTGTTTCGATGTCTTCCCAAACGCCATGGAAGTCTTCGTTTTTTCCTTTATCGTGTGCACGGCTGTAGCCGGTACCGACAGGATCGATAAAGACGATATCGGTTAGGTCGAGAATCGAGTACTCATTATCAATCAGGTCAAAGGGTGGCTTTAATGGAAACCCTTCTTTATCCATTACCACACGTTTTGGGCCAAGTGCGCCCATGTGTAACCAAACTGATGCAGAGCCAGGGCCACCGTTATAAGCGAAAGTGATCGGACGGTTTTTAGGGTTGGCACCTTTTTTGGTGTAGGCGGTAAAGAAAATAGAGCCCATCACTTCATTCTTATCGTTATACACAAAAGAGTTTCCAGTGGTGGCTTTATATTTAATGCTTTTGCCGCCGACGTCAGTCGTGTGTTCAGTCACGACCGTTTTTTCTTCTGGATAAGGATTTGGCGATGCGTCTTTTTTATCGTCGGCTGATGATATTTGACCAAATGTTAGGCTGATTGCGATTAGCGCAGAGTAAGCGAGTTGTTTCATGGTGTCTCCCCAAGCAAGCGGTGTAACAGAGTAATAGTAGAGACTACCAAGTTAGTGGTGAGGCGCAAAGTTTGAAGTTAGGGATATTGACGAAATAAATCGTAACAAGATGTGAAAAAGGCACTGAGAGCAGTGCCTTTGGTGAGTATTATCAGTAAGTTATCGTATTTGGTAGATAGAAATGCTTCCACTTACTTCATTGGCTACGGCCAACAAGGGCTTTCCTGTAGGGCTGTTTTTTGCATCAATAAAGGCTAACCCTTCTGGGGCTAGGTCACCAACTTGGTCGTAAGCCCCTTTTAAAGATACAGGATCCGCATCGTCGTCAATCTCGAAGGATTTATCGAAGTCACGGTTGTTAATATAGCTCTCAAACGATGGCTGGTGAGGATTGCTGATATCATAAATCATAATGCCGCCATGACGTTCTAGACCGATAAAAGCATAGGTTTTGCCGTAGACCATACCTACAGTGATGGCTTCAGGTTCTGCACCTTTATCGTCAGAGCGGGCATCACCTTTGTTTTCGTTTTCATTACTGTTGAAGTTTTCGCCGTAGCGTTGGATAAGTAGCTGCTCGAAATCGTCGCCACTATCAAACACAAGTTCAGCATCTTGATTCCAGATACTGAAAGAGCGAGCGCCATAGCTGTAGAGCTTGTCATACATGCCATCGCCATCTTCATCACCCAGCACATTAGTGACTTTTAAGCGGCCAATACCATTTTTATGGTAGTAGGAATCAATGACAGAGGGTGACTTTAATGATAGTTTTTTTGCACGGTATTCTTCGGTGTAACTGATGCAGCCATCTTCTTTATCGAATGTATGACTAGCTGCTTTGCAGTCTGCTTCAGTCGCTTGATAAATGTATTCGCGAGCATCACCTTCGTTGGCGCTTAAAATATAGGTCTTACCGTTTACGTCATAAGAAGCGATTGCATCAGGCTGGTACATGCCATAAACGTTTTCGTAATTAGCGGCATTAACACCATCTTTGTTGCTGACATCGATTTTGTACTGCCCCCAGTCTTTAAAGCCTAAGCCTTGAACCTCCAATAGAGACTCCTGGTGCAGATCGATAATAGCAATCGCATTATTCTCTTGTAAGCTAACGTAGGCTTTGGAACCATCATCGCTAACTGTGATGTATTCTGGTTCTAAATCTTGAGAGACTGATGTTCCTTCTGGGCTGGCGAACTTAACGCCAGATTTTTCAAGTTCTGAACGTTGATTGTTGAAGTCAGTGAACCTCAAGTGCTTTGCTTGGCTGGAAATATTAGGGCGGGTAGTAATAATACTGATACTGCCTTCAGGATCGACGCGATAATCTTTGCTAGGCTCTCCTTCGTTCGCGACAATAACTTTCGAACCGTCTTTGCTAAAGGTCACCATATCAGGCAAAGCGCCGACTGATACGCTTTTGATTAATGACGGTTCCTCTTCCCCTACCGAGTAAAATAGAATCACGCCATTGTCTTGTTTGTTCTTCGCTGCAACGGCCACTGCAAGCATATCATCGTATATTGCTAAGGAATTTGGTCCGCCAAGTTCGATCGATTGAGACTGCTCTAGTGAGATTGTTTTAGGCAGGATTAGCTGACTGCTTTGAAGGTTGCTACCACTGTAGGGAAGCTTAAGAGGCTGCGTGGGAAGCTGTGCAATACTGATAATATCAATGGCTTTATTAGCGCCGTTAACGACGTAAAGCTTTTGATGTTGCTGATCGTGAGCTACGATTTCAGCAGCGCCTTCGCCATATTGATTGCTGACGTGACGAGCGATTAAGTCTAATTGAAGCCCTTGGCTGTTCAATTGACTCTGCGGCGCTGTTGTGGTCTTACAAGAGCTGACAGCGAGCACTAAGGCTAATAGTAAGAGTATAAAAAAAGTGCGCAAATAGTTCATGATAGTATGTTATTTATCAGTAAATTAGGCCAATTATCAAGTGGCAATATGACACTGTCATGACAGCGGCTGATATAATTTTTTGAAATAAAGGGTTTACACCTAGTATTTTTAGCGGTAAATTCGCTTTGCAATTAATTGATTCTACAGCTTAGAGTCAGTGCCAATTTTTAAAACGATTAGGTTTTTATACACGATGACAACTGTGAACAGTTTTAATGTAGCAGAAGCTACTACAGTACAACAGCGACGTCGCAGCCGTATTAATCCGGCTGGGAGTAGCACCTTGTTGTCTAAATAATCGTTTAAAACAACAGAATTTAAAACCCAGCCATCGGCTGGGTTTTTTTATGCACCTCTAAAAACTCCCTCCCGATGGCAAGACGAGCAGGAATTGCCATGAAACATTTTTTGACCACTGAGCATTGGCCGCAAAATGATTTGCAGCAGATGATCGACTTTGCCAAAGATCTGAAGAAAGAGAAGTTTCAGCCTTTGCTAAAAAATAAGTCCGTAGCACTACTCTTTTTCAATCCGTCGCTTCGGACTCGTACTAGCTTCGAGTTGGGCGTTCATCAACTGGGCGGTCAGGCCGTCGTTCTGCAACCTGGGAAAGATGCCTGGCCAATTGAGTTTGAGCTTGGCTCCATTATGGATGGTGAGGCGGAAGAACATATACAGGAAGTAGCGCAGGTGTTATCAGCTTACTGTGACATAATCGCTGTTAGAGCATTTCCAAAGTTCCAGAACTGGCATGAGGAGCGTCAGGACAAGCTAATTAAAAGTCTTGCGCAGTTTTCGACAGTTCCTGTTATTAATATGGAAACCATTACCCACCCGTGCCAAGAGTTAGCTCACATCATGGCTCTGCAAGAAAATCTTGGCGATTTAAATGGTAAGAAATATGTGTTGACTTGGACTTATCACCCCAAGCCACTCAATACAGCAGTGGCTAACTCCTCCCTCATGATCGCCACAAAGTTTGGTATGGACGTCACTTTGTTATGTCCTAATGAGGATTATTTGCTAGACCAGCATTACATGGATCTTGGTCAAACTTACAGCGCACAACATGGCAATCAACTGACGGTATCGCATGATATTGATAGCGCTTATGAAGGCGCAGATGTGGTGTATGCCAAAAGCTGGGGTGCGTTGACATATTTTGGTCAGTGGGAAAGTGAAAAGCCTATCCGCGATCAGTACAAGCACTTCATGGTTGATGAAGCAAAGATGGCGAAAACTAACAACGCCTTGTTTAGTCACTGCTTACCAATGAGAAGGAATGTTAAAGCGACGGACGGTGTTGTCGATTCAGAAAACTGTATTGCGATTCAAGAAGCGGAAAATCGCCTACATGTACAGAAATCGATCATGAATACATTAATTAATCATTCTTAAGGTGAATACAGTGAGCAAAGAAAAAGTAGTGTTAGCATTTTCAGGCGGCTTGGATACAAGCTTTTGTGTGCCATATTTAATTGACCAAGGGTTTGAAGTGCATACCTTATTCGTTAACACGGGCGGAGTGAGCACAAAGACCATTGATGAGATTGAAGGCACGGCTATGAAGCTGGGTGCAGCAAAGCACTGGACGGTGGATGGGCAGCAAGAGCTGTGGGATACCATTGTAAAGCCGCTCGTATGGGGTGGTGCTTTGTATCAAGACCAATATCCAGTGTTGTGTGCAGATCGTTATCTCATTGCTAAAGAAGCGGTACAGCTGTGTAAACAATTAAATACAACATTGGTAGCACATGGTTGTACTGGTATGGGTAATGACCAGGTTCGTTTCGACTTGTCGATTAAGGCTTTAAGCAATCTAACGATTTTGTCACCGATTCGTGATATTCAAAAAAGTGTCAGTGATGTTAGGCAATATGAAATTGATTACTTGAGTCAAAAAGGGCATCAGGTGTCAGCTGTGCACAAGAGTTACAGTGTGAACGAAAATTTATTGGGGGTCACCATATCCGGAGGGGCAATCGATAAGTGGCAAGAACCTGAGAGTAATACCTATATTTTGACCAAGAATCCGGAAGAGATTCAACAAGAAACGAGTCATATAACTTTTGAGTTCATCGCTGGTGAATTGAAGACATTGAATGGAGAAAACGTCAATGGTGTAGAAGCAATGCAACAGTTAAATCAAACACTGGGAGGTCAGGGGATTGGTCGTGGGATCTATACAGGGGATACGATTATTGGACTAAAAGGGAGAATAGTATTTGAAGCTCCCGCGTTATTGGGCTTACTCACAGCACATAAAGCTCTAGAGGAGGTGGTGATGACTCAGCAACAAAACCACTTTAAACCAAGTCTTGCTAGGAAGTGGATTGATTTAGTCTATCAAGGATTTTACTTCGACCCATTAACCACCAATGTTCAGCAGTTTCTAAAATCATCGCAGCAAAACGTTACGGGTAAAGTGACGTTAAAAGTATCAGCAGGACATATTGAGGCGGTGGCTGTTGATAGTCCAAATATGATTGTTGATCAAGATGTTGAGTATGCTCAGAAAGCTAATTGGGGTATTGAAGAAGCGACTGGGTTTATCAAGCTCTTTGGTCAAAGTACAGCTACTTGGTCTAGTGTTCAGCAAGGCAATGGGGGGTGGTGATGGCTCTAGCGAACATATCAAAACTCTCAAATAAGTCTCCCTGTATTGGGCAGGTTAAGAAACATTTAAAAGCTTTAATTAGTTTTGATACCACAAACCCGCCTAGAAAGATTATAGAGTCAGGGATTGTCCAATATTTGGAAGCTAACTTGCCGGGAGCCAATATTGATATTGTCGATTATGGTAACGGCTCAGTTAATGTTTTAGCGACCAAGGGTAACCCAGAATACTTATTTAACTATCACATTGACACGGTTCCTGTAACCGACGGGTGGGTTACTGATCCGTTTGATTTAGTTGAAAAGGATAACAAGTTTATTGGGTTGGGGGCTTGTGATATTAAAGGTGCCGCAGCTTGTATGTTGGCCTGCATCGAAGTTGGAGTTGATGATTATGCGATACTTTTTTCATCAGACGAAGAGCACGGCAGTAGCTTGTGTGTCAGATCTTTTCTAAAAGATAAGCACTCTTATAAAGGTGTCATCGTGGCAGAACCGACTCAAGCAAAAGCGGTGTTAGCTCATCGAGGTATTATTACCGCAAGCCTGCAATTTGAGGCGGAAAGTGGTCACAGCTCAGAGCCTAGAGCTTTGGCCGATAACAGCAATCATCAAGCTGCGAAGTGGATCACTAAGGCTATAGGTTGGGCTGATAAAAAACTTGAAGTCAATTTTGAGTCATTAAAAGGGACCTGCTTTAACGTCGGTAAGGTTGAGGGAGGGATTAAGCCGAATATTATTGCTCCTTTGACTAACATCAAGTTTGGACTCAGACCTTTACCGGGACATTCAGTAACTGCGACATTCGATGAATTAGTCCGCGCCACAGGGTTAAACAGTGAGCAATTATCCATCGGCTTTAAAGCGCCATCACTTCCTGCGGATAACAACTACCAGCAGAACCGAGTCTTAGCGCAGGATTTGGGGCTAACCGTTGCGCCCCCTGTAAACTTCTGGACGGAAGCCGCATTATTTTCTGAGGCTGATTATCCGTCCATTGTCTATGGTCCCGGATCAATCGAGCAAGCGCATACGGCAAATGAGTGGGTTGATGTTAAGGACTTAGAAAGCGTCTTAGCAGAGTACTGGAGGATTCTAAGCCATGACTAACTCAGTGAAAGATACTGTTTATAAACTACTCACCGTTATGGATAGTGAAACCCAGATTCGGAAATACCTTAAACGTTTCTCTTCGGATGAAGGTTTGAAGTTTGCCGTGATCAAAGTCGGTGGAAAAATTCTGAATGAGGAGATGGAGAATCTTGTAGCATCGCTATCGTTCCTAAAACAGGTGGGGCTGACGCCTATAATTGTTCATGGTGCAGGTCCTCAACTAACTGCGTACTTGGATGATAAAAATATCAAAGCAGAATTTGTCGATGGACAAAGAGTCACCAGTCCCGAAGTACTTAAAGCGGCGCGTGAAGTATTTATTGATGAAAATCATAATTTAACGTCTCAATTAAAAGAAGTCGGCGTGGACGCGACGTCTTTTTACTCAGGTGTATTTGAGTGTGAGCTTCAACATCAAGATACTCTGGGGTTAGTAGGAACCATTTCGTCTGTAGAAATAGAGCAGTTATTGAAAACGGTCAAGAAAGGTCGCGTACCAGTAGTCAGCCCGCTCGGTGAAACTCAGGAAGGCCAGATTGTTAATGTGAATGCGGACTCTGCCACCTTTAGTCTGGCAAAGGCGGTACAGCCTTATAAAATTATTTTCTTAACCGAAACGGGTGGGGTATTAGATCAAGATGGGAAGATCATTCCGAATATCAGCATTGTGAACAACTATAAATACTTAATAGAACAACCTTGGGTTCACTCTGGAATGAAGCTTAAGCTCGAAAAAGTGAAAGATATTCTTGAGGCCATGCCATCGGCAACGTCAGTGTCGATAACAAAGCCAGAATTACTAGCCAAGGAGCTGTTTACCGATAAAGGATCGGGCACCTTAGTCAATATGGGAGAGAGAGCTCTAGTATTTGATTCATGGAACGAGATTGATCAAATCCGTCTTAAAAAATTAATTGAATCTTCTTTCAACAAGAGTCTTGATGCTAATTACTTTACCAGTACGAATTTATACAACGTTTATGTCACGGAATGTTATCGAGCTGCAATTATTCTGTTAGAAACGAAAAGCATTCCGTACTTGGATAAGTTTGTGGTGAGTGATGACGCTAAAGGTGAGGGAATAGGACGTGCACTGTGGGAGAAAGTAACTTGGAAGCATAAAAAGATATTTTGGAGGGCGAGTCTCAATAACCCTGTGAATAAATTCTATGCCAGTGTTTCCGACGGTTTTATGAGATGTGACGATTGGAATGTTTATTGGGTTGGCATGACGGACTTTGGTGAAATACAGCAATGTATTGATTTCGCAACGTCAAAAGTAAAAACCGTTGAGCAGAAGGAGCCAACATCATGACTATTAAAACGGTGCTGGTTGGTGCTAGAGGGTATGTTGGCTCTGAGTTAATAAGTATCTTGTCTCAGCATGCCTCGATAGAACTTATTGCCGCTAGCTCAAGGGAGCTTGAGGGAAAAACTGTACAACAGTACACCAAGAGTAAACTGACGTACGGTAACTTAACACCAGAAGATGTTGCAGAGCTTTCGGCAGATCTCGTTATTCTTGCGCTACCTAATGGCTTGGCTTCTCAATTTGTTGAATCCCTAGAACAAAAACGAGGTGGTGCTACGATTATCGATTTAAGTGCTGATTATCGTTTTAAGGAAGGATGGTCTTATAGCTTGCCAGAGATTTACCAACCGCAAACTATGACTCGAATCAGTAATCCTGGTTGTTATGCTACAGCGATGCAACTGAGTATTGCACCAGTAAAACATTTAGTGCAGGGGCGAGTAAGTTGCTTTGGTATTTCGGGCTATAGCGGTGCTGGAACTACACCTTCAGACAAAAATAATACCGAGTTACTTAACAATAACGTGATGCCATATAGCTTGGCTAATCACTTGCATGAAAAAGAAGTGTCGCATCATTTGTCGATGGACATAAAGTTTTCGCCGCACGTGGCTGAGTATTTTAGAGGCATAACTTTAACCTCGCATATACCGTTGAAGCGGCCCTTGTCCCTGACTGACATTAAATCATGCTATGAAGATTTTTATCAGAAAAGCACCCTGATTAAAGTACAGGAACCGCCGCCTCAAATCAGACAAGTTTCAAATACTTTTGACGTGATAATTGGCGGCTTTGAGCTATCTCCCGATGGTCAGCATCTAGCCGTTAGTTGTGCACTCGATAATTTATTGAAAGGAGCAGCATCACAAGCTGTTCAGAATATTAACATTGCCTTCGAGCTGCCTCAGCTTGAGGGTTTAAAGCAAGGCAGGTAACCTTATGGCACAGCCCCTTTGGAGTAAAAAAAATAACGCTAAACAATCAGAGTTACAGGACAAAATTAGTAGCTTTATGTCGGGAGGAGATGTTCTTCTGGACCGTCAATTGTTTATTTATGATATCAAGGCCAGTCAAGCTCATGCTGAGGGCTTAGAAAGGATAAAAGTTATTCGGTCAGTTGAGCTTCAGCAAATCACTGAAGCATTACTAGAGCTATCTGAGCTTTTTGTTAAGGGTGAGTTTGAGCTAGATCAGCGTTTTGAGGATGGACACTCGGCAATAGAGTGGTATTTAACAGAAAAACTCGGTGAAACGGGCAAGAAAATTCATACCGGAAGAAGTCGAAATGATCAAGTTTCGGTAGCAACAAGGCTCTACTGTCGTGATGCACTAAATCAATTAAAGAGGCAATGTCTGGCTGTTGCTGACACCTGTTTAACCCTAGCTAAGCAGCATGAGTATGATGTGCTTCCTGGGTATACGCATTTACAAAGAGCCGTTGTCTCGAGCTGGGGAATGTGGTTTGCCTCATTCGCAGAAGCGTTTTGTGATAATGCTTCGGATGCTAATAATACTTATCACTTAGTGAATAGTAACCCTTTAGGAACAGCAGCTGGTTATGGCGTAAACCTTGAGCTTGATAGAGATTACACTACTCAAGCCCTCGGCTTTAATCGAAAGCAGATCAATCCGATGTACGCGCAAAACAGTCGAGGAAAAATTGAGCTTCAGGTACTGGGTAGTTTCAAAAATGCACTGCTAGATATTCGTCGTATGGCTTGGGATTTGAGTCTTTTTTCGACAGCTGAGTATGGCTTCGTTGAAGTTGGTGATGATTTTAGTACCGGCTCTTCTATCATGCCAAATAAACATAACCCTGATGCTGTGGAACTCATGCGGGCGTCTTACTCGACATTGGTGGGTGCTTACAATGAACTAGAGTCATTATTATCCTTACCCAGCGGTTATCAACGTGATTTACAGAATACAAAAGGGGCTTTATTAAAAGGAGTGACTGCGTCGCTTCAATGTTTGGATTTATTGCCAGACTTGCTCAAGTCTTTGATCATTAAGATCGACAAATGTGAGCAAGCGATTGAGCCAAGCATGTTTGCTACGGATAAAGCTGTTGAGTTAGTGATTGAAGAGGGTATGCCATTCAGAGATGCTTATCGTCATATCAAAAACAATTATCAAGAGCTGGAAAATCGTCAAGCAATTGAGTCAATTAAAGATAGAGTGTCGCCTGGGGCTTGTGGAAACTTGATGCTGCATGAAATCTCGGAGCGATTGGAAGGTTTGACTTAGGCTTTCTATTTTATGATAGGTCTTGTAAGAAGAGTCATGGTGACACAGTCACCATGACATTTATCTATCGACTAAATGGTTTATTTGTTCTTCGCGGCTTCTATAATTTTAGTGGTCGAAACGCCATCTACAAAGTCTAAAATAATGACTTCGCCACCGTTTGCTAAGACGCTATCTGAGCCCGCAATGTCTTCAACCTTGTAATCTCCGCCCTTGACCAAAACATCTGGATTGAGAGCTTCAATTAGCCTTTTTGGGGTGTCCTCAGTAAACTCTACAACCCAATCGACACTGGACAATTCGGCCAATACGATCATGCGCTGATTACTTGGGTTGATGGGGCGGCTATTACCCTTCAATCGTTTAACAGACTCGTCACTATTTACCGCAACAATAAGTCTGTCGCCGAGTTTTGCTGCTTGTTTGAGATAGGTGACGTGACCCGAGTGTAAAATATCAAAGCAACCATTGGTCATAACGATTTTCTCACCAGAAGCTTTAGCCTGCTTGATAAGTTCTTCTAGCTCCAGCTCGCTAGTGACGCCTTGTTGTAATGGTTGTTGTTGTAACATGGCATAGCTTAACTCTTGAGTCGTTACGGTAGCCGTTCCAAGCTTGCCGACGACGACACCTGCGGCCAAGTTTGCAATTTGTACCGCTTCTTTCATTGATCCGCCCGCTGCCATAGAGCCTGCTAAGGTTGCGACAACGGTATCCCCTGCGCCTGTAACGTCGAAAACTTCACGAGCTTGGGTCGGTTGTAAGTAAGGTTCTTCATTAGCACTAAATAGCGCCATGCCTTTTTCGCTTCGAGTAACCAATAAGCTATCAATGCTAAGTTCTTTTCGAGCTTTCTTACCCAGCTGCAAGAAAGCTTCTTCTGATTCCGGCTTCCCAGCGATAGCTTCAAATTCTGACTGGTTAGGAGTAATTAATGTTGCTTGGCGATATTTGGTAAAGTCAGAGCCTTTGGGATCTACGATAACTGGCTTGTTAGCAATAAGCGCAGCTTGAATAATTGGCTGAGGATCAGCAAGGGTGCCTTTGCCATAATCAGACAACACGACGACGTCATGTTGCTCTATCAGTTGAGTTAATCGTTCGATATCTAGACCGTTGGTCAGTGAGAAATCTTTCTCAAAATCTGCTCGAAGCAATTGCTGACTACGGCTCATTAGCCTTAATTTAGTAATTGTCTGTTGATTAGCGCGCTTTTCGAAGTCACAAGTTACTTGTTGGTGCTGGAGGATCTCTTCCAGACTTTGCGCCGCTTCGTCATCACCGGTAATACCACATAACGTAACCTCGCATCCCAGCACGGCGATATTGAGCGCGACGTTTCCTGCGCCACCGGCACGATCTTCAGTATTGTTGACGTTAACCACAGGGACGGGTGCTTCTGGAGAGATTCGCCCAGTATCGCCATACCAATAGCGATCCAGCATGATATCGCCAATGACTAAAACGCTTGAATTGTTAAATTTTGGAAGACTTAGGTTCAAAACGTGTCTCAAAAGCCAATGTTAAGGGTATATTAATCATATCGCGTTACCCTATTCGATGTAAGAGTTCGATGTAATAGTTGAGAGATATTTTGTTAAATATCAAATAGCTTAAGGTAGACTATTGAGCAATAAATACAGATTGGAGGTTCACAATGAAGCATTTTATGATGTTACTAACTATCAGCTTGATGGCGTTATTACTAGCCTCGTGTGCTGGGGCAAGAAAAGGTTACAGTGCAGAACAATGCCGTCAAACCATTGATACAGCATATGAAGAGTTGAGCTTCGCGAAAAGTGAAGGTTTTGCAGGAACGGTGAATTACACCAAAGCGGCCAGTTTACTAACGGCGGCTAAAACTAACCAGACCTTTGAAAGTTACGATGCCTGTGTTGAAAATGCAGAAAAAGCCCGCTATTACATTAAAGAGTCAAAGAAGGGTGAGTAGCGCCTGTAGCAGTAACAAGATGAAAAAGCGGCCAAATGGTCGCTTTTTTGCCAATTCGACAGTTAAAATGGAATTAGACTTGGTTAGTGGGAGGGATAATAGATACAATAACAAAAAATTAGGATGAATATATGTCAAAAAAGACCCATCAAGATCCACAAGCAGAGCTAGAAGCAAAACGATATGACAACCCGATTGTCAGTCGCCAATTTATTTTACAAGTTTTGGAAGAGGCGGGAGAGCCTGTATCTTTCGAAACTATTGCCAAAAAGTCCAATATTGAAGAGTCAGAATCGAAGCGCGCCTTACACAAGCGGTTAAATGCTATGGAACGTGACGGACAGTTAATCTGTAACCGTAAGGGAAAGTATTGTCTTGTCGACTCCACCGATTTGGTTCGAGGCAAAGTTCTCGCTCACCGTGATGGATATGGGTATTTAGCCTTAGAGCAAGGCGGTGATGATTGGTATCTGTCGCCAAGAGAAATGCATAGCGTTTTTCATGGCGATAAAGTGCTTGCTCGAGTGAAGAAAATTGACCGGAAAGGTCGCACCGAAGGCGCCATTGTTGAGATTTTAGATGGCTCCACCCATCATGTGGTGGGACGCCTTTTCGAAGAGAGTGGCCTTGTTTTCGTATCGTCAGAAGACCCTCGAATTTTGCACGATCTCATTATTTCAGAAGATGACACCTTAGGTGCTAAAGTTGGGCAGGTAGTCGTTGCTGAGATTGTCCAACGTCCCAAGAAAAACAAACATGCTCGCGGAATTATCACTGAGGTATTAGGTGACCATTTATCGGCGGGTATGGAAATCGAAATTGCGATACGGAACCATCAAATTCCTCATGAATGGCCCTCCGAGGTTAATTCGGAAGTGATTGAGTTGCCGGTTGAGGTGAGTGATAGCGACTGGGAAGGACGTGTGGATTTACGTAAGCTTCCTTTGGTTACTATTGATGGCGCTGACGCCAGAGACTTTGATGATGCGGTATATTGCGAAAAGCAAACAAATGGTGGCTGGAAGTTATGGGTCGCTATCGCGGATGTCAGTCACTATGTACGCCCAGGAAGTGCGTTGGATAAAGAGGCTATTGAGCGCGGAAACTCGGTTTACTTTCCTGAGTTTGTTGTACCGATGTTGCCAGAGTTGCTATCTAACGGTTTATGTTCGTTAAACCCTGACGTTGACCGTTTGTGTATGGTTGCTGAGATGGATGTGGACGCTAAGGGTCATGTTATCGATTCGCAATTCTACCCGGCAGTGATGCATTCACATGCTCGATTTACTTACGAAAAAGTATGGAGCATATTAAGTGGTGATGAAGAGCTTCGTTCCGAATTCTCTGATCGAGTTCCTGAATTAGAAGAGCTGTATGAGTTATTCAAAGCTCGCTTGGCACTGAAATCAGGTCGTGGTGCGATTGAGTTTGAGACTACCGAAACTCAAATTGTGTTTGATGAAAACCGCAAAATCAAAGATATTGTCGGCCGTACTCGAAACGATGCGCATAAAATCATCGAAGAATGTATGATTTGTGCCAATGTGGCTGCTGCAGAG
>Ga0208833_1000020_pt1 | contig 55825 bp, 59 predicted proteins | sample DeeseametaMP1788_FD_184181 | JGI IMG/M metagenome (GOLD analysis project Ga0208833, IMG submission 184181) | Marine microbial communities from the Deep Pacific Ocean - MP1788 (SPAdes) | ecosystem: Environmental > Aquatic > Marine > Oceanic | place: North Pacific Ocean | collected 2011-05-03 | reverse complement strand
AAGCCATTGTAACAAAATCAGGGGTTGTTCGTCAGCCCTATTTGCTCGCTTTCTTTGAGCGCGTCGTCAATTTTAGTTTGTATGAGCTGGATGCGCTGCTCCACTTCAGACGCTTCTTCGGAGCTAGGATTTGGAGAGTTGAGAAGTTCGTAGCTGATATTCAAGGCAGCCATGACAGCAATGCGCTCCAAGCCAAGCACCTTGCCAGAAGAGCGTATTTCACGCATACGCTGATCTAGGAAATTCGCTGCTTGAAGCAAAGTTTGATGCTCGTCCTCTGGACTCGCAACCTGGAATTCTTTCCCCAGTATGGTGATATTCACCGGAGTAGCTTTGGATTTAGCCATGGTTTCAGCCATCTCTTTTGATTTTCCTGTGTGTTAAACGGTTTACAGGATGTCCCCAATCATTGTGTGTTGCTTGTCGTTGAAATTATTGTTTGAGCCTTAGCAGTAACTATATTGATTTTAAACGCGAAATCATTAAGTCAATTTGCTTGCGCGCAGATTCGTTACGACTGTGAAGCCGATCTTTTTCAACACGAAGTTCACTGACCTGCTGCCGAAGCTGCTTGTTTTCAGTATCGATCGTATTAAACCGCGCCAGCAAGGCATCAATTTTTTCTTCTAACTGTTCAAATTGACTGTTTGTCATAGTACCAGTGTTATAGTCAGCCGACATAGCAAGTTACCCAATTTTGTTAAAGTATACTATAAAGTTCTGAATGTGGCTGGTCAATCAATAATCAACGCCAAAGCCAACTGTTTCCTAGTAGATCACGGAACTTTTCTTGATAAACTGGGTTTTAGTGCTTACAAGGGTTACACTAACGCCAAAATGTTATAGATGTATTGCACGATTATTATGAATTACACACAAGCATCAGAGCTGTGCCAAGACTTTTTCCCTGACTTAACGCCATCCGAGCTTGCTGGCATGATTCATGGCCTTTTTGGCCACGGCTTCGTGATTGAAAGCGGCCGCTGGCAACAGCACATGAGCGAGTTCCTAGCATCAGGCGAGCCACTTCCTGAGCCAGCTCTAGAAGGGCTGGAGCAGTTGATTGCATTTTGCCAAAAAGATTACCAGGCTGACTCGTTTTCAGTTGATTTGATGAGACCTGAAGATGATTTACCGCTAGAGCAGCGAGCTAAGGCTGTCGGTGAGTGGTGCCAAGGGTATTTGACGGGCTACGGGCTAGTACCTAAAAAAGATGACAAAGAGCTTGAGGGTGAGTCGAAGGAAGCCCTTGAGGATATTGGTGAGATTGCCAAGATCGACTTCGAGATGTCAGAGCCTGATGAAGAGATGGAAAAAGCATTTATGACCGTCTGTGAACACATCAAAATGTCTGCTTTATTGTTGTTCCAAGCGAACCAAGCAGAGCCAATACCTGATCCTGAACAGCAGCAACAAATACATTAAAGACACAAGGATTCTATGAGAGCCATTAATTTTGCAGCCCGACGCAAGAAGTTAATGCAATGGATGGGGCCAAACTCCATCGCCATTTTGCCCGCCGCCGAAGAAAAAGTACGCAGCCATGACGTAAACTTTCCATTTCGTCAGGACAATAACTTTTGGTATTTGACCGGTTTTAATGAACCTGAGGCGGTGATGGTTCTCATCCCAGGAAGAAAGCAGGCCGAATTCATCCTGTTTAACCGTGAAAAAGATACGACCCAAGAGCGCTGGCATGGCAAGCGCTTAGGCCAGGACGGCGCTATTGAGCAGCTGGGAGCTGACGATGCTTTCCCTATCGAAGATATTGATGATATTTTGCCGGGCTTGATGGAAGGACGTGCTCGTATCTATTTTGCCTTAGGGGCTCACTCTGAGTTTGACCATAAAGTCATGGAATGGCGTAGCGAGCTGATGACTTCTCCAGCTAAGCGCACGGATTCTCCTGGCGAGCTGATTGATATTGGTCATCACCTTCACGATATGCGCCTCGTTAAATCAGCCCCAGAAGTGCAACGTATTCGCCACGCTGCTAAGGCGTCGGCAAAAGCGCATATAGAGCTGATGAAGGCCTGCGCACCTGGAAAGAGTGAACGCGATTTAGAAACCGAGTTACATTATCACTTCGCCAAAGGGGGGTGTCGCTACCCAGCCTATCCATCGATTATCGCTTCTGGAGAAAACGCCAATATCCTGCATTACATTGAAAATGCTGATGAGCTGAAAGACGGCGACTTGTTATTGGTCGATGCCGGTGGTGAGTTTGAGCATTATGCGTCGGATATTAGTCGAACGATTCCTGTGAACGGTACATACAGTGATGCACAAGCAGTTTTATATGACGTGGTTCTAGAGGCTCAGTTGGCTGCTATTGAGATGGTCAAACCGGGCAATCATTGGGATCATATTCATAACAAAGCGGTCGAAGTGTTGGTCAAAGGTTTGGTCGACCTGAACATTTTGAAAGGCGATCCAGACGATTTAGTTAAGCGTGGTGTATATCGAGAGTTTTACATGCACAAAACGGGCCATTGGCTCGGGTTGGATGTGCATGATGTCGGCGATTATCACCTACACGGCGAGCCTAGAGTGTTGGAGCCAGGCATGGTGCTGACCGTGGAGCCAGCGCTTTATATCCCGCACAACCTCACCCGAGTGAATGGTAGCAATATCGCGAAAAAATGGCGTGGCATTGGTATTCGAATTGAAGATGATGTTTTAGTCACCAACAAAGGCTATGACATTCTTTCGAAAGACGTCCCGAAAACTCGGGATGAAATTGAACGCCTGATGGCAGGTTAATCCTAACGATGACAGCAAAGCCTAAGAATACATATCCCGTAGTCATTGTCGGTGGCGGTATGGCCGGTGCGAGTCTTTCTTTGGCGTTAACGCGACAAGGCATTGCCTGTGCGGTGTTTGAAGCCTTTGCAACTGACATGCCTAGTCAGCCGAGTTTTGATGACCGCACCGTCGCTCTTTCAGCATCATCATTAAATATCTTGCGTAACCTTGGGGTCAGTGACGACTTTATGTCAGTCGCAGAGCCGATTGAGCAAATCCATGTTTCAGAACAAGGACATATTGGTTTTACCCGCCTCAATGCCAAAGATCAAGGTATGCAGCAGCTAGGTGCTGTGGTCGAAAATTGGCAGTTGGGTAAAGTACTGCATAAAAACATTAAGCAGCAGGAATTGATTGATTGGTTTGCACCGACCAAAGTACTTAAACTTGAGCAGCAAAGTGATAAAGCCCAGTTGACAGTCGAAACTGCGGATGGCGAATCAAAAGTTGAAGCATCGCTGGTGGTATTGGCTGATGGCGCTCGCTCACCCTTACGAAAAAGTCTTTATATTGATAGCCGTACTCGTGATTTTGGAACCTCTGCTATTGTTTGTAATGTTGCTACACAGCAGCCCCATCATGGCTGTGCCTACGAACGCTTTACTGCAGATGGCCCATTGGCGATGCTGCCTCTCACACAGAATCGGATGGCTTTGGTTTGGTCAAAACCGAATGATGAAGTAGAGAACTACCTTGCTTTATCCGAGCAAGATTTTGCGGCAGCCTTAGAAAGAGACTTTGGAGCACGTTTAGGACGCATCACTAAAGTCGGTAAACGCGCTGCTTTTCCGCTGATTCAACAGCAGGCGGAAACCCTGTTCAGAGGGCGCTGTGTTTTGGTCGGCAATGCTGCCCAGTCATTGCACCCGATAGCGGGTCAAGGCTTCAATCTTGGCTTGCGTGATGTTGCTTACTTAAGCCAGTGCTTGGGCGGCCTTGAGGGTGATGATTATGGAGCTTATCAGGTATTAAGAAATTATGAGCATAAGCGACATGCTGACAGGAATAAAACCGTGTGGATGACAGAATCCCTTGCGCGGCTGTTCTCTAACGCTTGGTCGCCGATGTCGGTATCAAGAAACCTGATGCTGAAAGCGCTTGATATTACGCCAATAGCAAAAGACTTGTTTGCACAGCAGGCCATGGGCTTTAACTTTGAAAACAGCGAGTTAGCGGCGAATGACGAATAAAATTATCGCTATTTTAGTGACTATTGTCATTGCACTGTCTATCGTGGCTTATCAGTTGTGGCGCGCATATGAGCATCGCCCCGTACAGCCAGTTGTGCAAGAGCACAATGAGCCTACAGAACAAGTTGCGGTTGCAGACGAGCCCCAAGAAGCAAAGCGCGCTGAACAACAAGAGCAACCAAACGACGTTGTGGTTGACGAAGACGTCAGCCAAGATACTATTGAAGCTGATGAAGATGACTCAAAGGCCGATGCGAAGCTGTGTCAGTTAATTGATGAATATGACGACTGGTACCCGAAAGGAGATTCATACGAGTCGGATAAGTTTATGACTGAGGTCAAAGCCTGGGCTTTTTCCCGTGGTTATTTTGAAACTGAATATTCTCAGGGAAGTTTGGGCATCAAAAAGCGATCAGATTACGATTACTACGAGATTGATGATTTAGAAGAAATGGCTAAAGCCGGTGATTCTATGGCCAATGTTCGCTTAGCCTATCGTTTGTACCTTAAAAGCGACTTAGAAAGTATGGAGCGGGCGCAGCCTTATTGTGACCGGGCGATTGCTGATGGTTATACTGCGATGGTGATGTGCAAATCATCTTATGTAACAGCCCAGATTCACCAAGAAAAACATAAAGACGGTGATAGCGACAGGACAGACCCTGAAAGACTCAAGGCATTGGAGCTGGAATATTCCGCGTGGCAACATGTTTCTGAGAGGCTGGGCGATGAGCTGGGCAGCAAATTAGCCCTAAATATGTTGCCGGATTTAGAGAATGAGTTTGATCAAGAGACTATTGAGAAAACCACTCAGTCTCTGATTGAAAATATTGAAATGCAAAGGCAACAATTAGGCATTAATGAACGACAACATCCTCCAATTCCAAAATTGTTAACGTACGTGTTAGAAAAGAATGGTGACCCTATGAACGCTTTTAAAGCATGTTTTGAGGAGTAATTATAATGAATAAAAAAGGAATAGCCGTACTATTTCTGAGCGCTTTAACAGTCGTTGTATTGTTCTACTTTTTTTTCGACATTAACCAGATTAGGGACTCAGAGCAATTACCTGAGAGTATTGAGAGTAGAGAGACGAATCAAGTTGGCAACGAAGACGATCTACGAGATACCGTAAAAGTCTCTTCAGATAAAAGAGATTCTGAAGATCAACACTTAGCAAAAAGCACAACAACTTTAGAGGTAGAAGAAGTTTGCCAGCTAGTAGAAAAATATAATGACTGGTATCCAGAAGGAGAGCACTACACATCAATAAAGTTGATGGAAGAGTCAAATCGTTGGGCTTTTGCCAGAGGCTACTACAACACGGCTTATGGCGATGAGCGTTCTACATACGGTAGCTCAAATGATTACAGCTATCAGTCTCTCGATAACTTGAAGGTGATGGCAAAGACTGGTGATGCTGAAGCTAATGCGAGATTAGCATACCGTTTAGCAAACTCTAGTCATCAAGAAGCTATAAAAAAGGCACAACCATACTGTCAGCAAGCATTGATTGATGGATATACAGCCAGTATTCATTGTTTAGCGGCGCCATTGGCAAGTCAAATAAATGCTTTGCAGGGGAATTTTTCTGACAAAGAAGAGCTGAAAAAACTAGAAACACGTTATGAAGCCTGGAAACTTGTGGCTGTAGAGTTGGACGATCCTCTGGCAAAACAGATGCTGGAGTGGGCTGTAGCTGGGTATGTAACAGAGATAAATTCCGGGAATGCAAAAAGGGAGGCCCAAAGAATGATCGTAGAAATAAAGCAAAAACGTGATTACAGTGAGGTAATCCAGCGAGAATATCCTGAATTACCAGAGTTAGCGGCTTATATGTTTAATAAAGGTTCTGCTAGCTATGAGAGAATCAATGCCTGTTTCAAATAACCGACAGCCAAAACTGGATTATGACGTCATCGTCGTTGGTGGCGGTATGGTGGGACTGGCGTTGACTGCGAAGTTAGCGCAGCTCGATCTTCGTGTGGCAGTGATTGACCCCAAACCTGTAGAGCTTGAATGGGAAGAGGGCACAATTGATCCACGTGTTAGTGCGATTACCCGAGCCAGCCAACAGCTATTCCAGGATATCGATGCATGGCAGCTTATCAATGATCAAGATAAGTCTGCGTATCAACGAATGTTTGTGTGGGATGGTGAGTCGTCACGCGGCAAGATTGAGTTCGATGCGAACTTAATTGCTGAGCCGAATTTAGGGCATATCATTGAAAATCGAGTGTTAAGGCGTGCGCTGTTTCAGTCGATTGAAAGAGAGCGCCATGTTGACTGGTTGTGTCCAGAGAAGTGCCAAGCGGTCGACTATCAAGACAACCATGCAGAGCTTACGCTCGTGTCAGGTAAACGAATAAAATCGTCGTTGCTGGTAGCGGCCGATGGTGCCTTTTCATGGCTGCGTAAAGCCAGCGACGTCGGGCAGGAGCAGCAAGCGTATGGCCATAAAGCTATCGTCTGCACTGTTAAAACAGAAAAGGCGCACCAGCAAACCGCTTGGCAACGATTCGATCATCATGGCCCCTTAGCTTTTTTACCGTTGAATGATTCATCATTATGTTCGATAGTTTGGTCGGTGGATGAGTCTTTTGCCGAAGAATTGCTATCTTTAGAGCCCCAAGATTTTGAGAGGCGGCTGACACAAACCTTCGAGTCGACTTTAGGTGCCGTTAGCGTAGAAAGCTCACCTGTTGCTTTCCCACTGTTTGAGCGAACCGCAGACACCATGGCGCAGCATAGGGTGGCGTTAATCGGTGATGCTGCACACACAATCCATCCGTTGGCAGGTCAGGGTGTAAATCTTGGTTTTGCGGATGCTTTGGAGTTAGCTAACGCCATTGAAGTATCGTTGAAAAAAGGCGCTGATATTGGCTTAAAACATCGATTAAGACCTTTTGAGCGGGCTCGCAAGTCTGAAACGAAGACGATGCAGTTGGCGATGCAGGGCTTTAAGCGATTGTTTGAGCAAGAAATTCCAGCCTTACAGATGGCGCGGAGTTATGGTTTAGCGTTGACAGATAAGCACCCTATCCTTAAACAAAAGCTTATCCGCAAAGCGATGGGACTTTAAGTTAAAACGTCATTGTCATAAAACTCTACTTGAAATGATAAATGATAATAATTATCATTTGTGCATTGCAATTCTACGGGATACTCCCAGGATATTTTAAATGAAAACAATGAATAAATGGCTTGTGGCGCTAGCAGTTGGTTCTGCTTTATCGCTGAGTGCTTGTGGTGATACTGAGCAAGAGAAACAAACTGCTAGTGAGCAGAAAAACGTTGCTGAAACAAAGTCTCCAGCAGCTGAAAAGCCAGCTGATGAGAAAAAAGAGATCGTGGTCTATTCATCGCGCAAAGAGCACCTGATTAAACCGTTCTTCGAGCAGTTCACGAAAGAAACTGGAGTTCCAGTGGTTTACATCACAGATGGCGCGGCACCGCTTATCAGCCGTCTAAAAGCTGAGGGTGAGCGTTCGCCAGCGGATATCTTGATGACGGTTGATGCCGGTAACTTATGGCAGGCGACTCAAGAAGACATTTTACAGCCGATAGAATCAGATGTTCTCGAAAGCAATATCCCAGAAAGTCTGCAAGATCCGAATAATGAGTGGTATGGCTTAACGGTTCGTGCACGTACTATTGTTTACAGCAAAGAGCGTGTTAACCCTGAAGAATTAACGACTTATGAAGCGCTGGGCGATGAGCAGTGGAAAGGTCGCCTGTGTTTGAGAACGTCTAAGAAGGTTTACAATCAGTCGCTCGTAGCCATGCTAATCGCCCGTCATGGCGAAGAAAAGGCGCAACAAATTGTCGAAGGCTGGGTCGGTAACTTAGCAACGGATCCGTTTTCGAATGATACTAAAGTGATGAATGCTATCGAGGCTGGTGCCTGTGACGTAGGTGTTGTGAATACTTATTACTTTGGTCGTTTGGAGAAGGAAAACCCAGAAATACCACTAGCCTTATTCTGGCCTAACCAAGAGACGTCAGGTGTACACGTCAATATCTCTGGCGCGGGAATTACCAAGCACTCTTCTAATGTCGCAAATGCGATAAAGCTGTTAGAATGGCTATCGAGCGCAGAAGCGCAACAAATGTACGCGGGCCATAATATGGAATACCCAGCGAACCCAGAGATTAAGCCTGTTCCAGAGGTGGAAGCTTGGGGAAGTTTCAAAGCGGATGATATGAACTTATCAAAAGCAGGTGAGCTTCAACCACAAGCGGTTAAAGTGATGGACAGAGCAGGTTATAAATAAACATTATTGACCCTGATAAAGAACACTTGCAGAACAAAACATCATTAAACTCAACTGTAACTGACGCCAGCGATCATCGCTGGCGTCAGCGTATGGGCGCTTGGTTACCGGCTGTACTATTATCGGCAGTGTTTGCAATTTGCATCATGCCGCTGGTACCACTGCTAGCATCTTGGGGGCAAGTTGAGTCAGAATTGTGGTCACACTTGTGGCAGACAGAACTCCCTGAACTATTTTCTAATACGCTGATTCTTATCGCGCTGGTTGGTATTGCGAGCTTTTTGTTAGGCGTGAGTTTGGCCTGGCTGGTGGTGATGTACGACTTCCCCGGAAGAAGTATCTTGCAGTGGGGGTTGATGTTACCCCTAGCGATACCGCCTTATATTTTAGCCTTTGTGCTATTGGGCTTTACCGATTTTGGTGGCCCATTACAGCAGTTTCTATTCTCAATAGGCCTTGGTATTGAATGGCTACCGGATATGCGTAACCCGTTGGGAGTGGGGCTGGTCTTTACCTTGTCGCTATATCCGTACGTCTATCTTCTGATGCGCAGTGCTTTACAGCGTAAAGGGCGCTCCAGTTATGAGAGTGCGCGTACTCTGGGCTACAGCAAGGCCGGTGCGTTTTGGCGACTGGTCATTCCGTTAACGCGTCCAGCCTGGGTCGCCGGTTTGGCTTTGGTCTTGATGGAAACCTTGGCTGACTTTGGCGCGGTCAGTATTTTTAATTACAACACCTTTACCACCGCCGTGTATAAATCCTGGTACGGATTTTACAGCCATGGCACAGCGGCACAGCTTGCCTGCTTGTTGCTACTGTTTGTTAGTATGGCGGTCATCGCAGAAAAGTGGGGGCGAGGTAAAGGGCGCTACGAACAATCGGGTGCGGCATTAAAGCAATATCGCCAGCGGTTAACGGGCCTTTGGGGATTTTTGGCGCAAGTCGGAGCATGGTCTGTGTTCGCTCTAGGCTTTATTTTACCCGTGACTCAGCTGATGTACTGGGTCGTTAGCAGTTTTGAACAGCACACAGAAGGAACTATCGATCTGCTACTAAACACGGTTTTGTTGGCGGTTTTGGCAGCAGCGATTACATTGCTCGTCGCTGGTATTATGGTGTGGGCACAACGCCAAAAGCAGACTAAAGCGAGAAGTGTTATGACCGAATTCTCGCAGCTGGGTTATGCCATGCCGGGAACCGTTTTAGCGGTCGGGATCATGATGGCGCTAAATGGTATTGATAGTTGGATCGCGGACATTATGGATGATCAGAGCCAATGGTTGGCGACAGGGTTGTTTGCGCTGCTACTTGCTTACGTGATTCGCTTCTTAAGAATCGGTTATGGGCCACTGTCGAGTTCGATGGGGCAAATCAAGCCGAGTGTCGTCGAAACGGCGGGTATTCTCGGCGCTGGAAAGCGCGAGAGACTATTCCGAGTGTATATCCCATTATTGCGACCAGGCGTCTTTACCGCATTGTTATTGGTATTTGTTGAAGTCATGAAAGAGATGCCAGCGACATTAATCCTGCGTACCTACGGCTGGGACACCTTGGCGGTGAGGATCTACGAACTGAGCGCCGAAGGCCAGTGGGAGCTGACCTCGTTACCGGCGATCATGTTAGTCGCCGTGGGTATTATTCCAGTCATTCTGTTGATCAAGAAGAGTGAGCTTTAGGAAGGTAGCCGGAACAGTTTTCTAAAAAGTCTACAGCCGGTTGTTTGTCGTCAGAGTATGAGTAAGTTTTAATTTCAACTACAGCTGCTGATTTTGTTGGGTTGTGTTTTGTTGGATTCCACTTCATTGAACGATACTTCTTGGCTGTAGAGAATAATTGCTGTTTATCCCCGAAGTGATGAGAAATGGCCACTTCTTCGGTTTCACCGTTCTGGTTGATTCCAACTAGCACTGTGGAACATGACGGTTTGAATTTGAAGCCAGATGAAACTATTTTCAGCTTAACTTTGCCACTTTCTTGGGTAACTTGCTCCCACATAGGCTTAGACTTTGTGAGTTTCCCATCTTGATAGTTAATGTATTGAATTTCTGAGCTAAGTTGTTTTTTTTCTACAAATGAACTGCAAGAAGCGATTGATACGAGTGTTGCTACACCTAAAACTATAATTTTCATGATTATTATTCCTTTGAGATTTCGACTGTAGAAAGTAAACATTGGCAAAACAAAAGTCAATCTAGAGGGGGGGTTATACAGTTAGGTAATAAGCGAGGCGTTTTTACTGGTCTGACACTCGCCTTTTGGGTTCTTTTGTCGCTAGAACCCCTGTATAATCATGCGCCATTATTCCCATTAAATTCGTAAAGGAACGGTCTCGTTATGGGTAGCAAAACACCTTTATATCAAGCTCATGTTGATGCTGAGGCTCGCATTGTAGATTTCGGTGGCTGGGATATGCCGCTAAATTATGGTTCACAGATTGATGAACATGCCGCAGTACGTGGAACAGCAGGCATGTTTGACGTATCTCACATGACCATTGTTGAGATTAAAGGCAGTGAAGCAAAGCCTTATCTGCAATATTTATTGGCAAATGACGTCGCCAAGCTGCAAGAGTCTGGCAAAGCGCTTTATACCGGCATGTTGAACGAAGATGGTGGCGTAATTGACGATCTTATCGTTTATTACTTAAATGATGCCCACTATCGGGTTGTGGTGAATGCCGCCACTCGGGAGAAAGATTTGGCTTGGTTGGAGAATGTTGCGCAGCAGTTTGATGTGTCCGTTGAAGAACGTTCTGATCTAGCGATTATTGCCGTGCAAGGCCCAGAAGCGATTGAGAAAGCTCAGTCAGTGATGACTGATGAGCAGAAAGAAGCAGTGGCTGGTCTAAAACCTTTCGTTGCAGCTTATGCTGGCGACTTGTTCGTAGCGCGTACCGGTTACACGGGCGAAGACGGCTATGAGATTTTGGTTCCAGACAATAAAGCTATTGAGTTATGGAGTGCCTTGGTCGAAGCTGGTGTTAAACCGTGCGGTTTAGCAGCACGCGATACCCTGCGTCTCGAAGCGGGCATGAACCTGTACGGCCACGATATGGATGAAACGGTATCACCGCTTGAAGCTAATATGGGCTGGACTATTGCATGGGAGCCAGAAGGCCGCGACTTTGTCGGGCGTAAAGCGCTAACAGAGCAGAAGGCTAACGGTATTCCGCGCAAGTTGATTGGTCTGGTACTTGATGGCAAAGGCATTATGCGCGAAGGGCAAGAGGTTGTTGTTAATGATGAAGTGGTTGGCGTCGTCACGTCTGGCACTATGTCGCCGACAACCGGCAAAAGCATCGCGATGGCACGAGTTCAACGTTCAGTCGACGCTGAAGAAGTCTTAGTGCAGGTTCGCAAGAAGCAAATTCCAGCAAAAGTCGTTAAGCCTAGCTTCGTGCGTAAAGGTAAGTCATTGATTTAGTGTAGGCTAAATACGACTCCTAAAAGAGCTTAGCCGCCCGAGTATAAACGCTTGGGCAGCGTTTAACTTTGATATACAATACGATTAATTTTTGAACTGATAGATTGCCCTGGCGGGTGGCTATAGAGGAAGAGACAATGAGCCAAATTCCAGCAGAATTAAAATATGTATCAAGCCACGAGTGGATCCGTGACGAAGGTGACGGCATTGTAACCGTTGGTATTACTGAGCACGCGCAAGAGTTGCTTGGTGATGTGGTGTTTGTAGAAGCGCCAGAAGTGGATAGCGAAGTTGATGTAGAAGACGAAATCGCAGTGGTTGAGTCGGTAAAAGCTGCGTCAGATATCTATGCGCCATTAGCGGGCACAATCACTGAAGTGAATGAAGAGCTGGAAGATTCGCCAGAATTGATTAACAGCGACCCTTACGGTGACGGCTGGATGTTCAAAATGAAGATTGATTCGGGTGATTTGGATTCGTTAATGTCGGCAGAGGATTATGCCGAGGAAATCGCTGACGAATAAATTATTGGCTCATAGCTTCGTTAAATGCATCAATAACTCAGTTCGTTTAACCTAAAGTAAACGTCGCCTCGTTATTAATACATTTGCCTTGCTCTGAACGCAATAATCATTTGGTTGGTGGGTTTTCTAAATTTTTCAGAGTTGGAGCTAAATGCTTCAATTCTTTTGATTATAAGATGGGTTAGCCGTGAGGTATAACTCATTGATCACCAAGCGTAGGTGATAACTTTTAAGGGCCTCGAGTTGTTCGAGGCTTTTTCGATTAAACAGTTTATGCAGATCGGCATAATTGAAATTGATAGGTCGCGACCAGTATGACTGATAAAACTAGCTTGCAAGATTTACAACAGTCGGATGATTTTATCCGCCGTCATTTAGGCCCTCGTGAGAACGAGATTCAGGAAATGCTCAGTGAGTTGGGCTTGTCTTCGTTAGATGACTTAGTGGAAAAGGCTGTTCCGCATAAGATTCAAGTGAAAGAACCGATTGCTGTTGAGGCATCGCGTTCTGAACGTGAAACTTTGAATTACTTGCAGTCGCTTGCAGACGAAAATATCGTTGCTAAGTCATACATTGGTATGGGTTATTACGATACGGTAACGCCGGCAATTATTCAGCGTAACGTACTTGAGAATCCAGCATGGTACACGGCTTATACGCCATACCAACCTGAAATCGCGCAAGGTCGTTTGGAAGCTATCTTAAACTTCCAGCAAATGACGATGGATTTGACGGGTATGGAATTAGCCAGCGCGTCATTGTTAGATGAAGCGACCGCCGCTGCCGAAGCTATGGGTTTAGCCAAGCGCTCGTCTAAAAACAAAAAGTGTAATACCTTCTTTGTTGACGAGAAAACATTCCCACAAACAATTGATGTGGTCAAAACTCGTGCTGAGCATTATGGCTGGGATTTAATCATTGGTCCGATCGAAGAAGCTGCTGATCACGATGTGTTTGGTGCTTTATTGTCATACACCAATGTTCACGGTGATATTACCGATCTAGAAAGTATCATTGAAAAACTACACGAAAAGAAAGCCATTGCTTGTGTCGCCGCAGACATTATGAGCTTGGTGCTTATGAAGTCTCCGGGTGAGATGGGTGCTGACGTGGTGTTCGGTTCAGCCCAGCGCTTTGGTGTTCCGATGGGCTTCGGTGGTCCGCACGCAGCCTTCTTTGCGACACGTGATTCATTTAAGCGTTCGTTACCAGGTCGTATTATCGGTGTTTCAAAAGATACCCGTGATAATAATGCATTGCGTATGGCGATGCAGACTCGTGAACAACATATTCGCCGCGAAAAAGCGACTTCGAATATTTGTACTGCGCAGGTGTTGTTAGCCAATATCGCTAGTTTCTACGCGGTTTACCACGGTAAGAAAGGTCTAACAACGATTGCTAGTCGTATCAATCGTTATGCTTCGATTGTTGCATCAGCAGTTGTTAACTCTGGCATGGAAGTAGTGAATGAGCACTGGTTTGATACCGTGACATTCCGCGCTTCAGATGTTGAGGCTATTCAAGACCGTGCGAAAGAAGCACTCGTAAACTTACATTACAGTGACGACTTAGTGAGCTTCTCCATCGATGAAGCGAAAAGCCAAGCGGACATTGAGCAATTAATCGAAGTAATTACTGGAGCTGAGTCTGATATTTTTGAATTAGACAGTGAGGCTCAATCTTCTATCCCAGAGCAATTAGTTCGTCAATCCGACTTCTTAACGCACCCAACCTTTAACGACTACTATTCTGAAACGGATATGCTGCGTTATATCAAGCGTTTAGAAACCAAAGACTTCTCACTGGTACACGGCATGATCCCGCTAGGTTCATGTACGATGAAGTTGAATGCGACCAGCGAAATGATGCCGGTTACTTGGCCAAAGTTTGCAACTATTCACCCGTTCGCTCCTGAAGATCAGACTTATGGCTACATCAAAATGATCAAGGAGTTAGAAGCAGACTTAGTCGAGATTACAGGTTATGACTTTGTCTCGATGCAGCCAAACTCTGGCGCACAAGGCGAGTATGCGGGCCTGATTGCTATTAAGAAATACCATGAAAGTCAGGGCGAAGGTCACCGTAACATTTGCTTGATTCCAAGCTCAGCGCACGGCACGAATCCAGCATCAGCACAGATGGCTGGTATGAAAGTGGTTATTACTAAGTGTGATGACAACGGTAACGTTGATGTTGACGATCTGAAAGCTAAAGCTGAAGAGATGAAAGACAACTTAGCGGCACTGATGGTGACCTATCCTTCGACGCACGGCGTTTACGAAGAAGAAATTAAAGATATCTGCGACATCATTCATGACAACGGCGGGCAGGTTTATATGGATGGCGCCAACATGAATGCGCAGGTGGGTATTTCTCGCCCAGGTGATATCGGTTCAGACGTATCACACTTAAACTTACACAAAACATTCGCTATTCCACATGGTGGTGGCGGTCCGGGCATGGGGCCTATTGGCGTTAAGTCGCACTTGGCACCTTTTGTGTCGGGTCACTCAGTACGTAAAGTGTATAGTGTTGAAGCGCGCGACAACGCTGTGTCAGCGGCTCCTTATGGCAGCGGTATGATCCTTCCGATTTCATGGGCTTACATCAAAATGTTAGGCCAAGTTGGTTTACGTCGCTCGACAGAAGTTGCGTTATTAAACGCTAACTATCTGAAAAACAAGCTATCTGCACACTACCCAGTGTTGTATGTGGGCCGTAACGACAAGGTGGCGCATGAGTGCATCATTGATTTGCGTGATATTAAAAATGAAACGGGCATCAGTGAAGTCGACTTTGCTAAGCGCTTGATGGACTATGGCTTCCACGCGCCAACTATGAGTTTCCCAGTAGCTGGGACTTTCATGATTGAACCAACAGAAAGTGAATCTAAGTACGAATTGGATCGCTTTGTCGATGCCATGATCCGCATCCGTCAGGAAGTAGAGAAAGTCGCTAGTGGCGAATGGGATAAAGAGAATAATCCTCTAACCAACGCTCCGCATACACAGGCTGACCTTCGTGACTGGGATAAACCTTACTCAATTGCAGAAGCCGTTTACCCATCAGAAGCAACAGTTCTAAGCAAGTTCTGGCCTACGACGAACCGTATTGACGATGTGTTTGGTGACAGAAACTTAATGTGTAGTTGCCCTGCAACAGAGACTTACGCAGACTAACGGTTCTGTGAACTGAGTACTTGACTCGAAAAGCCAGCGTTAGCTGGCTTTTTTTATATTGCTAGGGTATAAATGGAGCGTTTGGCTTGATACGCATGTATTACAGGGAATATTAAGGAACTACTATGTCTAAAAAGAAATTTGAAGAATTCGTCATTAAATTATCGGAAGACCCAAAACTAAACCAATCGTATGTAGAAAATCCAGAAGCAGTAATGAAGGATTTTGGCTTAGAAGATAATGAAATAAAAGCTGTAATGAGTGGAGAAACAGAAGAGATTGAAAAGTTAACAGGCACTAAGGCGGTTTGTATTAATATCGTTATGCTAATGAAAGATGATAAATAAAAAAAAAGGCTCGTATATTGCGGTTAGTACCGGGATATTACTTGCAGGCCACATCTCTGTTCGAGCAAAAAAGGTTATCGAGGAGGCTGATGTAGTGTTATCGCTGATGCCTCACCCTATAGCTGAAAACTGGTTGGATAGTATCAGCAGGGAGCATATTAGTCTGCAATCCTATTATTCGGAAGGAAAACATAGAAAACAATCTTACAGCGAGATGTGTGAGCGTATACTAGAAGAAATTCGTAAGGGTAAACGTGTCTGTGGAGCATTTTATGGACATGCTGGTGTTTTCGCTTGTGTACCACATGATTCAATCAAGTTAGCTCAAGAAGAAGGATTCTCAGCCTATATGGAGCCGGGAATTTCTGCAGAAGCTTGTCTATATTCAGACCTAGGCATCGACCCAGGAAGTTTTGGTGTTCAAAGCTATGAAGCTTCTCAATTTCTGTTCTATGGGCATCAACCGAATGTCGTCAGCTATCTGCTATTATGGCAAGTTGCATTGGCAGGAGAGCTAACGGCAAAAACATTTAAAACTAGCGAGAAAAATATAGAAGCTTTAGTGAAGTACCTCTTAAATTGGTACCCACCTGAGCATGAAATTATACTGTATGAAGCAGCATTTTTACCGTTAGATTCGGTTAGAAAAGAGAAAATTAAGATTGTAGACTTACCAAGTACAGACTTAAATCTTCATACTACATTGGTTGTTCCTCCAGCTAGAAAAATGAATATTAACAAAGAGTTAGTGGAGAGATTAGAAGTGGGTTGAGTTCAATCAATTGATAGACAAATACAGGTTTGTAAAAGTGCAGTTTTAGAAGGATAATTAAACTATGATAGAAAGCCAGGGATTATCAATGCTTAAACTAGTGTTAATACTGATGATGTTGCTTTGTGTAACTACGGTGGAAGGGGTGGAAAATAAAGATTACACAACGGAATTAGTGGAAATAGAAAAAAAACTTCTGAATGACTTGCCTGCGTCACGTGAACGTTTAAACCTCATCGGGCAGCACAAAGATGACTTGTCTGTTAAAGAAAGACAGCATCACAAGCTATTGAGTGCCCACCTACTTTTCATGATGAATGATGTTGATAAAGCTAAGCTATACTTAGAAGAGCTTCCAAGTGATCAGTTAAGCCCCGATCATGATGCAAGAAAGCAAATGCTATTATCAGCAATTTATCACCATAAAGGCGAAAGCGTTAAGGCCTTTATCGCTGTTGACCGTTCATTAAGTTTAATGGAGAAGTTAAATAGCGAACGTTATAAGTCAAAAATATTAATAGGTGCGGTGGGGATATATAAAGATGCGGACTTAATCGAGTTTGCTTTAGAGTATGGGCGCAGAGCTATAACCCTTGCTAACGAAAGTAAAAATGGTGAAACCATGTGTCTGGCTTCATACGAAATGGGAACTATTGAGTTATTGACTAAAAATTATAAGATGGCAGAAAACCGTCTATTAACAGCAAAAGAGTATTGTGGGAAAGAGAAAATTGTAGTCGCTTCGTTCGCAATTGAATACAGCCTGATGCAGTTAAAGATAGAAACTGGCAAGATTGAAAGTGCTGAAGCCATTGCTAAGGATTTACATGCTAAAGTAGAAGACTATGGGTGGGATGTCTTAAGATCTGCAACTAAAACTTTATATGGGAGATTGCTTCTAAAAAAAGGCGAATTCGAATTAGCTAAAAACTTTGGTGAAGCAGGTTATAAACTAGCAAAAAAAGTTGAAGATAAAAAAAGAACAGAAAAGGCCGCCGCACTTTTAGCAGAGGTTTACACTGAGCTTGGCGACAATGATGAAGCAGTAAACTATTATAAAGAGTATATGGAATTAAATGTTCAGGGGAAAGTTAGGACAAGGCAGAGAAAGCTAGCATTTGATATCGCAAGACGAGGACAGCTTTAAGAGTGATAGTGAAGGTAAGTAAAATTATATCTGCGCTTGTATTAATAATAGCTGCTGTGACAGTTAGTGCTGAAAAGGGTGACTATTATGAAGAGCTTGTGAGTATTGAGAGGAACATGCTCAACGGAAATAGTTATGTTGAGAAGCGGCTAAAAGAGATATCACATCAACAAGTCAAATTCACACGACTAGAAAAAGATTTTTATAAGCTCCTACAAGCTCATCACGATTACCTGTCATCAAACTTAGATTCTTGTAAAGAGATTGCTAGAGAATTAATAAAAGAAACTAAAAGCATTGATATTAAAGCGAAAGCAAATATTCTATTAGCAACTGCAGAGCACGTTTTAGGTAATCATGTAGACAGCTTCATCGCTCTTGATAAAGCAGTTTCAGCTGTTCCAAATCTAACAAGAGAAAGGTACAAAGCCAGTATTCTTCAAACAGCAGTTGGTATATATCAGCAGGCTGAATTATTTGAGTTTGCGCTTGAATTAGCTCGAAACTTACAAGTTGAAGCGAGAAAGTTAAAACACGGTGAGTACCTCTGTATTGCTAATTATGAATTAGGAGCTATAGAGCGAAGAGTTGGGCAAATTAAAATGGCTAGACAGCGTCTTATGCTGGCGGTTGAGTATTGTAAAAATAACGAAAGTAAGATCTTTGAGTATATCTCAATAATAACCCTAAACGAGATAAACGCAGACTTAGGGAAGGTGGAAAAAAGCAATCAAGAACTAAAGAAAATTATTAAGCCAGTAAATACTATAGGTTGGAAAAATTTAATTGCACAGTTGAATATAGCTATTTCAAAAAATTATTTCAAATTGGAAAACTATAATCAAGCAGAGCAATACGCGTTGAATGCATATAGCAAAGCAAAAGAAGGAAAAGATAGACGTAGGTTACAAATAGCGGCAGAAGTCTTAGCTCAGATATACTCAAAAACCGATAATAAAGAAGAGGCGCTGAAGTATTACAATGAATATAGAGAGTTAAACGCTGAAAATAAAATAAAGGTAAGGCAAAGAAAGTTAGCTTTTGATATCGCACAAAGAAAAGAGCGTTAAGTTTATGTATATTAAAACGATATTATTAATAGGTACTCTGTATTGTCTAACTCATGGTTTAGCTAGCGCGGACTATTTTGCTCAGTTAAATGGGATAGAAAAGCAAAGGCTAAATGACTTAGGAGGCACAAAACAGTCGCTAAAGGATATATCAGAGCATAAGAGTGACTTTTCAAATAAAGAAAAATCGTTATATTTACTGTTACAAGCTCATTCTGAAACCATGAGTAGCAACTTCCCTAAAGCGGAAAGATTACTACTAGATATTATTAATAGTGACGCTGAGGTTGATTATAAAGGGCGTGCACATTCTATTTTAGCTGGGGTGTTACAGCTTCAAGGAAAATACGTAAGATCTTATGTGCACTTGGATAAATCCCTAGGTTTCTTGCCAATGATGGATGATGAAGAGTATAAGGTGAGTATCTTAAAAAACGCTGTAAGTTTTTATAATGACTCTGGCATGCTTGATTATGCCATGGACTATGCAAGACGATTATTGAAGTTCGGAGTTCAGAGAAAGGATTTATCAAATCAGTGCCAAGCTTATTTCGAGATGACGGTTATGGAACTGTTGGCTGATAAGCATGATTTAGCAGCAGACCGGCTGGCTAGGACAGGTGATATATGCAGTAAAGCCAATGATAAGTTGCTTTTATTGCACTTGCCGAATATCAGGGCTGATATAGCAATGAGAGAAGGTAAAATTTCGACAGCCAAAAAGCTTCTGGAGGAAAATTATATTGAAGTTAAAAAATATGGTTGGAAGATTCTCAATGCTAGTACTGAAATTAAATTGGCTAAACTGTACTCTAATCTCGGGAACTATCGTGAAGCTGAAAAGCTTGCTTTAAAAGCATTGAAAGTATCTAAGGATACTGGCGACATTAAGCGCTCGAAAGGTGCAGCTGAAATCTTGGCAAAGATCTATTCAGAACTAGATCAGAAAGAGAAAGCCATCAAGCATTTCCAGATGTATATGGAGTTCGAACAAAGGCTAAATGCTTCGAGTCGTCAGAGAAAACTAGCTTTTTACAAAGCACGGCAGCAACTTAGAGCAGAGCAGTTAGCTAAGTTAGATTCAACTAACTAAACTGACTCAATAAACACTGCTTAGTGAATTGCGGTCGTAAATAGAAGCCGCGGGGCAAGGTTTTAATTGTTGTCCCCTCTGGCCCGATAGCATCAGTTAGCGCTTTTGAGTTCGCGGCCTTAGGTCTTACTTGTAGAATATCTCCTAGTCGCGCATCAATTTGTTCAATTCTCCCCATCGATACTTGATAGAGCACGTCTTCAAAGTCTTTTTTCAACACTTGCTCTTCTTCCGCTGTCGGTTGCCACAGGAACGGCATCGCCACTTGGCGATCTTCTATAGCGATTTTTCGACTTGCGACTATAGGAATCCACAGCACATGCATCAGTTTATGGCGAACCACAGAATTTTCCCAACGCAGGCCTTGTATGTTTGTTAAAGGCAAAACGCTAACATAGGTGGATTCAAGGGGACGCCCTTGCTCATCAATTGGCAGCGTTTTTAGTTCAACGCCAATCTCTGGGAAGTCAGGCTGTGCCAATGAACCTGATGTAGCGCCCAAAACCATTTCTAGGAACTGACCTACCCAGCCTTTTTTGTGGAGAAGCTGCTGAGGTATCTGCTCTTTATAACGCTCGCATAACTCGCCCAAAGTAAAGCCAGCAAAGCTTTGAGCGTAATCTAGTAAGGCCTGTGGGTTCTCGTACTGCATAATTTATTATTGTCGAAAGCATCGGTATGTGGAACAATGATAACAAAGTTTTATGATTTGGATGAATAGATGATCGACGCAGACGGCTTTAGGGCCAACGTCGGCATCATCATTTGTAACAACCAAGGCCAGTTACTCTGGACGCGCCGTTTTGGACAGACATCGTGGCAGTTCCCGCAAGGGGGCGTGCACCCGGGCGAAAGTGCAGAGCAGACAATGTACCGAGAACTATACGAAGAAGTGGGCCTTGAAAAAGATGATGTCCGTATTCTAGGGAGTACGCAGCATTGGTACAAGTACCGATTGCCGCAACGACTGATTCGCCAGAACTCCCAACCACTGTGTGTTGGCCAAAAGCAAAAGTGGTTTTTGTTACAGCTGGTGAGTGACGAAAGTAAGATTGATTTCGCAGCGACTGACCATCCTGAATTTGATGGTTTTATTTGGGTAAATTATTGGTACCCAGTAAGGAACGTCGTTAATTTTAAGCGCGATGTATATCGTTCAGCGCTTTCAGAGTTGATGGGACCTATGTTTCGTTTTCAAATGCAGGGCAAGTCTAGCCATCGCCCTGAAAAGAAACATAAGAAAAGTGGTGGCTCTCGCCATAATAAGCAAGAGCAAGCTTTGAGCGGACATGATAATGGTGGTAATCAACAGCGCCAAGGGAACCGACGTCGCAGACCTCGACATCCATATAGAGCTAACAACTCAAATAAAGAATCAGAGAGCAGCTAATCAGCTGCTCTTTTTTTATATGCCAAATAAACGGTGTGGAATGTAGGAAGAGTACAAAGCAGGCATAGTAGTAAGCTTAAATATGCTGCCATATTATTATTTACGAAAAACATCGTTACTACGGTAAATACAGCTATTATGAAGTACACAGAAAATAGCCACAGATATCGAGAGGAATTACTGGTATTGAACATGATGATTCCAAGTGGCAAAAGGAAAAAACAGCTAAGAATAAGTCCGGAAGAAAGTATTAGAGCAAGATTCTCAACTATTGGTGAGTTAGATCCTCCGCATGCTAAAAGACTAGAGCTTGCTGATACTAGGAAACAAAAGATAATAAATTTGATAAACATTTAAACCTCCATTTTAAAGAATGTATTAGAGCGGGTAAAAAAGAGGTTTTTGTGTCTTAAATATGGTGAATTATGTGATGAGCACTAGAAAGAAGAGCTTTTTTGATAAGCTAGCAGCATATTATTCGCAGGCATTTCATGGCGTTGAGCCAGTTGGAAACCATTGTGGCGGGCGGCTCGGTTCATATCATCGTAATCACGAATGCCACTTTCAGGGTCTTTCCCTTTGAGAAATGCATCAAACTCCCTGTTGGATTCTGAGCTGTAGTTGCCATTGACGTTGAAAGGACCGTAAATTAACAGGTAGCCACCTGGTATAACGACACGGTTAGCGCCTTCGAATAAATCTTTGACTCTGTTCCATGACATGATATGGCATGTATTAGCGGTGAAGACTGCATCAACTTGGTTCACAGGCCAAACTCGCTGACCCACATTCAAAGTTCGTGGTTTGCGAATATTGGGGAGCTCACTGGCTTCGAGCCAAGCAATAATGGAGCCATGATTTTCTGGAAGGTCGCTGGTGTGCCACGTTAAGTGTGGCATGGCGCCAGCAAACCAAACGGCGTGTTGCCCCGTTCCTGAGCCAACTTCAAGTACCTCACTACTGTGTGTCAGGTATTGCTTGATAACATCTAAAATAGGCCCTTGATTGCGTTCACAGGCTTCGCTAAATCTGCGCATGAAATTATTTATTTATCAAATGTGTAAGTTCATCATATCGTAAGCATGTCGAGCGATAAAGCAGCGGAGCTAAGGTGCAAAAGAAAGGCCTTCAAAGCGCTGGGATTTATGCCATAATCAGACATCAACTATCTTCGCATAATAACGTTTAGACATATTTTGGACACTCAGATTCTATGGCTTTTGGCCTTTGTGGCATTGGGATTATTCAATGGTGTTTTAGCTGGCCTGCTAGGGATCGGTGGTGGGATGGTGATAGTTCCTGCAATGATATGGCTATCGCCTCAACTGGGCGTGCCGCCAGAGCATGTGATGCATGTAGCTTTGGGCACCTCTATGGCGACAATATGCTTTATTGCGATATCTTCCGCTCGGTCACATCATAAGCGAGGCTCAGTCAGCCTTCCGTTACTGAAAGTATTAATTCCGGGCATTGCCGTTGGTGGCTTGCTTGGTGCTGTGATTGCGAAATATATGCACACGGATTGGTTGGCGTGGGTGTTTAGTATCTTCGCCATTTTAGTCGGTATGAAGCTGCTATCAGGTGCTAACCCAGAAGCGAAAGGCGATAACGCAGAAGGTAAGCAGCGACTACCAGCGGGCATTGTGATGGGCGCTATTTCATCGCTGGTCGGTATTGGCGGTGGTAGTGTGGTGGTGCCATATTTGCTGTATCATAAGGAAAAAATGGTGGTCGCTATTGGCACAGCCGCCGCTTGTGGCCTTCCTCTGGCGATAACTGCTGCTGTTGGCTATATTGTCACTGGCTGGGGAACTGAGACACTGCCGGCGAATCATATTGGCTATGTGTTTTGGCCAGCAATGGTAGCAATAGCAATTGGCTCAATGCTTACAGCGCCAGTTGGGGCTTATTTGGCTCATAAACTTCCGACTAAAGTTATAAAGCGTATATTTGCGGTGCTGTTGATCATCGTTGCCGTGAAAATTATGGTCGACCATATATAACGTTTTGAAATGTAAACGTACTGAAAATAAAATAATGAATTCTAAAAATAGAGAGTAAGAGAGAGTTATGGACTTCCCAAAAATAGACCCCGTAATGTTCGAAATAGGTCCTATCGCATTGCACTGGTATGGCTTCATGTATTTATTAGGCTTCTTGGCAGCTTGGGGCTTGGGAACATACCGAGCAAAACAACCCCATTCCGGCTGGACTGCTGAGCAAGTATCAGACTTTCTATTTTTTGGCTTCATCGGCGTCATATTAGGCGGCCGCGTTGGGTATGTTTTATTCTATGGATTAGAGTTTTGGGCTGAAGATGCGCTGTATATCTTTAAAATATGGGAAGGCGGCATGTCGTTCCATGGCGGACTGCTAGGTGTTACTGCTGCTGGCTGGTATTTTGCCCGCAAAAATAATAAACCGTTTTTTGATGTGGCTGACTTTATGGTGCCGCTAGTACCATTAGGCTTGATGTTCGGTCGAATAGGTAATTTTATCAATGGAGAGCTATGGGGCCGTGAAGCTAGTTCGGACTTCTTTCTAGCGATTCGCTTCCCACAAGACCCAGCAGGCTTATTGCGCCACCCATCGCAGTTATATCAGGCAATTTTTGAGGGGCTTATTTTATTCCTCATCGTTTGGTTTTACTCTGCCAAACCGCGACCGAGAAAAGCTGTATTTTCAGTATTCTTAATTGGCTATGGCGTCTTTAGGTTTGGTGTTGAATTCTTCCGCGAACCTGATGCACACTTAGGGAAGGTCATTTCATGGTTAACCATGGGGCAGGTGCTGTGTATTCCAATGATTGCGATTGGTGTATATTGGCTGGTTAAAGCCTATAAGACTCCCGATACGAAATAATTTTGGTGAAGCTTAAATTATGAAACAATACTTAGACATGATGCGCCATGTACTCGAAAGTGGCGAAGATAAAGGTGATAGAACCGGTACGGGTACCCGAAGCGTTTTCGGCTATCAGATGCGCTTTGATTTACAACAAGGCTTTCCTCTTGTCACCACAAAAAAGTTACACCTTCGCTCCATTATCTATGAACTATTATGGTTCTTAAATGGCGACACTAATATTAAGTACCTAAAAGATAACGGCGTAAAGATTTGGGACGAGTGGGCTGATGAGAATGGTGATCTTGGCCCGGTCTATGGCGAGCAGTGGCGTTCCTGGAAGAAGCCAGACGGCTCGACGATTGACCAAATCAGTAACGTGCTTGAGCAAATCAAAAATAATCCAAATAGTCGTCGTCTCATGGTGGTGGCTTATAATCCAGGTGTGGCTGATGAAATGGCGTTACCGCCTTGCCATTCTTTATTCCAGTTCTACGTTGCTAACGGCAAATTATCGTGTCAGCTGTATCAGCGCAGCGCTGATATTTTCCTCGGTGTGCCTTTTAATATTGCGTCGTATGCATTGTTAACGCACATGATGGCGGAGCAAGCGGGCTTGGACGTCGGTGAGTTTATCTGGACGGGTGGTGATACGCACTTATACAGCAATCATTTCGAGCAAGCCAAAGAGCAGTTGTCACGTGAGCCACTGCCTTTACCAAAGTTAAAAATTAAACGTAAGCCTGACTCATTGTTTGACTACGACTTTGAAGACTTTGAAATCGTCGGTTACGAAAGCCACCCACACATTAAAGCGCCTGTGGCGGTGTAACATGTCGAACTCTCTTGATGAAAAGAAGAAGCCAATTATCAGCTTAATTGTCGCTATGGCTAATGACCGAGTGATTGGCAAAGAAAACCAAATGCCATGGCACCTGCCTGCCGATTTAAAGCACTTCAAAGCTGTGACTCTGGGTAAACCCGTTATCATGGGACGTAAGACGCATGAATCAATTGGCATGGTATTACCAGGGCGCAAAAATATTATCATCAGCCGTAATCCCGACTATCGTTCAGACTTCCACAATGAGCACTGCGAAGTCGTGACTAGCTTGGACGCTGCGCTTGAAATTGTCGACGGTGAAGAAGAAATCATGATCATCGGTGGTGCAAATATCTACGGGCAAATGATCGAACAAGCCGACAAACTGTACCTCACGTTTATTGATCTAGATACTGATGGCGATGCACGCTTTCCCGACTGGACTCACCACGACTGGAAAGAAGTGTCACGCGAAAAGCATCAGCCTGATGAGAAAAACGAATATCGTTATCAGTTTGTTGAGTTGCATAAAATTGATAATTAAATCAGGAGGGTAATGTGAGTATCTGGTTTAAAAAACCTGATTTAGAAGAAGTAAATAGCTGGAGCGAAGGAACGCTTCTTGAACATATTGGAATTGAAATAACTGAGATTGGTGCCGATTATGTTGAAGGCACTATGCCAGCCGATCACCGTACCTTTCAGCCTTATAAACTTGTTCATGGTGGAGCTAATATTGTGCTAGCGGAAACGCTTGGCTCGATAGGCGGTATGCTGACGATCGATCCGGATAAATATATTTGTGTAGGCCAAGAAGTGAATGGTAATCACCTAAGAGGCGTGCGCTCGGGAGTTGTTAGAGGCCGAGCAGAGCAAGTTCATGGTGGTAGTAAATCACAAGTTTGGGAAATTAGGCTGTATGACTCTAACGATAAGCTAAGCTGTATTTCGCGGTTAACATTAGCTGTGGTTGAGAAAAGATAGCTTAGCCTAATTGTATAAGGCTTAATTACAGGGAGTTAGGATAAAATATATGTTTGGATTCAACCTGCGCCTTTACTTTGTGGTGACCCAAGGGCGACTAAAAGTAACTGATCTCAATAGCGGGAAAGTTATTGAAAGTTCTTTACAGCCTGCGTCACATCCAAGGACTCCTATTGGAAACTTTGAAAAGCTAGAGGAGATATTTGCTCAAGCTATAAAAGAGATAGGGGGTAAAAGTTTCTTTAGACCTAGTCCCGTTGTTTATCTTCATCTTCTTGATGAGATTGAAGGGGGTTATACACAAATTGAAGTAAGAGCGTTTAAAGAAGCAGCATTGGGTGGTGGTGCCCGCGAGATATTTATGCCTGAGTCGAGAACAATATTAACAGTACAACAACTTCTAGCAAAAGATTTTTTTGAGTTAGATGATGCATGAGTGTTTAGTTAAATTCTTATTAAAATAGCTATGATTAATTCTTTACTCGCTCACCATGAACTAAATATCGTAAAGGGCTGCCTGTTTCCAGCGTATTAAAAGGATAGCAGGTTATTAACGTTATTTGATTGTCGCCACGATCATAAAGAGTATCTTTCTCAATGTGGTGCACCTCGAAGGCCGTAATTGTGTAATGAATCTTCTTACCTTTTTTGTTGGTCATTGTTAGGGAATCGCCAATCTTTAGATATTGCAAAAACTCAAAGTGAGTATCGCGGTGCCCTCCAAGGACAACATGCCCTCTTTCCGTAAGCTTTGCGCTTGAAAGGACGTGGCCAGGTCCGAAAGCTAAGTTACGGCCAGAGGCACCGGCTAAAACGATCTGCTCAATATTTTGGCTAGGAGCTTCGAGTTTGGCGACTGGGTATGTATCTGCCCATGACCAAGGTTTGTGGGGCTTACCATCTTTTAACGTTTCTTCCCAGGCATTGTTCAATAAGTGTTGTGCCAACATCGCTTTGGCTTTGATGTAACCCGCCTGACCAAAAGCAACAAGGCTAATGGTCAGTAGGGCACAGATGATACCGTATTTACGTAAAAAATTTATCATGAGTGTTGTATCCAATACTCAAGCATTATCGTGCTGAAAGGTTTTACGACGGCGATTAAACATCAGTTGATAAGCAAGAGCTAAGAGCAACGCTAATATCCCAATGAATAAAGCGAGATTAGCGATGGTTCCACCTTGTGGGTAGCCATGCTTGCTTTTAAAGCCTTTCGGTAAAGGATTCTTCAAGCGTAGCTGTTTTAGTGCTTCACGAATTCTTGCGGGTGTTTTGTCGACCGCTACTAGACTGGTAAAGTCACTCACCAGCTGAAAGTCGAGAGCTGTATCAATAACCTGTTGACGCTTGTCATCATAACTTAAATCAAAGTTGCTGTTGATAGAGGCGATTTTTTGGCGTGCCCATAATTTGGCAACACCTTTATCATCGCCATTAACAACGACAGGAATATTACTCGACCAATCATAAACGTCCGATTTGCCAGAGACTTTTAGGCTGACTGCATGATCTTTTTCCGTGCGGTAGCTGACGAATAACGGTTCGCCTAAATATAGGTCACGTAACACCTTAGGGTGGAGATCGATGGTGCTCGATTTTGCTCCAGTTAGCTGCAAGTCAGTTAAGGCTGGGTGGCGTAACTTCTTAAAGAGATTTTGTAGTTGTGAGCGGACCTCGTTGATACTGCCGATATAAGTGTAAGTGCCTCGACCAAAGTTAGCTGCTTTATTCATGAAGTAGCTGTTGGGCGCGGAGCCAATTCCAACAGTAAACAGTCGGTTATTGCCCAGTTTATTTTCGATAAGTCTAAATATTTGAGACTCGTTACCAATACTTCCGTCTGTAAGGAAAACGACCTGACGAAGCAGCTCTGACTCAGGTTTATCGAGTGCTAACTTAACAGCAGAAGCAATCTCGGTACCGCCGTCAGCTTGCAATTGATTAACGAATTCGGTGGCACTTTGACGCGTTTGTGGTGAGTTTTCTACTGCATTCGGAAAGAGTTTACGAGCTTCATGGTCAAAGTCGATGATATTGAATCTATCTTGTGGCCCTAGTTCACTTAAGGCAAAGATAAGTCCTGCTTTTGCTTGCTGCATAGATTCACCGGACATGGAGCCTGAAGAGTCGACGACAAAAATAACTTCTCTCGGCTGAGTATTTTCACTGACCAGTGTATGAGTGGGTGGCAACATCATTAATACATGATAATTATGATTGTCGTGTTGCTCGCTAAATAATGCGACTTTGGGTTGTTGGCCAAGCTGTGGTTGCCAGTTTAAGACAAAGTCACGATTTGCTTGCGTAGGGTTTTCCAGTGAAACTTGATAGTTATCATCGTGTTGCTGTATATGAGTCTTATGGTAAGGGCTTTCCAATAATGATAAGTCAAAACCCGGGTTAAGGTTAACAGTTAGGGAGACGGGACGATCGGACTGTGTACCATGATTGAATTGCGAGACCTCGCTCGGTAGCGACTGAGCGCTTGGTTTGGTTTGCTGAGGATTATCACTTTGCTCATAAACTCTACCTGTAGGTTCGTAGCGGGGCGTAATACCTAAAGGCATACGAACACTGAAGTGGGTCGAATCTACACTGACTAAACTTTGAAATTGAATTTCAATGGTGATGCTTTCGCCTGGAGCAATATTGGCCAGTTTCGTGGTAAAAAGGTTGGCACGTGTTTGGTGGACAATACTGGCACGCTGACCATTATTTTTTGCTTGTTGATAGGTACGTTCAGCTTGCTGCTTTTCTTGAACCTCACCTTCAATAATTCGCTGCCCAATATGCATATTCAGCGTGTCTACAGCCGCATCTTCAGGCAGTGGAAACTGATAAACGCCTTCTAACCACTCTGAGGAATTATTCTTAAAAGTTTGTTTAACCTTTACTCGCGACACCACACTGTTAACGTGCATCTCAATATCGGTTGAAAGCGGAAGTTGTTCGAACTGTTGATCACTTTCGAGCGAACTGTATCGAATCAGTGATGAGTCGCCGCTAGCATAAGCGCTGGTACTCAGTAGTGCAAATATCGTCATTAAAGCGATTGTAATGTGTTTCATGGTGTCTCCCTGATGTTTTGCTTGGATGAGACCATTACACGCTAAAGAGCTGGCAAAATTTTTATCAAAAAAAGCCAAGAAGTTATAGATTGTGACATAAAAAAGGCAGCCAAAGGCTGCCTTACAGACTTAACTATTCCTGTTTAGAATAAACGCTCTCCATTTCTGAGCCCGTAAATTTCACGACCAAAAGGCCAAATGGCGAGCTTAACCATTTTAAAATGCTGAATACCAAATGGAATACCGATGATGGTAATACATAGCACCAGGCCCCAGAATAGGTGGTTAATCATGACCCAAATGCCACCAAATATCAGCCAAATAATATTGAGGATGACGTTGATCAGATCTTGAGACGCTGGGCGATCAGCCATGCGGGTATCTTGACCAAATGGGAAGAGTGCAAAGATTGCTAACTTGAAGCATTGTACGCCCCAAGGAATACCGATGATGGTAAAGCAAAGTGCAATACCGCCAGCGATATAGCCCATCGAGACAAAAAATCCGCCGAAGATAAGCCATAGGATATTTAACAGTATAGACATTCAGTATGTTCCTTTATTAAGTGCTTACCTATATTTAATAATAAAAAAGTACTGAGTAGGTAGTGAAAAGTCGCAACAAAAGGTCTTCAAGTGTTAATGAATGTGACAGTTAGAAACGTTTTGTCATGATTCATGGATGAGAAACTTACGATAAAGATTTACTGTTTCATCAGTATCTGGAGTAACGATTTGTCCTTTATCGACAAAGCCTAGCTTTGATAATAAGCCAATAGAGCTGACGTTATCCTTGGAAGTAATAGCGAGTATTTCAGTAAGCTTTAGCTGTATTGCATGGTCAATAACCGCTAGTCCAGATTCATAAGCATAGCCCTGTCCCCAGTATTTGTCGGATATAGCAAAGCCAATGTCGGGAGCGTCTAAATAATCACGTTTAACTAACCCGTTAACACCTACTGGGTTACCGGAAGTTCGTTCTTCCACAATATAAAGCCAGAACCCATAATCTTGATAATGTTTTTGTGTCTTTTGGATAAAAGCAGATGCAGCCTTGATACCATGAACGCCGCGATCACCGATAAATTGTTTAAAAGCTGCTTGATTATAGAGATCGAGAATAAAAGGGGCGTCATTGATGTCGATTTTACGAAGGGATAAGCGTTCGGTTATTTTGATTGTCATGGTTTAGTTTAAAGTGCAGAGGACATAAAAAAGCCAGCGAACCTTTACGATACGCTGGCTTCCGGCAAAAAGGAAGTGCTTACAGTAGATCAGATACTGTATCGCGCTCTTCTTTAAGTTCAGTTTCTGACTCAACCATTTTACCTTTGATGAAGTCAGATACTTCTAAGTCTTGAACGATTTCGTAATCGCCGTCTTTGCATACTACTGGGTATGAGTAGATAAGACCTTTCTCAACGCCATAGCTGCCGTCTGATGGAACTGCCATAGAAACCCAGTCGCTAGATTCAGAACCTAGGCACCAGTCGCGCATGTGATCCAGAATAGCGTTTGCCGCTGATGCTGCTGAAGATGCGCCACGAGCTGCGATAACTGCTGCGCCACGCTTAGCTACAGTAGGAATGAACTCTTCTTTAGCCCAAGTCGCGTCAACTTTGTCTGCTGCGTTAGCGCCGTTGATTTCTGTGAAAGAAATATCAGGAACCTGAGTGACTGAGTGGTTACCCCAGATGGTCATCTTCTTTACGTCAGCAATGTCTGAACCAGATTTTTCGGCAAGTTGATAAATCGCACGGTTGTGGTCAAGACGTGTCAAAGCTGTGATGTTGCGCTGATTAATGCTTGGCGCGTTAGCTGCTAAGATATAAGCGTTAGTGTTTGCTGGATTACCAACAACACAGATGCGGATGTCTTTATCTGCAACTTCGTCGATGACTTTACCAAGAGAACTGAAGATTTTACCGTTATCAGCGATAAGGTCTTTACGCTCCATGCCTGGTCCACGTGGCTTAGCGCCAACCATTAAACCAATCTTTGCGTCTTTGAACGCAACCGCTGGATCATCAGTCACAACCACGTCTTTCACTAATGGGAATGCGCAGTCGTTTAGCTCCATGGCTACTGCTTCGCAAACTTTAAGTGCTGGCGTGATTTCTAAAAGGTTTAAAATAACTGGCTGGTCTTTACCTAGCATTTCACCGCTGGCAATGCGGAAAAGTAAAGAATAACAAATCTGACCGGCTGCTCCGGTTACCGTAACGCGAACAGGCTCTTTCATTCCTGAATCCTCATCGTTAATGGATGTCTAAAATTTAGGTCGCCAACTTTAACACAAAGTCGCTGTAAATCCCACAAGCCCGAATGGATAAACGGTAGTATTTCAGGGGGCTTTGGGCTGGTTGCTTTGCGGTATTCGGCTTTAAACGTCAGCAAAATCTTGGCGTGATCCAAGCCAGCGCTGGGTGATTCTATGAGCGAGTTGGGGTGAGTTATCGGCCAGATCATGCGCAACTTGTTGTAACTCCTCGATTAACTCAGCGTCGCGCACTAAATCGGCAAAACGCAGACCAATGTCACCCGTTTGGCGAGTACCGAGCAGTTCGCCAGGGCCTCGAAGCTTAAGATCTTCTTCAGCGATGACAAAGCCATCGTTGGTATCTCGCATAACTTGGATGCGAGATTTAGCATTATTAGAGAGCGGTTGCTGGTAAAGGAGTACGCAGTGACTCTCGACGGAGCCACGGCCAACACGACCACGGAGCTGGTGCAGCTGAGATAACCCTAAACGCTCAGGGTTTTCGATGACCATCAAGCTGGCGTTTGGTACGTCGACCCCGACTTCAATCACGGTGGTGGCGACGAGAATATCCAGTTCGTTGCTTTTGAACTTATCCATAACCATCTGTTTTTGCTCGCTCTTTAAGCGACCGTGGACAAGCCCAACTTTCAGATCTGGAAGCTGTTCAGCCAGTTGGTTAGCCGTGGTTTCGGCAGCCTGGCACTGGACTTCTTCTGATTCGTCGATCAGCGTACAAACCCAATACACTTGGCGGTCTTCTTCGCCACAAGCAGTTGCGATACGTTGAATGACTTGTTCACGTTTCTGATCAGACAGCGCAACGGTCTGCACTGGTGTACGCCCCGGTGGAAGCTCATCAATGATCGACACATCCATATCGGCATAAACCGTCATCGCTAAGGTTCGCGGAATGGGGGTCGCGGTCATCATCAGTTGATGAAGCTGGTAGTCCTGGGGAGCTTTCTGCTTTAGGGCTAAGCGCTGATTGACGCCAAAACGGTGCTGCTCATCAATGATTGCCAGTCCGAGATTATCGTAGCGCACATCTTTTTGAAATAGAGCATGAGTACCAATAATGAGTTGAGCTTCGCCCGAAGCGATTTGCTGTAACGATTCGTTCTTTTGCTTAGCCGGTAACTTACTAATCAAGAAGGTGGTGCGAATACCCAGAGCATTCATCCATTGTGAGAACGATAAGTAGTGCTGTTCCGCCAAGATTTCAGTGGGAGCCATAATTGCGACTTGAAAACCTGCCTCAATCGCTTGCAAGGCAGCTATGGCCGATACGAGTGTTTTTCCAGCGCCCACATCGCCCTGTAATAAGCGAAGCATAGGCTTGGTGCGTTCAAGATCTTGAACGATTTCTTTGCTTACCCGTTGTTGCGCGTTAGTAGGTTTAAAAGGTAATTGATTAAGCAGTTGCTGTTGAAGCGCACCTTTACTTCGCATCAGCGCTGCTTTTTGTTCTTCCAACTTGTGGCGCTGAAGCATCATACTTAACTGGTGCGCTAGCAGCTCCTCACAAATTAAACGACGCGCAGCAGGTGAATTAAATTGTTGCAATGATTCTGGTTGAGCATCTTTAGGAGGTGTATGAATCCACTTTAGAGCTTGATTAATATCGGGTAACTGAAATTGATTCTGGACTGCTTCAGGTAGTAAGTTATCAATTGGATGTTTGTCTAATAATGCCACAGCCTGCCGAGTTAGCTGTCTTAAACTGTTTTGATGCAGGCCATCCGTTGTTGGGTAAACAGGAGTAAGGCTGTCCAGCAGAGGAGCATGTTGTGAGGCATCAACGGCTGTCAATTCTGGATGGACAATGGAGCACTGATAACCAAAACGACGAACTTCACCAAAGGCATAAAACTCTGCACCTTTTTGTAATCGTTGTTGTTGGCTCTTATTAAAATAAAAAAAACGAAACTCGATGCTAGCAGTTTGATCGCTCGCTCGGCAAACCAGCGAACGTCTTTTTCCGTACTTCACCTGGCTCAGCTCGACTTGTACCTTGATCAATGCTCTATCACCGTCTTGTAAGCTCGCGATGGGCTTTATTTGTGTACGGTCTTCGTAGCGATGGGGCAGGTGTAGTAACAAGTCGAGTACGTTTCGTACATGAATGCGCTCGAGCTTTTCGGCAAGCTTCGGGCCAACCCCCTTAAGACTGGTACAGTCGAGGTTAGCAAGGTTGATATCCGAAGCGAGTTTAGAGATAGCCATTAATCTTTAATAGGTTCACCCGGTAGCTCGATGGTGCTCAGCCCTTGCTTGATAAGTTCAAGCGCTTTTTTGCGGGGGAAGCTTCTGCGGTATGCTAGCGCAACCTGGCGGCTGGGTTTTGGCGTGTCGAATTCACGCGTTACTAAGCCTAGTTTTTCATTATGGAAATCAGCTGCTGATTTAGGAATGACGCTTATGCCTAAGCCGCTAGCGACCATTTGACGTATGGTTTCAATGGAACTGCCCGTGATCCAGTCTTTTTGTGGATTTAAACTGTTATCACGACACTGAGGGCAGGCTTCTAATACTTGATCGCGGAAACAGTGACCAGCACCCAACATAATCATGACTTCATCTGCAATATCAATCAGCTGTAACGAGTCGCGCTTAACCCAAGGGTGGCGCTCCGGTAGCAATGCAATAAAGTCTTCTTGATACAAGGGGATGACGTCAACCTCAGGCTCTTCAAACGGTAGCGCTACGATGATAGCGTCGACATCACCGTTACGTAATTTCGTGCGGAGGTTGTGCGTATAGTCTTCGTCAATGTGGAGTGGCATTTTAGGTGCTAATTGACGTAACTCAGGAATCAACGATGGCAATAAGTAAGGGCCGATGGTAAATATGGCTCCAAGTTTTAATGGGCCATCAAGTTGATCCGAGTTCTGCTTAGCCATTTGTTTAAGCTGGCTGACTTGCTCAAGGATTCGTTGCGCTTGCTCAACGACCATATCACCCTGTGGCGTGGTTCGAACGTCAGACTTACTACGTTCAAACAGGGTTATGCCCAACTGTTCTTCAAGCTTTTTAACGCCAACGCTTAGCGTCGGTTGGCTGACGAAACATGCTTCTGCCGCACGTCCAAAATGGCGTTCACGGGCAACCGCAACAATATATTTAAACTCTGTTAGTGTCATAATTGATAGCCTCTCTCTATTATGATCCAGTGCTGAGAGAGATAAGTCAATCCATAAGTCATCAAATTCTTTGCTCTTGGTTCGATCTTATCATTATTCGCACCAAGGTTTGCTCGCGGAATAAACCGTTACTGTTTTTGTGCGATAAACAATGACAGCGGGCGGCCATCCTCTAGGTGGTGCACTTGATCGAGTAAGACTGACCAATCATGGAAGCGTTCAGACAGCTCTTCATTTTTGAGTAAAAAGTCCGCTTTTTTTGGTTTGCCGAATTTTGCCGCGCCTTCTAAAAAGGTATGAACGACGATTTTGCAGCCTTTAGGTAAGTATTCTTGGTAAATATCAAACAGAGGGCGATGTAAAAAGCGACTTTGCATGATGAGCTGAGGTTGCTCTTTCTGAATCAACTCAATCAACTTTTCTGGGTTTTTACGGCAGTCCATTTGTACTGTCGAAATATTCACATCCCAGCGTTCAGCTGAGTGAGATACTCGCTCTAAAGCTTGATCAAAGTAATCAACAGCAAAAACATCGTACCCCATTAGCCCGAGTAAAATTACGTCACGCCCAGAGCCACAACCAACATCGATAGCAGATGCTGCTTTGGTATCAGGGGCGATGAGCTGTGAATATTCTTCAACAACGGGGTTACCGAACCATAAACGATGATGGTTTGGCCCAGTCTCAACAGGAAGCTTGGCTAAGCTTTCGGATGTAAGAACTTCCTCAACGATAAAGTTTCGCTCTAAGAATAATTCCAATGCTTTTTCTTGATCAGAGGGTTCAACACAGAGGCTAAGTTCAGTTCCTTTGGGAGGAACCTCGTGCCATAAGTCATCAAGCTGATCAAAAGGGATATGCACTGCGTTAGGCAAGTGGCCCTCAAGAAAGTGTTCAAGAGGGCGCAAATCGATAATTGCGGATGAATTGGTCATTAAGCTCGCTTAAAAGGCTGTAACTTACCGTAGCTCAGGCTGCGCCACAACCACTCAAGAGGGCCATAACGGTATCGTGATAACCACCAAGGTGACCATATTAGCTGAGAGATAAATATTACCGCGACAATGATCATGAGCTGATACCGATCAAGCTGTGCGAATAAACCGAAGCCATGGCTGTAAAACAGTAGCGTACAGATAATGCTTTGTGAAATATAATTGGTGAAGGCCATACGCCCAACAGCTTCAAGACGTTTTTTAAAGCCTTGTAACTTGTCAGACTTAACCCACAGGCAGAACAATCCAATATAGCCAAGCGCAACAAACACTGCGGCAAAACTGTTCAGCGACATAAACGAGAGCATGGCCTTGTTCATGCTGAAATTTGACTCAATCAACAAGAAGTTATCATACGCTAGAACTCCAAAGCCGATTAGGAAAAAAATGACCATCATCTTGATGTAGAAGCTTTTACTTCGCTCTGCCGTCAGAATACCGAGTTGGTACAGCCCCATACCCAATAGCATTGACCCACCAATACGGAATAGGCCAAAAAAGAGCGCCATCATTGGTAGGTTAGTGGTGAAGAAGTTAACTCGGTGATCAAGCTGGGCGGAATAAGTACTGGTATAAACGGCAGTCTCTTGAGCGATGAAAGATTCAGAAGGTGCGAACATATCTATCATGTCCTTCATGTCTTCATCTGGAACATCCCCACCAAACACTGCAAACATGGTCATCATCGCGACCATGATAGCGATGAGAATTGATCCCACCGTGATTTTCGTTTTGGCGGTGGTATTACGCGCAAACCAATAGACCCACAACCCTGTGATGGCGTAAGTCACTAAAATATCACCGTACCAAATGAAAATAGCATGCAACACACCGAAGCAGAGTAGCCAAAACATCCGCTTGTAGTGTAAGCCCGTCGCCCCAGTATTGTTGGCTATAGCACGCTGCGCCATCAGCATAATGCCCGCACCAAACAGCATGGAGAACAATGTGTAAAATTTCTGATCGGCAAAAATATGGGTAACAAACCAAGTAATCAGATCTATCGTGGAAGGCTCACCCAGTGCCTTAGGGTTAACGTAATAGGCATAGATATTGGCAAACGCGTAGATATTCATAATAAGAATACCGGCAACGGCTATGCCGCGTATAAGATCCAGTGACTGATATCGAGAGGTTGCCTCAGTCGGTGAGAGTGGTGTAGTGGCTGTCATGCCGAGTCCTTTGTTGTAGATTTTTTAGGCAGTATAGCTTTAATGAACTTAATTGAACAATATAATCTAAGTAACTAATTGTTAATAAAGGGAGTTTCTTAGTTAGGCTTTATATTCAACTTAGAAAGGCGGAGTTGTCATCGTGTATTGGAAGATTATTACGGATGTGAGACATTTGGACTAACCTTAATAGCTCTTTTGAGTGAGGTTGTTATCCACAAATAAAGTTAGTCTTATGTCCTCTTTTAATAATAATCAGGCAAAACTATTGTGATCGCGAAATCACTCTAACTCTAGATATTTCGCCTTAGCTCATCCCACTCTGGATCGTCAATATCACCGTGCTCATCAAGCTTTGGATAGCGCATCTGGTGTTTATCGCAATATTTCTTAATGGTGGGGTGGAGCGCGTTAAACAAAATATAGTCCACTTCTTCTCGCGGAACTTTTAGCTCGCCATACATATTCGCTTCTGCGCGTTGACGTTGCGCTTCATACAGAATCAAAGCGCTGGCGACAGATACATTAAGCGATTGAACCATGCCAACCATGGGAATAATGACATGTTCATCTGCTAGGTCAGCAGCCTCATCGGAAACACCCACTAACTCACTGCCGACTAAAACGCAGGTCGGCTTGGTGTAATCAATACTTCGAAAATCAACGGCTTTGTCTGAGAAGTGAGCCGCTAATACCTGCATACCTTGCTTCTTGACTTCAGCAATGCCAGTTTTAAGGTCTGAATGCTTGTGTGTTTTGACCCAACGTTTGCTACCACTAGCAGTGTGATGGCCGGAAAACTTCACATCTGGCGGAAACACGGCATGAACATGACCAATGCCGACGGCATCTGCGGTGCGGACAATGGCTGCTAGATTATGGGGTTTATGAACTTCATCCATGAAAACCGTCAGATCAGGCTGACGGTTGGATAGTAACTCTATGATTTTGTCATAACGACTCGGTGAACGTTGTTGCAACGATTAATCCTCAAGCGTCATGATGGCGTCCATTTCGATCTGAGCGCCTTTAGGCAATTCTTTAACACCAATAGCAGCTCTAGCTGGGTAGGGTTCGGTAAAGTACTGCGACATAATGTCATTCACTGTGGCGAAGTGGCTTAGATCGAGCATAAAAATATTAAGCTTAGAAATCTGATCCAAGTTGCCACCAGCGGCTTCACACACTGCGGTTAAGTTTTTGAAAACCTGATGTACCTGCTCATCAAATTTTTCGATTAACTCCATGGTCTCAGGAACCAATGGAATTTGACCTGATAAATAGACCGTGTTTCCAGCCTTAACAGCTTGAGAATAAGTACCGATAGCAGCAGGTGCTTTGTCTGTGTTGATAACTTCTTTAGCCACGCTTATGTCCTTTCGGTTGAATATCGGGGTAGCGATACACTTTATTGACGAAAGGTATCACGCGTAATTTTTTAATAATAGAAGCTAGGTGAACTCGACTGTGAACACCCACTTGGAATGTTATTATGTTGACGTCGCCATCAAGCTCATTGATATCGACGTTGATAATGTTGCCTTCTTGATTAGCAATGATATTAGTAATCTGAGCTAGAACGCCACGCTGGTTGAAAACTTCGAGTCGTAATTCAGTATCAAAGTCACCTTCTAAATCAGGCGACCACTCGACTGGAACATAGTGATCATTTTGCTTGTGTGCACGTTGGATATTCGGGCAGTTTTCCCGGTGGATATTAAAGCCGCGACCAGGGCTAACATAGGCCATGATCGGGTCGCCAGGAATGGGGCGACAACAACGTGCATATTTAATCACAAGACCTTCGGTGCCTTTAATCGCGAGTGGCGAACGGTCTTCACTTGGTTCAGACTTTTTGCTGACTGTTTCCAGTTCTTTGGCGTCGCTACTTAAACGATGCGCGACTAAAGCGCTGGCAATTTTACCCAGTCCTATGCCCGCCAGGAGGTCATCAAAGTTTTGATAACGTGTGACCTCAGTAATTTGTGTAAGCTTATCTTCAGAAAAGTCATCCAAAGATGTTTTGAGAGACTGCTCTAATAATCGGCGGCCAAGATGAACGGCCTCGTCATGGCGCATATTCTTGACAAAGTTACGGATGTTGGTACGTGCCTTACCGGTGACTGCATAGCTAAGCCATGCTGGGTTAGGACGAGAGCCTGGAGCCGTAATGATTTCAACTGTTCGGCCATTAACGAGAGGCGTGCTTAAAGGCGAAAATTGCTTGTCGATCTTACAAGCGATACAGGTATTACCGACGTCTGTGTGAATGGCGTAAGCAAAGTCGACTGGCGTAGCGCCTTTCGGTAACTCAATAATTTTACCTTTAGGGGTAAACAGATAAACCTCATCCGGATACAGGTCAATCTTGACGTTTTCAATAAACTCGATGGAGTCGCCAACGTTCTGCTGCATCTCAATCAAGCTTTGCAGCCACTCGCGCGCTTTAGTTTCAGCGGGGTGGTGCGATGTTCCTGTTTTATACAACCAGTGAGCGGCGACGCCGTGTTCCGCCATTTGGTCCATCAGTTCGGTACGAATTTGTACTTCGACATGTAGACCAGACTTACTTCTCAGCACTGTGTGGAGAGATTGATAGCCGTTGGTTTTTGGGATGGCGATATAATCTTTAAAGCGCCCGGGTATTGGCTTAAACAGATTATGAATTTGGCCTAAAACACGGTAACTGGAATCTTCGCTATCGGTAATCACACGGAAAGCGTAAATATCCATTACTTCGTTAAAAGTGCCGACTTTATCGCGCATCTTCTTATAAATGCTGTAAAGACTTTTTTCACGACCAATAACCTGACATTTTAAGCCGGTGTCTTTTAATCGATCGCGTAACTGTTTGGTGATGCGCTCAACAACTTCTTTTCGATGACCACGAACCTTTTTAACAGACTGCTGTAATACGCGATATCGCATCGGATACATGTTGGCGAAGCCAAGCAGTTCCAACTGTTCCTTTATTTTATGGATACCTAGGCGATTGGCGATGGGGGCATAAATCTCGAGGGTTTCTCGAGCAATACGACGACGCTTATCAGGGCGGAGCGCACCCAGCGTCTGCATGTTGTGTAAGCGATCTGCCAGTTTAATCAGGATAACGCGGATGTCTTGCGTCATTGCCATCATCATTTTGCGGAAGTTCTCAGCTTGGGCTTCCTCTTTCGACTGGAAGTCGATCTGAGTCAGCTTACTGACACCTTCTACTAGGTCGGCAACAGTCTCTCCAAATTGCTCGGTAAGATCCTGCTTGGTAACATCACAATCCTCAATCACATCATGCATTAAAGCGGCCATGATCGTCTGATGATCAAGCCTTAGCTCAGCCAGAATATTGGCGGCTGCTACGGGATGGGTAATATAAGGATCGCCGCTAGAGCGCATTTGCCCGTCATGGGCGCACTCAGCAACTTGATACGCACGCTCCGCATCGGAGACCTGTTGAGGTTCGAGATAATCTTCAAGAACGTTTTTTAGATCTGCAAAATAGGCCATGCGTATCAGTGATTCGGTGCTGGTTGAATAGGGACTAGAACAATACCGGACGTGATTCCTGTTCTTGCTCAGCTGCGCGTTCATCAGCAGCAACCGTTTCAGCTGTGGTCAAGCCTTCTTCAATTTCACGTAACGCTACCACTGTTGGTTTATCATTATCCCACTCAACTTTAGGATCATGAGTACCATCAGCAATCTGGCGTGCGCGTTTTGCTGCTAACATGATTAAATCAAAACGGTTTCCAACAACTTCAACCGCGTCTTGTACTGTTACTCGTGCCATAACTTACCTCTAACTACCTTGCGGGGAAATCCGCATTAACAATCTTCTACAACACTATGAAAATAGTGTATCCAAAAAAGTGGATAGACAACAACGTCTAATTCCGTTTCTGTGTAATTAACTTAACAACTCGTCTAGCAGCGCCTTCTGGCGAACTTGCTGACTTTCTCGGCGCAACCTTCGTGCGGTGAAGATCGCCGATAGTTCTGTACAAGCTAATTCAAAATCATCATTAATGACTAAATAATCATATTCGTCATAATGTGTAATCTCACGATTGGCAGCCGCCATCCGAGATTGAATCACTTCTTCGCTATCTTGTCCGCGCCCGGTTAAACGGTTGTGCAGCTCTTCCTGCGAAGGAGGAAGTATAAATATGCTGCGGCATTCAGGCATCAACTTGCGCACCTGTCGTGCACCCTGCCAGTCGATCTCCAAGACCACGTCATGCCCCAGCTCAAGCTGACTCTCTAGCCAAACCTGGCTGGTACCATAGTAGTTACCAAACACTTCGGCGTGCTCTAGAAAACTCTCTTGATCAAGCATTTGCTTGAAGGCTTCAACGCTGACGAAGTGATAATCTTGTCCGTCTGTTTCGCCAGGGCGTTGTTGACGCGTCGTGTGCGAAATAGAAAGCTTAAGCTCTGGCATACGAGCCAAAACTGACTTTAGTAAACTTGTTTTGCCAGCTCCCGAAGGCGCTGAAACCACATACAAAGTGCCTTTTGCTGTGTTGTCTGCCGTGCTGTGAGGTCGCGTCATAACAATAACTTTGGGCTTTATTTTAATTATTCAATATTTTGCACTTGTTCGCGCATCTGCTCAATCAACACCTTAATCTCAACTGAGCTGTTGGTGATGTCTGCGTTAATCGATTTAGAGCCAAGCGTATTCGCTTCGCGATTAAATTCCTGCATCAAAAAGTCTAAACGACGACCGACAGGGCCTTTGTCTTTCAATAAACGCAGGCACTCAGTAACGTGAGTATTAAGACGATCGAGTTCTTCTGCGACGTCTAGCTTTTGTGCTAAAAACACCATCTCTTGTTCAAGACGATCTTTATCTAACTCAACCTTAGCTTCCTCAAAACGATTGGCCACACGTTCGCGCTGCCACTGGATTACGGCTGGCATTTGCTCACCAACCTTAGCTACTTCTGACGAAATACCCTTGAGTCGCTGTTCAATAATCTCTGATAACGCTTCGCCTTCACGTTGGCGAACTTCAATAAGTTGCTCTACTGCCTGAGAAAAGGCCTGCTTGACGTCTTTTTCCATGGTGTCAGTATCGGCTTCTTCTTGTTGCAATAGCCCCGGCCAACGCATCAACTGAACGAGATCAGCGGATTGGTTGTCTTGTGCCAAGACTTGTAATTCTTCGTGCGCTGTTAGTAGCTGCTGTGCCATTTCTTGATCAAGCTTCATACGCCCCGTATGTTTTGGGTTCATCTCAATGCGTAGGGTGCAATCAAGTTTACCGCGGTTTAGGCGTTTACGGAGGACATTTCGCAGCTCGAACTCAAGATGACGGAAAGACTCAGGCATTCTGAAGTTAGGCTCCAGAAAACGTTGATTTACCGACTTAATTTCCCAAGTTACGTTACCCCATTCGGCAGCAAACTGCTGACGAGCGAAGGCGGTCATGCTTTTTAACATACGAGATTATTCTCCGATCCGAGCATTTGCTTTAAATGCCTTGATGTATAAGGGCTCTACTAAGAGCTCAGTCAAAAGGTTGCCCTAAAGCTGAAAATCGACACAGAAAGCCTACAATTGTACCGATATTTATGGAGATTGGCGATAGTTTAATCAAAGATTGTTTACCAGGGCGGTGCTCGCCAAAAAGGCTTCTTAAGCCCACTGCCTTAAAGCTTTAACATGAAAACGTTTTTGATCTTCAAGGCGCAGGGCTGTCAGTCGGCTGCCCCAAACGCATCCGGTATCAATGGCATAGATATTTTTTGCTTTAGCTTTGCCGTCGAGAGCGGCCCAATGACCAAAAACAACCTGAGTTTCTTGGCCGATATGACTTAATTCATACCAAGGCTGTAGACCTTTAGCTTGCTTCCCAGGCGTCGATTTACTTTTAAAATCAAGGCTGCCGTCTTGGTGGCAAAAACGCATTCGAGTGAAGGCGTTAGTGATAAATCGAAGACGATCGATACCTTTTAAGTTCTTTTGCCAGTGGTTTGGCTTATTACCATACATGTGCTGGAAAAAGTCGACGGCATAATCTTTGTCGGCAAGAACCTGCTCTAATTCATAGGCGCAGGCAAGGGTTTGATTGAGATCCCAGTTAGGAGGAACGCCGGCGTGGGTCATCAAGAAGTCGAGGTGCTTGTCATACACAGCGATAGCCTGCTTGCGAAGAAACTTCATTAACTGTTTGGCGTTATCTGCCTCTAAAATGCGGTTAAGATCGTCTTTCTTCGGTAATTTTGCGCCAGTGTAATAAACGGCTAATAAGTGTAAGTCATGATTGCCAAGGACAATATCGAAGTGGTCTTGGTGCTCATAGAGATAATTAAGTACTTCTAATGATTTTGGGCCACGGCTGATTAAATCGCCCGCCAGCCAAACACGATCTTTGGCTGGGTTAAATTGTATGGTGTTTAGCAGCAGGCGAAATTCATCGTAACAACCCTGAATATCGCCAATCGCGTAAGTAGCCATCGACTAATGAAGAATGCCTGGTGTGGCGAGGCTGAAGACGGGAATAGGTGCTTTAAATTCAGCACCGTTTTGACCAATCATTTTATAGTCGCCCTCCATCGTGCCAATCGGCGTGGCAATAACAGCGCCGCTGGAATACTGGTAGCTTTTACCTGGCTCGATATAAGGTTGTTCGCCGATAACGCCTTGCCCCTGAACTTCAGTCACTTCACCGTTGGCATCGGTGATCACCCAGTGACGCGAATCGAGTTTAGCACCTAAGTCACCTGTATTTTCAATGGTGATGGTGTATGCGAACACAAAACGCTCATTGTCAGGTTCTGACTGTTCTTCGATGTATTGAGTATTAACGCTAATTTGAAATTGATATTGCTGAGACATCTGTGTAAAAAATTAACCTAAGTCTTACGATTTTAAAGCCATTCTCTAATGTAACTGTGCTATGCGCAAGCCTATGGTACTATTTACCTACTTTTTTGAATATAACGGTGATTTTTCTCATGACAACAAAAAGCATGGCCAAAAAAGTTAAAACAGTAATGGTCACAGGTGCGAGCTCTGGATTTGGTCTCGAAACCGCCAGACGCTTTGCGGAAAAAGGCCATCGGGTGATTGTCGCGGCTCGTCGAAAAGAACGATTGGAGTCGTTGAAGCAAGAGCTTGATGATGAGTTTGGTAAAGATACCGTCTTTGTCATGCCGCTGGATGTGACTTCTGAAACGCAGATTGAAGACATGCTGGGGTCACTGCCAGAAGAGTTTGCTGAAGTTGATGTGCTGGTGAACAACGCTGGGTTAGCTTTAGGCTTAGAGCCTGCTCATGAGGCAAATCTTGACGATTGGCATCGCATGGTTGATACCAATATCAAAGGCTTGTATTTGATGACCCGAAAAATTTTACCGGGTATGGTTGAGCGACGTCATGGTCATATTATCAATATCGGCTCTATCGCCGGCAATTACGCCTATCCGGGGGGGAATGCATACGGTGCGACCAAAGCTTTCGTTAAACAGTTTACTCGAAACTTAAGAGCTGACTTGCTTGGAACACAAATTCGCGTGACCAATATTGAGCCTGGCTTAGCCCAAACGGAATTTTCATTGGTGCGATTTGATGGCGACCAGGGTAAAGCTGACGATGTTTATAAGGGCACGGACCCATTAACAGCTGAAGATATTGCCGAGGCGGTGATTTGGGCTGCAGAGCAACCACAGCATGTTAATATCAACTCCATTGAATTAATGCCAACGTCACAAGCATGGGCGGCGCTGGCGATTGATAAAATCCAAGGGTAATCATAAGGAGAAGACTGATGTCGTTCCAACCAATTCTCATTCCTGTATTTGTGATGGTAATACTGACCTTTGCCGTGGCTGTGGTCATGGCCAGAAGACGTTTTCGTTTTTATCGCATTCAACGATTACATCCTCAAAAAACAGCCACCCGTAAGGGAATGAGCGAGCATATGGAGGATGAGCGAGCTGCCGATCATTTCAAAAATTTGTTTGAGATGCCGGTGTTATTCTACTTAGCCGTGCTGGTCTCCATGATGACTAATACATCATCATATTGGTTGTTGGGGTTGGCTTGGTTATACGTAATTTGCAGAATAGCGCATGCGTATATTCATTGTTCCTACAATAATGTATTTCATCGCTTTAAGGCCTTTATCTCAAGCTATTTTGTGTTGTTAGCGTTATGGGTCGTATTAATACTTGATATCGTTTTATTTTAGTAGAGAAAGAGTTTCATGAAGATCGAAAAAAATAGTGTTGTTGAATTGGATTACAAGCTCATGGATTTAGAGGGCAATGTGTGGGAAAGCTCGAAAGAGGGCGGCCCGTGGTTGTATTTGCATGGACATGGCGAAGTGATGCCAGGGCTTGAGGCCAAACTGACCGGAGCTGCCATTGGACAGAAAGTCAAAGTCGAGTTAGGACCAGAGGAAGCCTACGGGCCTTATGAAGATGACTTGAAGACTGAAGTGCCACGTGAAGCGTTTGCTGATGTCGAGAATCTGAATGAAGGGATGCGCTTAGCGGCTGAAAGTAGCGACGGAGTGCATGCGGTAATGGTGCGTGAAGTTCGTGACGATGTGGTGATTATCGACGCTAATCACCCCTTGGCAGGACAAGCCGTTAAAGTGGAAGTCAAAGTGTTATCGGTACGCGCTGCCACCGAGGAAGAGGTTGCCCATGGACATGTGCACAAAGACGGTGCTTGCGGTCACTAGTTAGTGAGTTCTTTTATAATAGTGTCGACTAAAGCTGCTGATTGCTTAGGTTTGGTATAAAACAAGAAGTGGCTTCCCTCCATCGAGTATTTCCGAGCACCGGGATAAACTTTGGCGATGCTATCTTTAGCACGTTGATTGAGTACTTTATCTTGAGTTGCTTCGACGAAAGCGACTGTCGTTTCAGGCTGTTTGGGAAAGCTTCTTAACTGTTTTAATGCTTCGGCGCGCTGTTGCAATATGGAGTGCGGAATATTTTCTACGACTTTTCTGACATGCTTTACTTGCTCGGGAGTCGCATCATTGTTGAGGTATTTAGATTTTAGCTGCTGTTCAGCAAAAGGAAGTTTCATCAGAGTTTCGGCTCGGATTAACTTAGGAAGTTCTAACAACGCTTTGCTGGGTGTCGCCAAAAGGCTGACAAAGAAGATAATACCTTTCAATGCAATGTCTGGCATGGCATTAAGATAAGGCGCTATTGAGCCAGCATAAGATTCGACGAGCAGTATAAAGGGTTCATCAGGCAACTGCGGGGCGATGTTTGTCGCAAGTGTCTGGTGGTCTTGAGCGCAGTCTTCAGGTAGCGGAATAAATAGAACGTCGCTGTTTAATGACGCCAAAAAGTCTTGGCATAACTGGTCATTGCCATTGAGCCCTGGAATTACGACCAACTTCATGCTGACTTCCTGCGCTTAAGATTCATAGTGAATAATATAATTACCGCTGATGACATAATGATGACGCCAGCGGTAATAAATCAAACCTAGCTGGCGATTGCTTGCTTTTGGATATCGAAGATTTCGCGGATACCCTGCTTACCCAGTTCCAACATTTGCATCAGTTCGTCGCCACTAAAGGTTTCGCCTTCAGCGGTGCCCTGAATCTCAATAAAACCACCGTGCTCATCCATGACCAAGTTCATGTCTGTTTCCGCACTAGAGTCCTCGGGATAGTCTAAATCTAGGATTGGTGTTCCCTCGTAGATGCCAACTGATACTGAGCCAATCATGTGTTTAAGAGGATTGGTTTTGATCATGCCTTTTTGGCGCATGCTGAACAAAGCATCGTGTAACGCGACGCAAGCACCGCTAATAGAAGCGGTTCGTGTACCACCATCAGCTTGTAATACATCACAATCAAGGTAAATCGTATGTTCGCCGAGTTGCTTTAGATCTACCGCAGCGCGCAGTGAACGACCAATGAGGCGCTGAATTTCGAGAGTTCTACCACCTTGTTTACCACGCGATGCTTCGCGGTCCATGCGGCTGTGGGTTGAACGTGGCAACATGCCGTATTCAGCCGTAAGCCAACCTTGGCCTTTGCCTTTTAGAAAACGTGGCACGCTTTCAACCACACTGGCGTTACATAATACTTTGGTTTCGCCAAACTCAATCAATACTGAGCCTTCAGCATGTTTGGTGTAGTTTCGGGTAATGGTGATGGGTCTTAATTGATTGGTACTTCGTCCACTAGGGCGCATAAAGACTCCTCTCTTTATGGGGTTTTAAATCTTGAGGTGATTATACGGAAACTAACACCTTATTCCTATGCTATACCGCGCTGTCGGGGAAATTATTAATCGTAGGCAGCAGAGTGCCGCCGCCTACTCGGACTATTGATTAACCGAAGCGGTAGGCGATGTTCTGTTATTAATTAGGCTCTTTCCCAGTTTAATAAACAGTAAAATAAACAGTAGTGGAAATAGAATGATCTGTACGATAAAAATGGTGATGAGCTTTATCACGCTTTGACTCGCCTGATCAGCAGCTGCTTGATAAGCTGCGATCTGTTTTTTTACATCAAACTGCTCAGCAGCATCGGTAAACCAACGTTTGGTTTTCTCTAAAGTGCCTAACTCTTCTTGCGCTAACTCTTCCTCTGGCGTGTTTTGGCGAATTTGATTTTCAGTTTGCTCCAATCCTGCGCTGGCAACCTGGTAATCATCTGCTAAAAAGCCTTGGTACAGCGCTTCGGATCCGAGAGCCATCAACGGCGCTGCAAAACGGACCAAGACTAAGAATAGGGCGAATTTAAGGACAAATGAATGAGCCGTTTTCTTTTTGTGGTGCTTCAGTAACAAGTAACCTGCGGCAAAGATCCAGAAAGCGATAATGAAGATATTAAAGAAAGACCAAGCCCCCATGGTGAGTAGAAGCTTTTGCACGCCGATGGCGCTGGCGGTTACCAGCATCACTACGGAAAAACGTTCAATCAAATCATTAATTGGATCAAGGATTTCACCGGGCGATAGGGTCAGCCCAACGCCCGCCGGCTGCATCGCTATTTCAGCCTCTTGCGCCACGGAGATTAACCCGTTCAGACCGCGCGCGACGGCGAATGCAACCAAGCTACGCTTTAGCGCTTCGTCGGTATATTGTTCTCCATGATAGTCTAGCGCTTTGCTGCCCGCGAGCAGGCTAGCGATGGCTAAACTGACAATGATGAGCCATAAATTGATTATTTTCATAAGTAGTCAGTCAGTGCCCTAAGGGATAATCCAGCTTAGGGCATCGTGTTTAAATCGGCTGTGAAACGGTTAGCGTTGTTTACGGATAATTCGACGGCCTAATAAAGCACCTAATATCATTAGCGTCAATAACTGAACGGGGCCACCGCCACCGCCAGAATCATTATCTTCTGCTGGCGGGTTGGCTGGTGTGTCAGGTTGAGAGGCGCCCGGCCCTTCGTCGCCGATATTACTATTATCTTTCAAGACAAATAAGCCATTAGAGATATCGCTGACTAAAATGTTGCCGCTGGGCAAGTAAGGGAAGGTTCCCCATGCGCCATCGAACTGTGGATCATTGGCCGCTGGAATCGGGTAAGTGTCAAAGAACCCAATCTCTTTAGGTTTGGTCGGATCGGCGACGTCTAAGATAGTTAGCCCCCGTTTGTAGTTCGACATGTAGTATTTATCACCAAGTGTAAAACCATTGTGATCAATCGCTTGGGTTTGCCCTTCATACCGTCCAACTATTTGCGGTGACGTTAAATCACTAATATCCATGACGTACAAGCGAGTGTTGACGCCAAGGTTGCGTTCATCCAGTTCATCTTGAATGAAGATGTAGTTTTTATCTTTCGAGTACCAGCCTGAGTGCGTATAGCTCGCGCCATCATACGGCGTGCTACTGATGCGCTGAGGCGAAGATTTATCGGTGGTGTCCCAAATATCCACGGTATTTTCGTTAAAGTCGATAAACAGCTCACATGGGTTATGGTCCGCGGCACATTGGCTAGTGCGACTGTCGTCAATAATCATATTGGTGGCATCGTGCACATAACCCGTGGAGCTAGGCGTAGTGACCAGCGCAGGGTTTTCAGGATCAACTAAGTCAAACACACGGTAGGAGCCGTTGCCAAGGTTCGACCCTGCGATGTAAAGATACGGTTCGTGACCATTAAGCGCAGTACCATTGGTGTAGTCGATATTACCAAGGTAGACGTTATGCGCGGTTTGGAACACATCGATAGTATTGACCAGACTGATGCTATTCGGCGCATCGCTTAGGTCGATCACTTGTAAGCCACCTTGGCCTTCAGTGGTGACATAAGCGTAGGCTTTGTAATTGCCGCTGGCGCTATCGAGGTACTGGTAAACCTTAATATCGCGCCAAGTGCTATTAACGCCGGTAACCGTTCCAACTTCAGAGGGATTTTCTGCATCGGTGACATCGATCAGCGTGGTGCCATTAACTACGGCTAATAACGCGTACTCTCGATTGTTGTTGAGATCGACATAGCCCCATATATCGCTGGCGCTAGACGGTGAGCTGCTAATGGAAGCTAATGAAAATTGCGATACCAAATCGACCTGGTAGCAGGGGAAGTCATCAGCACTGCCATTATTACAAGTGATTTGCTTTTTGTTGGTGCTGTTTACTTTTTGATAACGGTCGAGCATATCGAGGTATTCTGGTTTTACTCGAAACTCTTGGTTACCCTTAGTATCTTGCAACAGGCGAAAACCTTTTTTGGTTAATTTATCACGGTATTCAGCGGGCAAACCGACGATGGTGGTAATGTGCTTTTCAGGAGCTTGTTTCTTGTAACCGTTGTCGCGTGAAAAACCGCCTTTGACCGCTACCATGTCGTTGAGTAAATAGAAGATGTCCATTTCTTCTGCGAAATATTTACCTGCGGCCACATAAATTTTATCACCTTTGCTCGACTCGTTAACGGCATAGCTAATAGAGGCACAAGGTTCGCTTGGTGACGAACAGTTTCCTTCATCGACACCATCGACAGCAACATAGCGAACAGGGTGAGCGCCGCTATGAGCAGAAGCTGGCTCGGTGGACATTATGGCGCTAGATAATACCAATAATCCTAACGATAGTGCTTTCTTCATTGTTAACTCCTGAAATTGTCTATTTTCCAGCCTATAACAACAAATTGGCTTTTTCCATGAAAAAAGTCTGTTAAAACTCAGTGAAAGTGATTATTTTGTAAACAAAGGCTTTAGCTAAAAGGTTGTTTGATGGTTGGATTACTTAAGCTCGGAATTGGATATACATTTGCAACATTGATGTTAACGCTCCATTTAATGCTTCATTCGGCCGCTGTTACAGCAAATGCTGAGTTGCCTGCTGTTCCGCTGCAAAGTCACTTGGTGGAGTTGAATCATCATCATATACATATCCATCAACAAGGTAAGAATAAACAGCGACCCTTATTGATACTCCTTTCTGGGCCGACGGATAATTGGCATAGTGATAGTGCCTGGTGGATAGTGGCGCAGGACTTGTTGGCTGAGGACTATCAAACACTATCGATTGATCGAGCAGGGCAGGGCTGGTCACAACGAATCGACAATCCCTCATACCGACAGTTTGCCAAGGATCTGAAGAGCTTACTGTCGAGTGATGAAGTCGTCGAGTTAGACCGAGAGTTAGTGTTTGTGGCCTTTGCCAGTTCAAATTTATCCTTAAATCTGTTGCTGGATGACGAAGCCATTGCGGCGCGTACTCAGGGAGTCGTATTGATTGATCCTGATGTGCTCACGCAACATTCGTTACATTATTACACCTCTGAAACGGACGGTTATAAAAAAGGCTGGCAGGGTCTTGAAGATTATATCCGTTCAGGCAAATACGACGAGCGAATCCAGCAAAAACTTAAAGCAGAACGCAAACATCTAGAAGCAATTATTCCTTCTCAGTATCAGCACCATATGGATTGGGATTACTATGATGCGGTTGAAATGATTCGCCAGACTCGTGACTATCAGATTCACAAATTTTTGGAAGCTAGCGTTTACCGGCAAGACCTAGAGGCAGCTAAGTCACAAGGTTTATCAGATTCGTTGCCATTAGTTATTCTAGACACAGATTTTGAGGCGGCTTATTTAGAGCAACTGGATGATGAAGAAGTAAAGGCTTCGATTGCTCAGTGGCGGCAAGAGGGCATCGAGTGGTATTTTGAGCTAGCGCAGAGTAGTCAGTGCGGCGCTTATTGGCCAATTGAGACAAGGGAGCATTTATTGATGATGACGCAACCAGAATTGATTGAGCAGGCCATCAACAAGGTGCTGGCCTGCTCTCAATAACGATAACTCTTAAAGAGGACGTTGAACGTTATCCTTGATGGCTTGCTCACGAACCGCTTCCGCGACTTTTTGCGCGACGTTACGGTTCAAAGGATCGGGCAATACGTGATCGGCAGATATATGGTTCACCGCATTCGCTAGAGCATGAGCCGCTGCAATTTTCATCGCTTCGGTAATGCGTGTCGCGCGAGCTTCTAGCGCTCCACGGAAAATACCTGGGAATGCTAATACGTTATTGACCTGATTCGGGAAGTCGCTTCGACCCGTACCAACCACTGATGCTCCAGCGGCTTTCGCCTCATCAGGCATAATTTCAGGGATTGGGTTAGCCATAGCAAGGATGATTGGGGCTTCGTTCATCAGCTTGATATCGTCGCCATTCAGCAAATTACCTTTGGATACGCCAATAAACACGTCAGCGTCGCGTAATGCATCACGCAGGTCGCCATTGCGGTTATGACGGTTGGTATAAGCTAGGATCTTCTTCTTCTCGTGATTTAAATTATCACGATCTGGCGAGATGATACCTTTTGAATCACAAACCAAGACATCTTCAACTGGTATACAGGCCGCTTCATCGTGACCCACGCAGCGCAATAGTTTTGCAATCGCCGTACCAGCAGCGCCAGCACCATTGATCACAACTTTAAGTTCTTCGATATTTTTCCCCGTCACTTTGCAGGCGTTAATCAAAGCCGCTAACAGCACAATAGCCGTGCCATGTTGATCGTCGTGGAAAACCGGAATACCAATATCTTGTAAGGCTTCTTCAATTTCGAAACACTTAGGCGCAGCAATATCTTCGAGGTTTATGCCACCGAAGGTTGGCGCGATGGTTTTAACCGTGGTCACGATTTCGTCAACAGACTCGGCATTGATAACTAAAGGTACGCCATCAATATCGGCAAACTCTTTGAATAAAATCGCTTTACCTTCCATCACAGGAAGTGCAGCCTCTGGGCCAATATCACCAAGACCTAACACCGCGGAGCCATCGGAAACGATAGCAACAGAGTTACCTTTCATGGTGTAGAGGTAGCTGGAGTTTTTATCTTTAGCAATATGATTGGAAACTGCAGCAACGCCAGGCGTGTAGGCAACAGAAAGATCGTCACGATTTTGCAGAGGAACTTTACTTTTAATTCCCCACTTTCCGCGCAAGTATTTATGGATATCTAATGATTTCTTAAAAAATTCACTCATGATTATTTGATTTAGCTAAAAAGCTACTTTTGAAACATTTATGGGCACTAATGATACGCTCATTGTACGGTAATTGTGGTCGGATTAGCACCGTTATACGGGACTTATTCAAAAAAAAGCCAGTTTTCACTGGCTTAATTGATGTTTTAAACGCGGTTTTGATTATTCACCTTTAGGAAATGCTTTCCCGAGCCAGTAATCGACCGAGAAATAACGACCGCCGCCAGTGAAAAACAAGGACGCTAGCATGATAAAGTAAGTCGCCGCGAATTCAATACCGTTCTGCAAAATGGCGTAACTACCTTTAGCGGTTAACCAGTTATAATTGCCGTATTCTTTTAAGATGCTTCGAGCCATGTCTAAACGATTCCCCACTTCAGGGTCTGACGACTGAGCAATGGCGTACCAACCGTTATCCCAATGCACCGCGAAAGCAGCCACTAGCATGGTGATCATCAAAGGAATTGCTGCCCAACGAGTAGCGAATCCTATCAGTATAAAAATACCACCAATCATTTCAGCGCTCGCTGCAAGGAAAGTCATAACGTCTGGCATCGGCATGCCTAAACTGGCGAACCAGTCTGAGGTGCTTGAGAAATTAGCAAATTTACGTGAGCCAGCTTCATACAGCGGAAAGAACAATAGTATGCGAAATAGTAAAGGCGGAATACCATCTAAGTGTTTAAGGTATTGGCAAACAGCACCTTGGAACTGGTGGTATTTGGTGACTAAGCTACTCATAAAAACTCCTGTTGTTGTGGTATTCCGGTGACTGAAGAAATATTAACTGAAGCTTCTTCAGGCGCGCTGGTTAGAGCTTTTTAGTCGGAATACTATTTTCTTGATAAGGGTGTATCTTATCTAAAGGAGTCGATAAACCCGTTTCTGTTACAACTCTTACGTGATGTCTTTTCAATCCTCGTGGTTCCGTGACGCCACATGAGTGCGCGATCATGCCCACGGCTTTGACTAGATTCTTATGGTAATGGTACACACGCTCCGCCTTGTCTGGCACCACTAATCCTTTTTGTAAATCTGGATCATGGGTGGTGACGCCGGTAGGGCAGGTGTTCTTATTGCACTGTAATGCTTGGATACAACCTAGTGCGAACATAAAGCCACGAGCCGATAAAGCGAAATCAGCGCCCATGGCCAAGGCCCAGGCCACGCCCGATGGATTGATCATTTTGCCTGAACAAATAACTTTGATCCGATCGCGAAGACCTTGTTTGTGGAGCACATTGAGCACGATGGGCAAGCTTTCTTTAATCGTTAGACCAACATAATCGAACAACGGCTGTGGCGCGGCACCTGACCCACCATCAGCGCTATCAATGGTAATAAAGTCGGGCGCTGACTCAGGGCCTCTTCGATGGATCTCCTCACATAAATCAAACAAGAAAGCATCAGTGCCAATCACGGTTTTAAAACCAACGGGCTTACCACTAATGTCACGGATATGATTGATCATGTCTAACAAGTCGCTGACATTATCAATTTCAGGATGACCATTCGGACTGATTGAGTCTTCGCCCGCAGGGATATGGCGGATTTGGGCAATTTCGTCGGTGACTTTGCGGCCAGGCAAAATACCGCCTTTACCGGGTTTAGCGCCTTGCGCCAACTTAAGCTCAACCATTTTGACTTGAGGATGTGAGCAAGCGTCTTTAAGTTTATCGTCGTCTAAACCGCCATCTTCATTTCGGACGCCGTACTTGGCCGTACCAATTTGGAACACCACATCGCCGCCGCCTGATAGATGATGAGGAGAAAGGCCACCTTCGCCAGTATTGATCCAGCAGCCAGCTTTAGCCGCGCCTTTGGCTAAGGCTTGAACCGCCACTTTCGATAGCGAGCCATAGCTCATGCCAGAAATATTGAAGAAACTTTTGGCGAGATAGGGGGTGCGGCAGTAGGGACCGATTAATACTGGCTGAGATTCGACCGCATTTTTTTCCAGCGTTGGGAACTGGTCATTTAAAAACATGACAGTGCCGGTCGATGTTAGGTTACGAGTTGAACCAAAAGCTAAAGTTCGGCTGACATCTTTGGCGGCACGATAAGCCCAGTTTCGTTCGGCGCGATTGAACGGCATCTCTTCACGATCCATCGCAAAGAAGTATTGACGGAAGAACTCACCAAGGTGTTCAAACCAATAACGGAAGTGCCCTATAACCGGGAAGTTTCGGCGAATAGCCTGCTTTTTTTGTGTTTTATCAATGATATAGACAATTGCTATGATCACTATCAATATGCTCAGACCTAGTACAAAAAACAGACCAATCCAGTTAAGCACTGTTTTAGCAAAGGCCATAAACCCCGATTCCATGAACGCTCACCTCATTTACATATCTATACAGATTTTTCTGTTATATTAACGCTAAAATAGTCATTAATACTATTAATTAGAAGCGCTTACTGAATGTCAGAGTAATGGAGAGTTAGCGAGGAAGTCAAAAGTAAGCGCACATTACTGCTGGGGAAGAACGTGACCGAAGAATCATTACCATCTGAAGATGAGTTGGTTGAGCGACTGAAAAACAATGACGCAGCACTGTTTGAGCGGGTTGTGAAGGAGTATCATTCGTCGATGTTTGCCGTGGCCTATTCGATTGCAGGGCCTGCCATTGCGGATGAAGTGGTACAGGAAGCTTGGATTTCAGCGATCAATGCGCTCCATAAGTTTGAAGGCCGTTCGGCCTTAAAGTCTTGGCTCATTCGGATTACTGCTAACGAAGCGAAGACACGCCTGCGTAAAGAGTCTCGCTCTGTCTCCTTAGAAGCGGTCGATGAAAACTGGGCGACGGATACGCGGTTTACTGAAAAAGGGCATTGGGCCGGTGGTAATCCAGAGTGGGATATATCATCTCCTGATGACTTGTTGGCGGCCGATGAACTTCAAGATTGTGTCAAGAAACACATGGTTAAGTTGCCTGATAACCAGCAACAAATCATCAATTTAAGGGATGTCGGCGGATTAGACATGGACACAATTTGTAACATCCTAGAGATTACTGCATCTAATGCCCGAGTATTATTACATCGTGCTAGAGATAAGATGCAGCAGGTGGTGGCGAGATTTCAGAGGACTGGAGAATGTTAAGTTGTAAACACACGATAGCTCAGGGGACGGATTATCTGGACAAAGAGCTGGGCTTTTGGCGCAAAGTTGAGATGAAGATGCATCTCATGATCTGTGTAAATTGCCGACGCTACGTTAAGCAGCTAAAGCAAACCGTTGTCATGTTGTCGAAAGGGCAGTTTAAACAGCCCAGCGAACAGCAGGTAGAGCAGTTAAAGCAAGAATATCAAGACGTCGCTTCTAAGCAGTAAAGTTAAATCACGCTCGCATTGATATTGCAGTGATAGAAAACGTGGCGCATAAAAAAGGCTCAACAATGATAGTTGAGCCTTTTTTGTAGCCCGTACAAGGCTAATGCAGAATTAGAACCTATAGCAGAGAGCTATTCTTTTTCCGGCTTAATCGTACCTTCCATACGTTCCAACTTGTCACCAACAAAGTGCAAAATAAGGCGCTTGGAACGTGACTCACCGCTTGATGGCTCTAAATAGTACAAATAATACCAAGTATTATCGTCCAAATTCGTGTTTAATGCTGGTTTGCCTAAAATGAAGGCAATTTGCGATTTAGTCATCCCAGGTTCGATTTTATTCACTTCTTCTTGTTGTAGAATATTGCCCTGCTGGATTGACGGTGTATAGACACATGCCGTAGCAAAAGTGGCTAAAAGTATTAAACAAAACAGTTTTTTCATGTGTTACCTAATTTCTTGAGTTATTAGTGATTTTAGAGGTTCTTATTTAACTTTCCAAATCACTTTATATACAATCTGCGCCCTAGTATAATCATTTTGTCGCG